>ERZ779877.2266-NODE-2266-length-14494-cov-3.624074_pt1 | contig 14494 bp, 10 predicted proteins | sample MGYA00511556_ERZ779877 | MGnify/ENA primary metagenome ERZ779877 (study PRJEB29588, sample SAMEA2159338) | human gut metagenome | biome: human gut; feature: human-associated habitat; material: faeces | place: Denmark | collected 2008/2010 ...
CTTAACACCCATTAACCAAATATCCTAACTTGATTCCTGGGTGCAAAGGTAAAAGAAACACAGAGCGGTAGCCAGTCCCACGCCTCCGCCAATGGCATAGCCCACGGCAGGAGGCAAGGCGAAAGCAATATCGCTCACCATGAGGAAGGAGACACAGACGACGGTCATAAACAAGGCGGGGACGAGGGTGAGGACGTATGCCTTCTTCTTCTGCGCGAGATAGACCGTGAGGGTCCACAGGGTGAAGATCGCCAGCGTCTGATTGGCCACCCGAAATATTTCCATATCGTATTGAAGCCATCGGGATTTTGGATCTGCCAGACCAGCAGAGCGAGCGAGACGGCAAAGACGGGCACGCAGATATAGATGCGATTGATCTTCTTGCGCTGGCTCAGACGGAAGGCTTGGGCGATGATCAGGCGGGCCGACCGAAAGGCCGTATCTCCCGTCGTGATCGGGGCTGCCACCACACCGAATGTTTTCCCTTAAACGATTGCGCATGTTTTTCGTCTAATACTTTAGATAAGTTTAGGATCTTTCACCAAGTATTACCCATCATTATCTACCAGCAATGAAACATGTAACAATAAAAGACATCGCACAATCGCTGCACATATCGGTTTCGACCGTATCACGGGCGCTTACCGACGACAAAAACATACGTCGCGAAACGCGAGAGGCTGTGCTGCACGAGGCAGATCGGCTTGGCAATCCTGTGGCATTGAACCTCAAGACAGGACGCACCAACACAATAGGCGTAATCGTGCCAGAGATGCACACGCCATACGCCTCGCAGGTAGTGGCTGGCATACAGAGCATACTCTTCTCCAACAATCAGAAGGTGGTCATGGCCGAATCGGACGAGGACCACGAGCGTGAGGGAGAGCATTTGAAGATGATGGAGGATTTTATGGTTGACGGACTTATTGTGAGCATCTGCAGCTACAAGCATAATGTCGATACGTATCGCCGACTTGCCAAAGAAGGCATGGCCATTGTCTTCTACGACCGCATCCCTCACGGGATGGAAGATATGACGCAAGTGCTGGTGGACGACAACAATGACGCTTTTTTTATGACGGAACACCTGATACGCCTTGGTCGCCAACGCATAGCTTATCTCTATGGGCCTGACAACGTGTATAATACCATGGAGCGCGGTCGTGGCTATCGCGAGGCCATGGAGAAGTTCCGCCTATACGACCCTCAACTTATCATCAAGACAGGAATGACGTTTGCTGATGGTGCGGCAGCAGTAGATCGTCTTGTGCAACAAGGCGTGGACTTTGATGCAGTGTATGCCTTCACCGACACGCTTGCAATAGGCGCCATGAACCGCCTGCGCGAGCTTGGACGTCGCGTACCAGAGGATGTGGCTGTGGCTGGATTCTCGGGGACAGAACTATCGACCATCGTATTTCCACAACTCACTACCGTCGAGCCTCCTCTGATGGAGATGGGAAGATGCGCCGCTGAGCTTGTGCTTGAGAAGGTGCGCAATCCCGAGGCGGAGAACAGAAAGGTTGTCTTGCGTACGGCTATGAAATACCGGGGTTCTACTGGGGAGTAGGAGATAAGACTTTGTACCTTACCTTCCCAATGGATCCCCCGATTTAAAACGTTTGCAGATTTTGGGAACGTTTGCGGAAACGTTCCCATTTTTTTTCATAAAATATTTCTTTTCCCAAATTATTTTTTGCCCTAACCTTGTAAGCGAGAAGAGAAAAAGCCAAAAAATAACAACTAACAGCATAGAAATAAAAATGACAGCAAACACAATCAAATCGTATTCCTTCGACCGCAACTCGGTCAAGGCAGGCATCCTTCATTTCGGTGTAGGCAACTTTCATCGTGCTCATCTCGAATACATGACAAGCCATCTGCTTGAAGATCCCACCCAGCACGGCTGGGGCATCTGCGGGGCTATGATACTGGAGAGAGACGAACCACTGTACAAGGCACTCAAGGCGCAGGATGGCGAATACACACTTACCGTATGTGGGCGCGACGGCAACAACGAGGTTTACCGTCTTGGGGCTCTTGTAGAACTGTATTGGGGCATTGAGGAGAAGAACTCCATACTCAACAAGATAGCCGACCCTGACATCCGTATCATCACGCTCACCATCACCGAGGGGGGCTATAACATCTCACGCCAAACTGGCGAGTTTATGCTCGACAATCCGCAGGTAGTCCACGATCTGGAGCATCCAGACGACCCGCAGACTGCATTCGGCTATGTGGCCGAGGGACTTCGTCGCCGCGTGGCCTCAGGCTCAGGCCCTATCACCATCCTCTCTTGTGACAATCTTCAGCACAATGGCAATACGGCCCGCTGCGCTTTCATGTCGTTTGTAGAGGCGCAGGACAAGGAGCTTGCGGCATGGATGGAGGAGAACGTGACTTTCCCCAACTCTATGGTCGATCGCATCACTCCAGCCACACATCCCGAGGACATCAAGCGACTCAACGAGGAGAATGGCACAGAGGACAAGGCGCCTGTATATTGTGAGGACTTCATACAGTGGGTCGTCGAGGACAACTTTGCTGCTGGTCGCCCCGCATGGGAGAAAGTCGGCGCACAGATGACAGACGACGTCACTGCTTTTGAGAACATGAAACTATCTCTTCTCAACGCCTCTCACACATTGCTTTCCTACCCTTCTTTCCTCTATGGCTACCGCAAGGTGGACGCTGCCATGCACGACGAGCGTATAGCCAAGTTTGTGCGTCAGTTTATGGACATCGACATCACTCCCTACGTACCGGCTCCCAAGGACACAGACCTTGAACTCTACAAGCAGACTCTCTGCGAGCGTTTCGGCAACCGTTCCGTCAGCGACCAGGTGGCTCGTCTTTGCTTCGACGGAGCATCGAAGTTTCCTGTGTATGTGATGCCCAACCTTGAAAAGATGATCAGCGATGACAAACAGCTCATCCGCGTGGCATATCTATTCGCAGCCTATCGCCACTATCTCAAATATCACACGGACGACAATGGCGAGCAGTTTGAAGTAGCCGACCCGTGGCTTACAGCCAACGACCAGCAGCTTATCGCAAGCAATGAGCCTCTTGACTTCCTTGCCCTCTCTCCATTCCGAAGCACCGACCTGCGTGAGGCCGACAACTTCACACAGCCCTACCTGCAGATGGTAGAGAGCATCAAGAACGAGGGAGCGATGAAGACCCTCGAGAAAATATTGTAAAAACAAGTTAGTTGCTATGAGGTGGGGCAATCCCTCGTCCCACCTCATAGGACTACCCCCAGCAACCATCTCAACCAAAACTAACATCCGTATGAAAACGCTAAGCCTAAAGACCACAGGACCTTTCCTGCTGCTCACGTTCATCTATTTCATAGTAGGTTTTCTTACTACTGTCAACGGTCAGTGTCAAGGACCACTCAAGATAGCGTTCCTCTCCGAGGCCACCACCATGCGCAACTCACTGACCACCCTCATATCCTTCGCCTTCTTCCTTGGCTATCTGCTCAACAGTTCGCGCACAGGACGAATGCTCAACCTCATTGGCTACAAGCGCACACTTATCCGCTCGCTGATCGTGATGGTCGGAGGCTTGTTGTTCTACACAGCCTCTGCTTTTTGCGCGGAGTATGCCGGCGAAGCTGGTATTGTAGTAAATGGCGACTTCGTGCCGTTTGGCTATTTCGTATTTCTCATGGGGTCATTTCTTATGGGCACAGCTGCGGCCATGCTCCAGGTGGTCATCAATCCATATATCGCAGCCTATCCGTTGCCTGGCACAAGTGCGGTACAGCGAATGAACTTCACCTGTGCCGTCAACTCATTTGGCACGACCATAGCCCCTCTCTTTGTCACTGGTATCATGTTCGCGGGAGTGCCTCTCGACAGCGTCACCGCATCGCAGCTCACCCTACCCTTCATACTCATGACGCTCTGTATTGTCGTCACCACAATGACCACACGCCGACTTGCCCTGCCCGACATCGAGGGCACACGTTCTTCATCGGCTGAAACCGACAAAGGAACATCTACTGGAGAAAAAACAAAAAGCGTATGGTCGTTCCGCAATCTAAAGTATGGGGTCATAACCATTTTCTTCTACGTGGGAACGGAGGTGAGCATTGGCAACAACATCAACTTGCACGCTATGGAACTCACTGCCCGCGGAGCTGCTCTGTCGCCTGCCCTGCTTGCCACAATCTACTGGGGCGGTTTCCTAGTCGGTCGTATGGTTTCTGCCTCCATGAAAAACATAAAACCACGTCCGATGCTCATCACCGTCACGCTTGGCGCCATAGCGCTCATGACTGCCGCCATGCTGACGGAAAACCTTTGGCTTCTTGCCTCAGTAGGGCTTTTCCATTCCGTCATGTGGAGCTGTGTGTTTACCCTGGCCGTTGATGGTCTTGGCGAATACACGTCGCGTGCCTCGGGCGTGTTTATGATGGGCGTGTTTGGTGGAGCCGTATTCCCTGTGCTTCAGGGAATGCTTGCCGACTGGATAGGCTCCTGGCAGTTCACATGGGTTGTGGCGCTTTTCTGTGAGTTTGTTTTGCTGTGGTACGGACTGAGAGGGTATAGAAAGTGAACACCATGACCATCTTTTTCTAATCTCACACGAATTGCTGGAAAAATCTTGTGTAAAACTACCCTATAAAAGCACCTTACCAAGCCCTGCTTTACAAGGGAGACCCTCTTATTTTTTCAAGTACACTTGAATTCTTGCCCACTTTTGGCCATTTTTTCAAATGTACTTGAATTTTTCTTCGTATCTTTGCAGCACAAGTCAACCCACCAAGAAATACGTTATGGACAATAGGCTGGAAAAAATAGAAACGGTATAGAGAACATCCAAGCCTGGCGTCTGGAGGAGTTTCTTGGTCATTGAAAAAATGGACAGCGTGGAATAATGCACTAAAAACTCAGTTGCTCCATTTTTATTGTTATTTGATTTGCTATTTTGTGTCATTTTACCTAACTTTGCACACAAATATAATGTTTCACTGCAGATTGTCGACATGGAGCTGTCGGCGTTAATCGGCGGCGGGACGGCTTTTTAGAGAATAGGCGTTTACTAACGTTTGCTTCTGACGAGTTGAAACTTAGGAACTTTCAAATGGAGAGTCAGAGGGAGATGGCGGTGGATGCTTACGATGGCGTGTATATACGCAAGCACAAGTGTACCCTTTCCATAAGGAAGGGTGCGCTCTGTGCTATACATATATACCACGTTGGCGTAGGTGTGTCCTCTTGCTTCTGTCCTTGTTTTCCACGGTATCCTAAGACCGCAACTCACAGGGACAATAAAAGGAGTAATGACCCCTACGCCAATTTCTTTTGAATCGCCCTAACTCTATTATTCATCTTCTGCTTTGGGGGTTGGCAGTAAACACGGGAACACCTTCAAAGTTAGTTTGATTGCGTGTTCTTTAGAAACGCGCATGGACAAGAATGAACTGAAACAGAAGATAGAAGAGCTAGAGGGACTTACGAACGAGGAGAAATCAGAGTTGATCAAGCTTCTTCGTTCGCAAAAAAAGTATGGTTTGGTTTGGGAGGACAAGCCCGAGGATGTAGAGCAAAGAATGCTCAACGAGCAGCCTGTGCTTGTTGAAGTGCCTGAACGTGCCATTATCAGCGATGACGCTGAGGCACCAAACCATATTCTTATCGAGGGTGATAACATCGAAGCGCTTACTGCTCTTAGTTATAGCCATGCAGGGATGATTGATGTCATTTATATCGACCCTCCTTATAACACGGGTAACAAAGACTTTGTCTATAACGATTCGTTTGTGGACAAGGAAGACGGCTACCGCCATTCCAAATGGCTTTCGTTTATGAATAAGCGTTTGAAGATAGCAAAGGGTTTACTTTCAGACAAGGGAGTGTTATTTATTTCGATTGATGATAATGAGTTCGCACAGCTAAAAATGTTGTGTAATGAGATTTTGGGAGAAGAAAACCATATTTCTACTTTAGCTACAATTATGAATCTGAAAGGGAACCAAGATGAGTTTGGTTTCGCAGGAACCCATGAGTACACCTTGGTCTATTGCTTGTCCCATGATAATTGCGTTCTAGGCCAATTGCCTATAGCCGAAGAAGAACTTGATGAATGGCAAAGTGATGATAAGGGATATTATAAGAAAGGAGCAAATTTGAAAAGTACAGGAATTAATGCTCCGAGAGAAAAACGCCCTAATCTATTTTACCCTATATTGATAGATAAAACAACAAAGGCTGTTTCTACTATCACCCAAGACGAGTTTGAACTCATATATGATAAGGCGTTAAAAATGCATGACGAGGCATATCTATCTCAACTACGCTTGAAATATGAGAATTTAGGGTATATATTTCTATTGCCATTAACAAGTGGCAAAGAAATGTCTTGGCGATGGGGAATACAAAAAGTCAGGGCTGAATCAGATGAAATAATTGTAAGCATGAATGGAAATGATGTAAGCATATACAAGAAGCAACGGCCTCAGTTAGGAGATATGCCATCAAAAAAGCCAAAGTCTGTGTTTTATAAACCAGAATATAGTAGTGGGAATGGAAAAGCCGAACTAATTTCCGTTTTAGGAGAAAGCTTATTTGGATATCCTAAACCTTTGCAGTTGATTAAGGATTTCCTAACCATATCTTACTACAAAGATGCTCGCATCCTCGACTTCTTCGCAGGCTCAGGCACAACTCTCCACGCCACGATACAATTGAACGCAGAAGATGGTGGGCATCGCCAATGCATCTTGGCAACTAACAATGAGAATGGTATTTGTGAGAACGTGACCTACGAGCGAAATAGAAGAGTGATCCAGGGCTACACTACTCCCAAGGGAGAGGAAGTTGTAGGACTGACGCACAACAATCTCCGCTACTACAAGACGCAACTGGTCTCTCGCGACAAGACTGTCAAGAACCTAAGATTGCTCACATCTTTGTCCACAGACATGCTCTGTATCCGTAACGACGTATATTCAGAGAAGACATTTGCTGGCAGACTGATAAACAAACAGATAGCACGCTATTTCGAAAGCGCAAGCGGCAAGCGACGCATGCTCGTTATTTACCATGAGGAGGCCATTGAGGCGCTGGTGCAGATGATAGCCACTCTTCCCAAGTTCGACGACAAGCTGATGGTCTATGTCTTCTCACCGAATGGCTACGCCTACGATGACGACTTTGAAGATGTAGCCGACAAGGTGAAGCTCTGTGCCATTCCCGACGCCATCCTAAACGCGTACAGAAGGGTGCTGCCCAAGCGCAAGCCGCAATATCTGAAAGAAGCCTTTGAGGAGATGGAACACGAGGAAGCACGGGCGAAGAACCGACAGACCGAATTGGACTTTAGTGAGACAGAAGAAAAAACAGAAAAAGGAGGCGAAGCATGAAACAGATACAATACCAACAGAAAGCGGTCAAGGAATTGGTTGACAAGACCAGCGAATTATTGTCGCTACCGGGCACGCGCCACACGCTTGTGTTCAAAGCACCAACGGGAGCAGGCAAGACGGTAATGGCTTCAGAAATGTTGCTCCGACTGAATGCTGAGTTGAGAGACCGTACGGATGTACCTTATAAAGAGGTGGCATATATTTGGATTGCTCCCAACAAGCTTCATGAGCAGAGCTACTTCAAGATGAAATCCTTCTTTACGGAAGGACAGGAGTTGCATCCGGTCATCTATGATGACCTCGACCATTCCGCCGAGGGCTATATCCATCCGGGTGAGATTCTTTTCGTCAACTGGGAGAGTATCAACAAGGATAATGCCGTGATGATACGAGACACCGAACAGAGTGCTTCCCTCTATGACCTCACTCGCAGGACACAAGAAGAGCAAAGCATTCCTATCATCGTTATCATTGACGAGGAGCACATGTTTGCCAGTAAACTTGCAAACAAGACAGAAAAGGTGCTGAAAAACATCAACTCCAAAGTGGAGATACGCATTTCTGCCACGCCGGAAACAAAGGGTGAGATGCAAGTCACAGTGCCTCGAGATACGGTGGTGAAGGAAGGAATGATCAAGCAAGGCGTGGTACTGAACCCTGCCCTTGACTTCAACGACCCAAACGGTTCGTTGAATCAGCATCTGGTGAGTCTTGCATTGAAGAAGCGGGAAGAATTGGCAGAAGCTTATCGCAGAATAGGTATTCGTATAAATCCTCTGCTGCTTATTCAGTTGCCTAATGATAAAGACAAGATGGATAAGGATGACGAAAGCATCAAGGAAGAGGTAATGCAATATCTGGATACCATCAAGAATATCAACGTCACCAATGGCAAGTTGGCGATATGGCTCAGCAACGAAAAGGAGAATCTGGATGGTATTGAGAAACCGGATAATCTGACCGAGGTGTTGCTCTTCAAGCAGGCCATCGCTTTGGGATGGGACTGTCCTCGTGCTGCTGTGCTCCTCATCTTCCGAAAGATAGAGAGCTTCACCTTCACCGCTCAGACTGTGGGACGCATCCTCCGCATGCCAGAGCAGCATTTCTATGAGGACGACCGATTGAATTGGGGCTATGTCTATACCAATCTCAGTAAAGACATCATCAAGATAGTAAAAGATGATATGGACTACATGACCAACATCCATGCCGTGCGCCGCGAGAACCTATGCAATGTGGTGCTACGCTCAGAATATTGTGAGAAACCAGCCATCGCCCGAAAGCGACTGGGACCAGATTTCAAGGGTGTGCTCGCCAGAGTGTTTGAGGATGTACTCTTAGTGAAGAATCGCCAGTTGACTCTTTTCACAATAGATGACTTGGAGGGTAATGTAGATGATGAAGATACAGAGGATGTTGAGGCTGCGATGAGCATTTATGCCCAAAACAGAAAGGCATGTGAGGACAAGATTACCTTTAAGGTAAGAAGCATTGGTATCGATTTGATAGAGGATGTCAGCATCACGGGCGAGACTGGTGAGACGCATGTGGACAAGAAGGCAAGATATGTCCGCACGATGCAGGAATTGAACAATTCATTCAATGCTTTCTGTGCCAAGTGTATTGGTTCGAAGTTTGAGAAAGTGAGTGTCACGACATTGGCTTTTGCCTTGAAGGAACTGATGGAAGACTTGTTTGAACTCTTCGAGACGGATGCCGTGAAGGTGATTCTTTATCATGGTAACAAGGAGGTATTTGCTGATTTGATAGACCGTGCCTTGAATCGTTATCAGAAGATTCTAGAGGAACGTCAGAATCAGCAAAACGAAAAGTACTACAAGACGTATGACTGGGAGGTGCCTGTGGAACGACTCTATAGGGAAGAAAGCCATCGCGTCAAGAATGAGGTACGCGAACACGCTCTTTTGCCATTTGTAGAACTAAAGAATGTTTCTAAACCAGAGGAACGTTTCGAGTCGTTCTTAGAAAACAACAAGGAGTATATCGATTGGTGGTATAAGAATGGTGATGCTGGCAGGCAGCATTATGCCATCAGCTATGAAAACAAAGCTGGTCACAAGTCGCTCTTTTACGTCGATTTCGTCATCCGCATGAAGAATGGACAGATATTCCTCTTCGACACCAAAAGTGCGGGGAGCGACCCAGATGCCGTGGAGAAGCACAACGCCCTTATCGACTATATGGCAAGTGAGGAAAACATGGATAGACATTTGAAGGGTGGCATTATCATCGAGAGAAACAATAACTGGAAATATTGTCCGCTAAAGATAGACAACACTACTGACATCGTGGAGTGGGAAAGTTTTTACCCTAAAGAGTACAAAAAATAAACTGAGAAACTATGGCAAAAGGTTTGGACGGAAAATTCTTGCACTATGGCATCCGAAAGGAAGACCTCGAACTGATTAGGACGCTCTGTGAGAAGCACGACATAGACTTTGACTGGATGAGCGAGGAGATACTTCGTAAGTATCATGCCGCCAAGGTCGAGAGAATAGAGATGAATGACGAGGAAACAGAGAAAATCATCGCCGAGGCAATAGCACTTGTCAAATAAAGGGAGGATGGATTATGATTATCAAGCGAATCAAGACCAAAAACTATAAGACTTACCTCAGCCTTGACCTCGATTTATCGGTGAAGCCAGACCAGCCTATCATTTTGATTGGCGGTATGAACGGTGGTGGCAAAACCACGCTGTTTGAAGCTATCTGCGGGGCACTCTATGGGTTGAAGATAAAGAACAAAGCGCATTTTCAGGAGTTGCTGAACAATGGAGCCATAGGCAAAGTGGAGCCCACCATCGTACTCGAACTAACCTTCGAGGGCATGGTGCTGGGACGAATGCAAGAATATCTGCTGCGTCGCACCTATAAGCTCAATCCTGCAGACAAGCCTGTAGAAAACGTGCTACTCAACATGGACGGCACTCCTTTCTCGTATGGCACGGCTACGCCACCACAGCAGCGCGCCATCAATGAGCAGCAGGTGAACAAAATCATCAAGGCAAATCTGCCGCAGGAACTTAGCAAATATTTCCTCTTCGACGCCATGCAGTCGAGCGAACTCTTGAAGGAGAATGTTTTCGCCCAAATCATCAAAGACAATATCCAAAATGTGATGGGATTTAATAAATATCTCCAGATGAAGAATGCCGCAGAGCATCAGCAACAGGAGTGGGCAGCAAGAAGGCTGGAAGCACAGAAGGAGGCAGAAGAGTACAACGGACTTTGCGAGCAACGTAATCAGTTGGTGGAATTGCAGGAGGAAAACGCCAAATTGCAAGACGACAAATACAAGTATCTTACTTCCATTCAGACGGAATATGATGCAGCCAAAGAAGGCGCTAAAGAATCTGCCGAAACTGAGAGAAAGATACAAGAACTGGAGGCGAGCGTAAAGGACACGCAGGAGTTATCGAAGCGATATAACGCCCAGCTGAAACATGTGGTGGAAACCTTGGAGATCAATGTCTTCTTTCCAAAACTTGCACAGGGAATAACCAACGAAGTGAATGATATCATCCGACAAAAAGAGGCCCTGAAACAGGAGCGCGAGGGAGTGCTTTCTGTAGAACAGATGAGGGAGGTGACAACTAAGATACTTGGATATTTGAAGTCAAAGTACCTCTGTCCTGAATCCGTAGAGGACGACGACGTAGTGGCATACCTCAAGAGTCAGCAAGAATCCCTGCACCGCAAAGACAACTATGCCTTCATGGATGAAAGTGAACTGGAAGCTTTGAAAAATCTTCTGAATGCCAACGCCGTAAACGAATTCATCACCCTCAATGACAGCCGACATGATTTGGAAAAACGCCTGGAAAACTATGATAATCAACTGCGCCAAATTTCTTTGCTTCGCCGCAGCATGGTGAACGGCAATACTGAAATCATCAAGGCCTACGAGGAAGCAAGCCGAGAGCTCGAGACTCTGAAGAAAGAAGCAGACAACAGAAAGGTGAGCATCAAGAAACTGGAACAGTATCTATTATTAGTTGATTATCAATGTTATACGCTCTAAACGGTAGAAAAGTGGCAATATGGATTCTGTGTATATACGAAAAGCGTGAGATTTAACGTATTTAACTTTCGATTACATTAAAAACTACAGAATAGTGATCGGATGGGGCGTTTCAACCGCACCCATAATGTGACAAACAAGAGTTATCCAATGATATTTTAGAGGGGTAGGGTTGAAACGACTTCCCTTAAAGGATGTGATAACCAATCATCCCCTTTTAGTGGAAAAGAACCAATAGAAATGTAGCCTATCATACTGTTTTCCTACATTTATATATAAGTAGAAAAGCAGATTCCAATACTGATTTTTGGAGTCTGCTTTTCCGAAATGGTTAAGTATATCTTATTAATTGTTTCATAGATTTAATGGTTGCCTAAAGAACGTAAGTTCTATTTATGACCTATGTTCAATATATACCAACATGAAGTGGTGAAGAAATTTCTGATATACTTCACCTTCCAGACCCAATGTGGCAAGAGCCGTGGGGTAAGGTGGAACTTCTGTTTATAATGTGGGTTGATGAACCAAAGTTTTTGATCTGTTACCGAGAAGCCACATTGATGTATGAGTCTTTCAAACAACTCTATACTTGTTCGACATTCTTTTATGCTCATAAGTTCATTCATAGTTCCTTTCTCTTCATTGCATGTTTTCAGCAACAACCGATATAAAGGGGTTGGCAGCAAGTGAATGAATGGCAGATGTGAGCAAAGTTTGCTTCTGCAAATCTGTTGATGTCCTCCAAAAGGCATTTGCCATGCAGGGAATCCGACAAACAGCACGCCTTCTGTTTTCATAAACTTTCTTAGGTGTGCAAGAAATGGCTCTTTTGTCGGAACGTGTTCTATCACATCATGTAATAGTATTACGTCATATTTATCTTCTTCATTACATGGAACAGGATATTGCATGAAATCACTGCATACAAATGTAGCATGATTGCTGATTTCAGAAAAGTATGCTTTGGCTTCTTTAATTCTGCATTCGGCAATATCTATACCTGTCACTTTGCAGCCCAACTGTGCAAAGGGAACTAAGTTTCCTCCTTCACCACAGCCTACCTCCAAAATTCTACTCTTTGGTGTCAGTTCCGTAAAATCTGACAAATAGCTGATGTAAAACTCCTTAGATGTTATCTCCAAGTCACGGAAATACATCTTTCTGTCTGTATGTCTTTTTTGCATGTATCTTATTTTTTGACTTTTCTGTATATATAGATACAGGTCATTCATAAAGACGGCATGCAAAATGATACTTTCTTACCAAGAGAGCCTAACACCGAAAGGCACAGTCAATGTAAATGGACGTTCTGTCCAAGTGTTCTTGACTTCGCTTTCATTCGGAATGTACCAATTCAGCGTTGGCTCAACAAACAAAGTCAACTTTGGTGCAATTTGATATTGTATTCCGATGTTAGTGTTTACAGTCCACTGTATAGAAGGTGTTGTCTTCCAATCCGTTGTATAGCCAGACTTTCCTCCTATTACATAGTCTGCATATGTCTTTCCAGACAATGGTATCTGAATGCTTCCTCCTGCAGAACCGTAAGCCGACAGTCTCTTGTACGCCATGAATTGGTACGAGAGCTTGACCGGGATACCGATGTAATGCAACTTTTGTTCCTTGTCAACACGGTAATTGCCAGTACCTAAAGTAAAATATGACTTCAAGTAAGAGTATTGGAGTCCTGTTTCTAAACTCCAATGCTTTCCTATGCTCTTGTTCACAGCCAATCCTAATATTATTGGTTTGTCATGATGTTCTACCTCTTCAATTTTGCCATTGTTATTATCGGCAATATCCATCATTGCAACATTTTCCGCCGTTGGGTCAGTTGGAGTTAAGCGATGTAGATATTCAGAATACTCTTCCCATGTAGTAAAACTCTTTTTTGAAGGTTGTTCACTCGTAATATCATTACTGTTACTTGTTATAATTTTATAAACATTTTGCACAAGAGTAGTACCCAAAGAACCAGCTGCGAGCAACTGCCATTTACTTTTCTTGTGCGTCTTTGTATCATCCGCAATCCATCTTTCCTCGTTTGGAATAGGTGTATAGACAGTATCTTTTGTGATGATACTATCTCGCTTGTTATCAGCCAAAACATGTTGGTTATCCTGCAAAGAATCGGATATTTCGACTATTACATTTTGACCAGCCTTAATCGAATCACCAACAGTTATTACAGTGTTCTTTCCCTGTTGAACACTTCGATAATTAGAGCACAAAATAGCGTTTTGTATTCTACTAACAGAAAAATTAGGCTTCTTTTGTATAGGCGTAATGTCTTCATTAGGCTTTCGAGTTCGAACTATATTCACATCATTTTCTGAAACTATTTTTTTTCTTTGCAGTAAAATATCTATATACAGGGATGACTATCAACGCCAATACGATGATAAACATAGCTCTTGGAGACAATATGTTTCGCAACATTGCCTTTGCCCTTGACAATTGCGAGGAAGAACTATGTGGAGCAATATCAAGTAATTCGCTGATTTCTTGATGAGACAAGCCATCCAAAACAGACATGTTGAATATTTTCTTATACCCTTCAGGCAAACTGTCTATTGCTGCCATAATTTCCTCATACGGAATTGATTGCTTGGAAGTGTTGCCATCTTCCAATACGGAACTAAATTCATCCTCTATATCAGACAAGGAAATGAAATCGTACCTCTTACCTTTCTCCTGATATTTCAATACAAGGTTAGTAGTGATACTTGTAAGCCATTGACTAAACCTATGAGTATTCTTCAAGTCTTTTAATGAAACAAACGCAAGTATAAAAGCATCTTGGACAAGGTCGTCAACGACAGCCTTGTCCTCTCTAAGAATATTGATGCATATCCCTTTCATCTTAGGATAATACATTTGGTATAATGTGCTGAAAGCGTCAGCGTCACCTTGTTTTGCTTTTTCTACTAATGTTGTTATATTTGAAGCCATGAGCGAATTGTTTCGTACTATATATTTTGATATAGATACTTCAAAGGATTGATGACTGCACGTAACTATTCAGCAATAACACCCCTTTGAGTTTTTGTCAATAATCCTAATACA
>ERZ779877.2270-NODE-2270-length-14475-cov-3.311234_pt1 | contig 14475 bp, 7 predicted proteins | sample MGYA00511556_ERZ779877 | MGnify/ENA primary metagenome ERZ779877 (study PRJEB29588, sample SAMEA2159338) | human gut metagenome | biome: human gut; feature: human-associated habitat; material: faeces | place: Denmark | collected 2008/2010 ...
GCCACGGCAGCCTGCACAATGCTCATTCCCTGCCGACGACGGGCAGAAGCATATTCGGTCAGCAAAATCGCCGTCTTTGCCAGCAAACCAATCAACATAATCAATCCGGTCTGCATGTAAATGTTGTTCTCCAATCCGAAGCACTTGGCAAACAGGAAGCTTCCCATCAGTCCGAAAGGCACGGCCAGAATTACCACCATCGGAATGAAGAGACTCTCATACAGTGAGCACAGAATCAGGTAGATGAACACGATACAGATAATGAAGATAATCACGGTATTTCCTGTACTGCTGGATTCCTCACGCGTAATACCGCTGAATTCATACCCATAGCCGACAGGCAAAGTCTGCGCTGCCACTTCCTCGATGGCTGCAATGGCATCTCCCGAACTGTATCCGTCGGCCGGCATTCCGTTCACCGGAATGGAAGTGTACATGTTGAACCGTGTCAGCGTTTCTGCCCCGTACACCTTGGTCAGGGTGATGAACTGTCCCACAGGCGCCATGGCCCCGCTCTCGGTCCGTACGAACATGTTGTTGAGCGACTCCTTGTCCAGACGATAATCCTTGCGTGCCTGAATCATGACACGATACAGCTTGGAGAAACGATTCAAGTTAGAGGAATAGTTACCGCCGATATATCCGGAAAGCACACTCAACACATCGGACGTGGTGACACCCGCCCGCTGGCACTTCGCGGCATCTACCTCCACCATATACTGCGGGAACTTCGTATCGAAAGTGGTGTAAGCCATGGAAATTTCAGGCCGCTTGTTGAGGGCCGCAATGAAATTCTGGGTGTACTTCTGCAAATCGTCCACACTGCCTCCGGCACGGTCCTGCACATACATCTCGAAACCGCTACCCATACCGTATCCCATGATGGTAGGCTGGGCAAAGGCAAAAATCTTGGCCGACTTGATGTCTGCCGTATGCTGATAGATGGCGGAAATTACCGCATTGATATTGTCCTCCGCTTTCTCCCGTTCATCCCAATGTTTCAGTTTGATAATCAGCATACCTCCTGAGGCGGCCTGTCCGCCCATCATGCTGTAACCTGTCACATTGGAATACGTCTTTATCTGCGGAATCTCACGGATACGCTGGTCAATCATTTCCATCGTCTTGCGGGTCTGTGCCAAACTGCTTCCGGGAGGGGTGGTCACATTGACAAAGACCGTACCCATGTCTTCATCCGGCACCAGTCCTGTTTTTGTGGTCCGCATGAAGAAAACCAACAAGGCACAAACGGCCACCAAGGAAACCCAGGCAATCCATTTCCGCCGCAGGAAGAACGACACGCCGTTTTTGTATTTCAGCACCAAGCGGTTGAACGAAGCCTCAAAGGCATGGTGGAAACGGGAAGAGAAGCTCAATTTCTCGCCCGTCGTCTTGTCCATGTGAGGTGTCATAATCAGGGCACACAACGCCGGACTGAGGGTCAAGGCATTGATGGCCGAGATACCCACCGCCACCGCCATGGTCAGACCGAACTGCGTATAGAATACCCCACTGGTTCCTCCCATGAACGAGGTAGGAATAAATACCGCCATGAACACCAATGAAGTAGTAACAATGGCCGCAGAGATGCCGTCCATGGCAGCCACCGTCGCCTTATAAGGAGAGCGGTAACCTTCGTCAAACTTGGCCTGTACGGCCTCCACCACCACGATGGCATCGTCCACCACCGTACCAATCACCAGTACCAGGGCAAAGAGGGTCAGCAGGTTCAGACTGAATCCGGCCACATAGAGGAAGGCAAACGTACCCACCAGTGACACGATAATAGAGATTGACGGAATGATGGTGGAACGTACACTCTGCAAGAAGAAATAAACCACCAGTACCACCAGAATGATGGCTTCAATCAAGGTCTTCACCACCTCATGCACCGATGCATCCAAGAAGTCCTTCGTACTCATCAGGTCGGTCAGCACCAGCCCTTTGGGCAAGTCTTTCGAGAGTTCCGCCATCAGGGCATCCACCTCCTTCACAATCTCGTTGGCATTCGAGCCGGCGGTCTGCGAAATCATACACGTAGCACCGGGGTGGCCCGCAATCTGGCTGTTATAGGCATAAGTCTGGGCACCCAGTTCCACTTCAGCCACATCCTTCAGGCGGAGCACTTCACCTGTCGGCAAGGCCTTGAGCACCATGTTACCAAACTCTTCTGCCGTTTCATACCGACCCCGGTACTTGAGCGTGTATTGAAATGTATTTTCAGAATCCTCGCCCAGCGTACCTGTAGCCGCTTCCACGTTCTGGTCGTCGAACAAAGCGATGACATCGGCCGGCACCAGCTGATGCTGGGCCATCTTCTGGGGATTCATCCAGATACGCATGGCATAATCCCCCCATCACGTTCACATTTCCGACTCCCGTGATACGGGAAAGACGAGGTTCTACGTTAATCTTGAAATAGTTGTTGATAAAATTCTGGTCGTAACTGTCGTCAGGACTGTACAATGCCAGAATCTTCACCATACTGTTCTGGCGTTTCTCCACGGTAACTCCCACTTTGGTCACTTCCGCCGGCAACAGTCCTTCCGCTTCCGACACACGGTTCTTCGTGTTGACGGTCGCCATGTCCGGATCGGTTCCCTGCGCAAAATACACCGTAATGGAAGCCGACCCCGTATTGGTCGCCGTAGAAGTCATATACGTCATGTTCTCTACCCCGTTGATGGCTTCTTCCAGCGGAGCGATGACACTCTTCAGCACCGTTTCCGCATTGGCACCGGTATAAGTGGTCGACACCATGATGGTGGGCGGTGCAATGTCGGGATACTGCTCCATGGGAAGATTGCTCAGACCGATGATTCCCAATATCAGAATCAGTACGGAAATGGCACACGACAAGATAGGCCGGTCGATAAAAGTCTTCAGTTTCATGGTACCCTCCTATTCTTCAGTATGTGCGGAAAGAATCTGCGTATTTTCCTGAATCAGTCCTGCCCCTTCGGCCACAATCACGTCACCTTCCTGCAAGCCACTCTCTACAATGTATTCCTGTCCGTTGTTCAGCGGGAAGACCGTCACCTGAGCCGATTCGGCTTTACCTTCCTTGTTCACCTTATACACGTACACCTTGTCCTGGATTTCAAAAGTGGCTTCCTGCGGAACCACCAGCACATCGTTCTTGGTATAAGGCAATACCAGCGTGGCCGTACTTCCATTGCGTAACATACCTTCCGGATTGGGGAACACAGCCCGCAGACTGATGGCTCCGGTCTCCGTATCGATGGTACCGCTGATGGCATCCACCGTACCCTCATGGGCATACGTCGTACCGTCGCTCAGCAGCAACGACACTTTAGGCATGCCCGCCAGCGCCTTTTCCACACTGCCATACTGGCGGACCAACGACAGTATCTGGTTTTCCGTAAGGGAGAAATACACATAAATTTCCTCATCGTCGGAGACCGTCAGCAACGGAGTGGTGATGGACGAGTTGACCAAGGCCCCTACTCGATAGGATGACATGCCTGCCACTCCGTTCACCGGGCTGCGTACTACGGTATAAGAAAGGTCGTTGCGGGCATTGGTCTCGGCTGCCTTGGCCTGTGCCAGACTGGCTTCTGCTTCCAGCAAGGAATTCCGTGCCGTCTGGCGGTCAAAATCAGAAACCACCTTTTCCTTGAAGAGTTCCTCCTTGCTATCCGAGGTCAGACGGGCCGTAGCTACCGCCGCTTCCGCACTCTTCACATTGGCCACTGCCGTCTGCAAGGCTGCCTGATAGGGCACCTGATCGATGACAAAGAGCACCTGCCCTTTCTGCACCTTGGCCCCTTCCTTCACGCAAATGTCGGTAATCGTACCGCTCACCTGCGGACGGATTTCCACACTCTGCCTTCCTTTCACCACCGCCGAGTAGCTGTTGGTGAGAAGACGATTTTCTTTTTTTACGGTCATGGTCTTGTATCCGCCCTCCTGCGAAGTTCCAGCCGACTGTGTACAAGCCGTCAGGAGTCCCAGCAAAGTCACAAGACACGTTCCGACAAAAACAAATGCTTTTTTCATCTTGTTCTCTTTTTAGTTGATTTGACTCATTCTGTTGTTATAGCAAGCGCAAATTTAGAAGCCTGACCTATCAAGGCACTTGTCCCAATCCTAAGAACATTTGTCTGAATCCTCTCTTTAGCATTTATTCTGTTTACGATTTCTAAAACATACAAAAAGACTTTCAGACATAGATTTATGTACGTACTTTAGACGCGCAAATACAATACAACCATACAATAAGATGAGAGAATATGCTTTTACCAAATGGCTTCAGCCATTGTCTTCCGAAGGGGGAAAAGAGGAAGGAATGATTTACAACGAACTGATGGGCCTTTTTCATGTACAAGGCGAAGAGGTCTTCCGGAAGGGTACCATCGACACCCAGCACACAGTTTCCCTGCTCATGCTGAAAGGGGAACTCAGCCTGCAAACTCCCGAGAACCGCATGATTATCCAAGCTCCCGCCTACATTGAGTTTATCGAACCTCACCAATGGACCGACCTGAAAACCGATGCCCAGTTTGAAGGTTGCCTGCTCATTACCCGCCGGGAACTCTTCCTGCAGGCGGCAGAATGTATCCGACCGAGGGTTACGCCTTACATTTACCGATATGTACAAGAGCCTTTCTTTACGCTAAAGGAAGACGACATCACCCGTATCCGTGTCCTGTTCGATATCCTACGGCACACCCTTGCACAGACAGAAAACAATTTTCAGCATGAAATCCTGGAGAACACGCTCCGTTCCCTGGTGCTGGAAATCTGGAACATCATTTTCCGTACCTATAAACAGGAAAGCGAAGAAGAGCCCGTCCTCCCATGGGACGATACGCTTCCCCGCTTTCTTTACCTGATGCATACCCACTGCCGCTTTCATCACACAGTGAAATGGTATGCCGACCAGCTTTGTGTGTCGCCCGACGCCCTGTCGGCCAAACTGAGAAAGGCCTACCGCAAATCGGCCAATCAGCTCATCAATGAAAGCCTGATGGAAGAGGCCAAAATCTGCCTCCTCAATCCAGCTTATACCGTACAGGACGTGGCCGAAAAACTCTGTTTCGCCGACCAGGCCGCATTCAGCAAGTTCTTCAAGCGTCACAGCGGCATGTCGCCCGGTCGGTTCAAGAAACAGTTATAGAAAGGCGCGACCTGCTCCTTACAGGTTGACTTCCGTCACCACCTGTCCGTCGAAGAGGTTAATCACGCGGTCGGCAAAACCGGCATCGTGCTGCGAGTGTGTCACCATCACGATGGTAGTGCCTTCCTTGTGCAACTCAGTCAGCAGCTCCATCACTTCCCGTCCGTTCTTGGAATCCAGGTTACCGGTAGGTTCGTCGGCCAGAATCAGTTTCGGGCCCGACACTACCGCACGGGCAATGGCCACACGCTGTTGCTGACCGCCCGACAACTGCTGCGGGAAATGCTTGGCCCGATGCGTAATCCCCATCCGTTCCATGGCTGCCTCCACCTTCCGCTTACGTTCTGCCGAAGGCACTCCCAGATACAGCAAGGGCAGTTCGATGTTCTCATATACGTTCAGTTCGTCAATCAGGTTGAAGCTCTGGAACACGAAGCCTATCACGCCCTTACGCAAGGAGGTACGCTGCGATTCGGTGTAGCTGCCCACTTCCACCCCATTCAGGTAATACTTCCCTCCGGTGGGGTTGTCCAGCAATCCCAAGATGTTCAGCAAAGTAGATTTTCCACAACCTGAGGGGCCCATAATGGCCACGAATTCCCCTTCTTTTACTTCGATACTTACATTATTCAAAGCCCAAGTTTCCACCTCATCCGTGCGGAACACTTTCTGTAAATTTTCTGTTTTAATCATACGCTTAAAATTTAATTGAATCACCTTATCAGTCTCCATTCTTGACTATTAATTAATTATCTTGTTTCATACACTCTACCGGATTTACCTGACTCAATATCCAACCTTGCAGACAGACGATGAGTGCCGAGAGACCCCACACCACCAGCAACGGCCATACAAAGATACCGACCGAAAGCGGGGCATGGTACGCAAACTGCTCCAGCCAATGCAGCATGAACCATCCGCCGACAGGCATAGCCACTACATACGCTACTACAGCATAGATACAGAACGGCTTGTTAAGCAGCCAAATGATTTGCCCACGTGTGGCTCCATGCACCTTGCGGATACTGATTTCACGTATCCGCTGACGGGTGGCATACCAGGCAATGCCAAACAACCCGAAGCCTGTCAGCAACAGACCGATGACGGCATAGAACGTCAGGATATGCGACAAGGAAAGCACTTTTTGATTGCGTGCCATAAACTCCCGATGCATGTCCGTATATCTGAAAGGCTGGTTGGGATTCATCTTATTCCATACCGTCTCTATCTGCCGCAAGGCCTCCTCACGGCTTTCCGGACGAAGACGAAGCTGCAGATAGAATCCTTTCTGCAAGTCACTTGCCGACAGCAGTGTGATGACAAGGGGCGTTACGGCTTCTTCCAGTGAATTGACAGAAAAATCACGCACCACACCGCCTATTACCGCCAGACTGTCTTGGGTTTCCGTGTCGAATTCACGCAAAGCATGTCCCACGACCTCCGTACCCGCAGGCACCAACAGCCGGACAAAACTCTCGTTCACCAGTACCGGAGAGGCCTGACGCTCCAACAGGCGGGAAGGAGATTCTCCACTCAACTGTTCAATGAGTAAGGTACGCAACAAGGTGGAGTCGCCTTCCAAGGTCAGCAGATTGGTACGCACTTCCTTCCCACCGGGACGCTGCACATTCAACTGACGTATCCAGGCACTGAGTACCGAAGATTTGGAAAGGGTCATGGATTCAATGCCTTTCACCCGTTTCTCCAGTTCCGCCTTGAAAGGAGCCAGCGGAGCCCCAAAGGCATCCCCTATCTCAATGCAACCTTCGTAACGCGAAGCTCGCTGGCGGGTCAGTTCCATCTGGTTGCGGGCTGTCAGCGTAGCCAGCAACAATCCGATGGAAATCACAAACTGCACCGTTACCAGTACCGCCACAAATCGCTGCTTGCGCCGGCCACTGTAAAGCGTACGGTATTCCGTGAACGACAAGCGTGACAGGCGATAGCTGATGTACCACGCCGGTATTACCGACATCAACAGAATGAATAACAGCAACCACGGCAGCATCTGACTACTGAAGAAGAACGTCATGGTCAACCGCGAACCCAACAGGTCATTAAACAGTGATAAGCAGTCGTTGACCAGCAAAATGGACAGCCCGAACGCCAGTACCACCGTCAGGAAAGCATCCCCGAAAAGTTGCAGACGAATATTGCGCAAGGTAGCCCCCATCAATTTCTCCACATGAATCATACGCAGCTGTTGCAGCAAGCGACTCAAACTCATGTTGGTATAGTTGCAGCAGGCAATGACCAGTATCAGCACGGCTGCCAGCAGACTGATATAGAGAGTCTGCACGGGTGTCTGACTGACAAAGTCGAGTGTCTGCTGGGAAGCATCGTCGGGAGTCGTAAAACAAATAGCGTCCAGCGGATCCAAATAATATTTCGTCTGACCGGGCATCAGTGTAGGCACCTTGTCCGCGTTCAGTTTATCAGCCAAACGAGCGGCATCCGTACCCGGAGTCAGCTTCAGCAACGTAGGGCCTCCCCAAAACAAATCCGGATCATTCGCAGTCAGCATGTCAAACTGCAGAAGCGATTGTTCGCGCTTCTTAAGCACTGCTGCCACTTCATACGTACGGGCCTCTCCAAAACGGAAATGTGCCTCCACCTGCTTTCCTATGGCTTGTCTTTCTCCAAAAAGGCTACGGGCACATGCCGTACTCAAGGCCATCTTCCCCGGCTGACGAAGTACCTGCTCCAAGCTGCCTTCCGCCGTACGATAGTCAAAAAAGTGACTCAAAGTCGTATCCGCCGAAATCAGCATGAAATCCCTCTCCACCTTCTGTCCATCCACCTTACAATATAGCATATCCAGTTTCCCCAAGCGCAAAAAATCTTCCACTTCCGCATAACCTTCCTTCAGTTGTGGAGGAATCTCAGCCGCCGCATACGCCACCCGTTTCCCTTCCGTCATCGGGTCATCCTGCTGCAGAAAAAACATACGGTCACGGTCCGGATTATGCCCTTCCACCCCATGTTCGTGCACAAAGTACGTCATCAGCAAGTTGGTACAGGCTAATCCCAATGCCAGACTGGCTACCGAAACAAGGAAAAACACCTTGTTCCGCCACCAGCTTCGCAAAATCATTTTCAGTGTGACATTCAGTATCATCCATTGTCAATTTTAGTACGTTATTATTCTGTCAGACGGATACCTTCGATATAGTATCCCCCTTCCACGTGCTCGCCTTCCGAAAAGTCAAACCAACGGGTATCTTTCGGCAGCGGAGCAAAATAGAGCGTGAAATCCATTTCTCCGCTATCAGGCATAAACACTTGCTCGTCTATTGCGAAACCTTCACTGCGCAGGAGCGGATAGTTCACCCCCTTGTCCGACATCAAAAAAGTCGCTTTGTCCAGCCGAATCCAATAGTTTGGAATATACCGTGCATGCACGCGAAGCACCGTAGCCGAGTCAGTCAGTTCCACCTGACGGATGGTCAGCACATCCACTTTCTCTGTTTTCTTCCGCGGATGATGCACCAGTTTGTGACCGTCTTTCCATTCGATACGCATCGGCTGTTTGGGAGCCAACATGCCTTTGACTTTCAGCTTCAACAGCCCTTTTCCATATCCACTCCAACTGTCAACTACCTTTCCTTCCGGAGAAATCAACACAAAATGGGGAATACCTCTGACGCCATAACGGGCATACAATCCGTTGGTTTCCTCCAAATCGTTCCAGTTATTCCAAGTCATGGCATGCGATTTAGAAGCCTCTTCCCATCCTTTCCGGTTCTCAATGCTCAAACTGACCACCTCCAGGCTGTCCTTGTACCTCTCGCTGATTTCTTTCAGCTCCGGCTGCGACATCATGCAAGGGCCACATCCCCGGCTCCAGAAATCCAGCAGGACGTATTTTCCGCGAAACTCTGCCAAATGGTGAACCTTGCCTTCCAAATCATACATATCCGCATCGACAGCTTCCTCGCCCGCCTTGACCACGGTCGGCGGATTCAAAGCCAGATACACGCTCTTCCCTTCTGAAGTCTCTTTCTGTGCAGCATCCAAACGGTTGTACAACTGCTGCACGTCTTCTTTATACGGATAGCCTTTACGGAACTTCACCGACATCCCCATCCGATACAGTTCATCCATCCAGACGGCATTAACCGGCGACTGTTTCATAAGTGCGATATTGTGCTGCGTAATCTGATCGCTCAACTTCTCAGTCAGCTGTTGCAGACTATCAGCTTTCGCACGAGCCTGTTCCTTGTTTCCTCCCTGTGCAGCCGACCTCATCAGTTCAAACTCTTGCATGGTCAACCGCTGAAATTCCTCCCATTCCTTACGGGAAGCTTGCATCAGCTGCTGCTGGAACTGTTGTTCCTTGACATCACTCTCTACTTTCCAAGAGTAAATATACGGATTTTCTCCCTGTACGAGCAAACGACTTCCGGGATTCACCCACAAGCTGAGCGACATGGGTGGAAAACTCGTCCTATCATGTGTCATCAAATCATAGCGTTCCAGCCCGTTTCCGGCGGTAGTCAGCTCAAAACAAAATGTGCCGTTCCGCAACGTGTCGGTAGCCGCCATACTCCCAACATTCCCCTCTCGCTTCATCAAACTGAACACGGTTCCGTCGGGAATGTGCTTCAACTGCCCTTCCACCACAAATTTCTCTTGTGCCTGTGCTCCCAATGCACCTAAGAGCAGACAGGCTAATACTTGTTTTCTCATGGTTATTTATTCATTTTAGGTTATTATACTATTATATTACTCCCGCTTGATTTCTTCTGCCGGATTTAACCGCATCACCCGGAATATCTGCCAACATGCGGTCAGTCCCACCAAACAGGCAACTACGACAAACAGGCAGACTCCCCAAGCCCAACCGTAAACGGACTGCAAGCCGGAATCGCTCAATGCCTGAATCATGGCAAGCCTCAGCACCGGATAAGTCACCCCGAAAGCTATCAGAAAAATCAAGGCATACCCTCGTGCGAACAGCAAACCGATGTTCCATGGGGAAGCTCCATTTATTTTACGAATGGCCACTTCCTTTCGTCGGGTTTCCGCATCCATCACCACCGATGAATATACGCTCAAAACCACTAACAAAACACTAATGCCTGCCAATATCCCCATGGCATATTTCATCATTCCAATAGTAGCAGTGTCTGTTTGCCGGACATCACTGAACTTTCGAATGTGTAACGGCAAGGTCTCCGGAACATACTGGCGACACAAAGCAATCACTCGTTTCGTTACTTTATCCACCTCGCTACCGGATGCAATTTTCAGCAAACAAGTAGTTGCCTGAGAAGAAGGGAAGAATACCGACAAGTTCATCCGTCCATCCAGTATCACCTGCTTATAAAGTTCATGATATACCCCTGCAATCCGGTAACTTCTTCCATCAAGCATCACCGTACCTTCTGCATGTTCAGCCTGTAACAAGCGGGCAAACGCCTCATTGACATATACATACCCTTCCGCTTCTGCATCCATCCGTTTCCCAGCCAGCGGAATATGAAAAAAATCAAAATAAGCCGGATCTCCCTGAGCTACAGCAACCCGTACCTCTGAATGATCTGCCTTCTGATAGGAGGTATAAAGATAGGAAGATAGATTTCCATCTAAAGTTTCATCCCCCAGTGTGACCAAACGTTCAATTTCAGGCAAAGCAGCCAGTTCTGAACGAATCTCATCCCAATGTTGACGAATACGTTCCGTATCCAAAGAAAGAGAAAGGCTCCGTTCCTCTTCTGCCGTAGCCAAAGGAGCATAAGTCTTTCCAAACAGTTCTGTATATGACAAATGCACCACCATCACCGCTCCAAGGAAGAAAATGCACACCGCCAGTTGAACCCCAATCATCAGGGAACGAAAAACATGTTTCCCGCGATTGAACTGAATCTGATGAATCAGACTCACTCTACGCACCCGCCACACCGGAATCAACAACAGAGGAACGCAAAGCAACAAGGTACCCAAATACACCAGTGTATGCAGGCCGTAGACGGACGAAGCAGACATCCAGACTATATTCTCCGAAGGCAACCAAGTACGGGCCAGCGGAATTGCCACCTCTCCCATTATCAAAGAAAGGAACCAGGCAATGGTCAGCATGATGAACACTTCAGAAAACAACAACCAGAAGATACCTTTTGAATCGGAGCCCACACATTTACGTAAAGCCAACTCCCGCTGACGGGCATAAAACATTTGAAATGTAAACTTCAGGAAATTAATCAGTCCCGACAGCAGAATCAAGGAAGAAATGAAGAGCAATAAAAAACGGGCCAAGTCTATATTCCTGCTTTCCTCCAGTTCTTTTAAAGAAAAAGCCTTCACATGCATCACCTCCTCTCCACGTATCCAATTCATCCCTGCCAAACGTTTTTTCAGCACTTCCGGAGACACTCCCTGCTCACAAAGAGCATAAACTTGCAGCCACGCTTTCGGTTTCAATGACAAAGGGAACCAACATTCTGTCCTCGGCGAGCCGCCCTTTTCACTTTCGGCCACTACATTCACAATCGAATAATCCGTAATACCGTTGGCGGAAGTCTGAGAAGCAATCCGGACCACCCGACCGACCGGATTGTCACCGCCAGCTATCCTTCGAGCAAAAGCAGCAGACACAATGATTTCATCTTCTCTTTCCGGCAAGCGGGACCCATAAAGCAGAGGTAATTTCCAAAACAGAAAAGCTGAAGGATTTGCCGTTTTATAAGTCACCTGATACGGGGTTTCATTCCCATCTATTCCTACCACCTCCACGTCCATATTGGCCTCATAGGAAAAGGCTGAGATAGAATCCAGCATACCTGTAACCTGGCTTTCCAGCCTCCGGACATCTTCTTCATAGAAAGGAATATCACCGGCAAAATCCTTTTTACTAATATTCAGTTGGATAGCCCGTTCGCCTCCTATATAATCAGCCTTTTCACTCATTACGCTTACAAAACGAATCATAAGCGAAAAGACCAAGACGCCTACCGCCAGACACAAAGCCGAGACTATATGCTGAAACTTATATTTCCACAAATTGCGGAAAGCTACTTTCAAATAATGTGCAATCATTATAAGTTCATTCTTTTATTATTCACTTTTCATTACTTCACTCGGATTGATACGGGAAGCCTTGTGCACCTGCCAAAGCAACGTAGCCACGGAAATCACCGCTACTATCAGGAAGGCTGTCAGGAACAAGCCGACCGTCACCGGAGCCTTCACCACCAAATCGGCGGTATAGTAGTGGATGGCCAGCCAAGCCAGCGGCACTGCCACCACGGCTGCCAGCAACAGCATCCCCACGTAACGGCGGAGCAACAGCACATACAAGTCTTTCAGCATGGCACCGTTCACCTTGCGGATGGCAATCTCGCGGTAACGCTGGCGGATGTCGAACAAAGAAATGCCGAACAACCCCAGACAGGAAATGACAATGGCGATAAAGGCAAAGGCCGAATAAATGGTAGCCACCTGCCGATCGGATTTATACAATTTCTGCACATCGTCCTTCAGTAACGAATACTGGAAATTCTCCGTGCCATACACTTCCTTTTCCAACTTCCGCAGATAATCTATCACCTGAGGAATCCGACCCGGCTGACACGCAATATGATACACATCTCCCTGCATAGTAGGAAAAACCATGAAAAGCATGGGGCGTATCCCCTTGGATATATGTCCGCTATAATAATCCTCTATCACCCCCACAATCGGTCGGGCCGGAAAGTCAGGCGCCGCCTCTTTCATACGAAGGTCCAACACGGTAGCTCCCTCCAAAGAGGTGTATCCCAATGCCCGCATACCAGCCCGATTCACCACATATCCATCCTCCTCGACAGGCAATCTTCCTTCCACAAGCTTCAGGTTGAACAAGGTAAAGAATCCAGGAGTGGCAAAATTCTGATTCAATGAAACGGTTTCCCCCTTCGCATTCTGAAACTCTGACGTATAGTCGAAATCCAGAATGGAATACACATCCGCCGTCCAACATGAGATATCCGGACATTTGCTCAATGCTTCATCAATCTGCGCAATCCGCTGCTTCCGGGCCTGTATCGATTCATCGGTATAAGAAGCATAATCCGTTGATTCATATATAAGGTTGGCCTGAATCACATTTTCTGTCCGAAAGCCCGGTGGAGTATTCAACAGCAAGTTGAGATGACGATGAAAAAACAAAGCAAGGACAACCAGTACAATGGTCACCGTATATTGCACGAACAAGAATCCCTGACGCAAGCGTATGGATTTCCGGTCATTCCCCGAACGAACCAGCGACATGCCCAACGGGAATTTCCAGCACCGAAATACCGTACACAATGATATCAGCAGCGGCAACCACACCACCAAAGCCAATGAGACCCATACGTCAAACGCCCCGACAGTAAATACCGTATCAAAGACACGATTGACAAAAGGCTGAGCAAGTTCCACCACTGTCCAAGCTAACAGCAACGACAATGCCGACAGCACCAGATTCTCCCAATACATCAATAGAAAAAGTGAACGGAAACCTGCTCCCCATACCCGATGAATCAGGTAAATCCGTAACCGCTTGCCCATCAGCACCGCATACAAATTGAGGTAATTAAGCAGACCGATAAAGAATATAAAGATACACATGGCCGACAAGACATACAACTGAGCGCGGTTGCCCGACACACACATCGTAGGAGAAGTGCGGTACAACAAACGGGACTCCCAATACACATCCTTCAACGACAGAAGGGAAAAAGTGTACATGCTGCCGTCACCCACCCGTGTAGGACGCAACGTCTTGCCTGCCTCATTCAATTTCTGAATATCCACTCCCGGTACAAAACGGATAAACTCCATGGGCATTCTCTCCCAAAGTGCTCCCGGCATTTCGGAAAGAATGGCATCCACCAACAAAAAACTTTTATTCTTCGGCGTGGCAAAAATACCGGATATGGTCACTGATTTCCCAGTAGACAAGACAAAGGTTTCTCCAATGGGATTCTGCTTGCCAAACAACTTATGTGCCAGGTGCTCACTAAGCAAAGCCATCCCAGGCTTTGAAAGGGAACTTTCTCCTTGCAAGAGCTGATAATGGAACAGTTTCAAGAAAGTCGTATCGGCTACTATCATATTTACCTGGAAACGATTGTCCTTGTAACGTATCATGTCATGATCCAGCAGTGTGACCCGTGAACGTTGCATGACCAGTGACGGGTCTACAGCCAGCGTATCGCCATTCAATGTGGAAGAGACTAATGCATCGTTCTCACCAATCTGACAACGAGACACATATACATTTTCCCGGTCCACACAATGGGTATCGACCGTCAGTTCCCGATGGATGTATCGGAGCAAAATAATACAGCAGGCCAGACTGAAAGCCAGCC
>ERZ779877.2274-NODE-2274-length-14450-cov-3.307468_pt1 | contig 14450 bp, 15 predicted proteins | sample MGYA00511556_ERZ779877 | MGnify/ENA primary metagenome ERZ779877 (study PRJEB29588, sample SAMEA2159338) | human gut metagenome | biome: human gut; feature: human-associated habitat; material: faeces | place: Denmark | collected 2008/2010 ...
CCGCCAAGCGGCAGGCAGAGTTAGAAGCAGAAGAACAGCAAACGGCAGAAGAACCAACTGCCGAACCCGATGAGCAGGAGCAAAACGCTCCTGCTTTTTCTATGCAGATGTAAGGAGTGAAAGAAAAATATATGAGCAAACGATTGTATGTTGCCTACGGCAGCAACCTCAACATCCGTCAGATGAAGCATCGGTGTCCAGGCGCGAAGCTGTACGGCACAGGCGTGATTGACAATTACGAATTGCAGTTCAAGGGACAGCCTCATGGCGCCTTTGCTACCATCGCACCCAAAGAAGGCGCCTCCGTTCCTGTTGCGGTATGGGATATTTCCGAGCAAAACGAACAGGCGCTCGACTGCTACGAGGGCTATCCCTCCCACTATTTCAAGCAGAATGTCCCCGTGCAGCTCGACGGAGAAAAAGTCGATGCAATGGTATATATCATGAACCTGAAAATGAATTTCGGTCTTCCGTCCCCGTATTATTACGGTACGGTCTATGAGGGCTACAACGACTGCGGGCTGGATACCGATGTTCTTGACAAAGCCGTCATGGAAAGCGCAGGACAGTTCTATGCTGCCCATCGGCAGCAGGAACCGCAGCAGACGCTGTTTGATATGGACGATGATGAGGATTTCTATGATCCGGAGGACTATGATGAAGACGAACCGAGCGAGACCGAGCCGGAAATGGACGAAAACGATCCCTTCTATTTCTCGGAGGGGATGCATCTATGAGCTGCAAAAGAGAATTACAGCGGCAGCTTGGTAGCCGATATTCCTATGAGCGTCTGCTCAGTGACCGTGAAATCTATCGGATGAAAAATCATATCCCCGCAGACTTTTCCGAAACGGCTGCCACTGTCCTCACCGCAGGATGCCTGCGGCTGAACGCTGTACTGTACCGTTCCTGCAAGGAATTGCTGCTCGGTTACGATGTGTTCGTCAAGGACGATCCAGATTCTCCGGAGTGGATTTTCTACGACAGCCTCTCCGATCCGGTCAGCTTAAAGGAAGCGGATATGATCCGGGTTCTCGACCGTATGGTATCGGAGCATGGCCTGTCCTATACCGAGAGCTGCTTCGACCGTCTGGACGGCAAAGCGGTCAGGAAAGAGAAACCGCCACTGTGAGCCACCGTGCCGCCCCGTACGGCGGCTTTGCCGGAATGGTGGAGAAAGTACCCGACCGACAGGGTGAAAGCGAAATTCGGGCGGTTTTGGCGGAGTCTGCACAGAGAGAACTACAGCCCCAAATCGTCCGGCTTACGCCTGCGATTTGGTTGCAGGATAAAGAGACGGGGTTGCGAGGCACCCTCGTCTCGGTTCACAGCGGACGGCAATGCCGACCGCACAAGGGATTTACAGCTGTTTCAAAGTCGCAGGATTTCGGGGTTGTAAATCCGCCTGATTGAAAGATTCGGGGTTGCAGGACGGAAGAAACGCCAGCTCACAATACTTTTCAAAGGGGTTGTACTCCGAAAAACGCAGAAGGGAGAAATTTATGTTTAAGAACAAAGAGAAATTTGCGTTGTGGGTATATCCCGAAACGCTGAGGAAAATTGAGGCATTATATTGCCAGGATAATTGCCGCAGTAAATCGGAATTCATTGAGAAAGCGATTTTGTTTTACTGCGGCTATCTTGCCAGCGAGGAATACAAGCAGTACCTTCCCAATGTCCTCGTCTCCACCATGCAGGGAAGTCTCGACTCTTTCGAGGATCGCATGGCAACGCTGCTGTTTAAAATAGCGGTGGAGCTTTGCATGATGCTTCATGTCACTGCGGCGACCAATCAAATTGATGAAGATACGCTCTCCCGTCTGCGCGGCCTGTGCGTCAATGAAGTAAAACGGCTTCGTGGTTCTGTCCGGCTGGACGATGCGGTCAGGTTCCAGAACGGCGATAAATAACGATGGCAAAGATTATTCTGAAAAGCCGGTACCTCCAAACAGGCAGCCGTCAGCACTCGGAGCATCTCATTCAGTATATCGCCAAGCGCGAGGGTGTACAGAAAATCGATGACACATGGAAACACCAGTCTGCTACAAAAGAGCAGCAAAAACTGATCGAAGAACTTGTCCGTGATTTCCCCGATACGAAAAACAGCTTTGAATATTCAGACTACCTCTCCCATCCAAGTAAAGGCACGGCTTCGGAATTTATCTCCCGCGCCATTGATGACAATGTCGACCTCATCGGCAAGAGAGAAAACTATGTCTCATATATTGCAAAGCGACCCCGCGCAGAGCGTCATGGCGCCCACGGCTTATTTACGGATGCGGATGTTCCGATCAATCTATCCAAGGTGGCGGAGGAAGTTGCGAATCATGACGGTAATGTTTGGACGCATATTATTTCTCTGCGCCGGGAGGACGCCGCCCGTCTTGGTTATGACAACGCCTACGCATGGCGGAACCTCCTGCGCTCACAGGCGGAAACCATCGCAGAGAATATGAAAATCCCGCTGACCGATCTGCGGTGGTACGCCGCCTACCACAACGAGAGCTATCATCCTCATGTGCATATGGTGGTTTACTCCGCAGGAAAAGAACCGTATCTCACAAAACTTGGGATTCGGAATATCAAGGCGGCGTTTGCCCGTCAGATTTTTCGTCACGATCTTTTGCAGGTGTATGTGGAGCAGACAAACAAGCGAAATGAGCTGACGCAAAAGAGCCGTGACATTTTATCGGATATCATCTCCCGCATCAACTCCGGCAGCTATGATAATCCCATCGTCACCGATTTGCTTCTGAAGCTCTCCGAGCAGATGGCGCATCATAAGGGCAAAAAGATTTACGGATATCTGCCGCAGGCAGGACGGAATATTGTGAACGCTGTTGTCGATGAGCTTGCAAAGGAAAAAGATATCTCTGCGCTGTATGATCTGTGGTACGAGCAGAGGGACGCCATAACCGGAACTTATCAGGATACGCCGGAACAGCGCGTTCCTCTGTCGCAGAACAAGGAATTCAAGGCAGTCAAAAATGCGGTCATACAGGAATCGCTGAATATCCTTTATGACCGCATCACCTTTGAAGAATCGGTATCCGAACCGGAAGAATTCGCGCCCGATGAACCGGAGCCGGAGGAAACAAGAGCAGAATCGTCTGTACCCAAAAAGTGGTGGAATGATCCCGACCATCCGCTGTTCCAATACCGCAAAGCAAAAGAATATCTCGACAAGGACAGCCCTCTATACGATCCGGCTGAAGCGGTGCGGTGGCTTCTGCTCTCCGCTGAACAGGGATACGAGTATGCGCAGTACCGTCTCGGCAAGCTGTATCTTTTGGGTGATGGAATAGAGCAGAATTTCCTGCAAGCGGAAGGCTGGCTCGGACAAGCCTCCGATCAGGGCAACAGCTATGCCAAATACTCCCTTGCAAAAATGCACCTTGCCGGACTTGCCGTACAGAGCGATGAAGTGAAAGCAATCCGGCTCCTTCGGGAATCCGCAGATGACGGAAATCAGTGGGCGCAGTATCTGCTCGGTAAATTCTGTTTCCGAGGTGAGCATACCGAAAAGAATTTGCAGGAAGCAGAGCGATTGCTTACTGCCTCCGCCATGCAGAAAAACAGTCAGGCACAATATCTCCTTGCCAAACTGTATCTCTGTGAAGACGGGATTCCAAAGGATGCAGAGAAAGCATTACACTGGCTGTGGGAATCCGTAAAACAAAAAAATCAATACGCACAGTATCTGCTTGGAAAGATGCTGCTGTTCGGGAAAGAAACGGATCGGGATGTAGAAACCGGCATTGCTCTGCTGTCGGCATCCGCAGAACAAGGAAATGTGTATGCCGCAAGGCTGCTGCAAAGCTATTACAGCGGTAGGCTTCGGAATCCTTCTATTGGCATGGCGTCCTTCCGTCTGCTTTCTCAGCTCACCCGTATGTTTACGGATCGCCTCCGCAGAAACGAGGACGGTCAGCGGGCGGTCATTGAAAGGAAGCTGCGGCAGAAGATCGAGGAAAAGAAACAGGCGCACGGTATGAAAATGGGATGAGAAAAGCCTGCGGATTTTTCCGCAGGCTTTCAATATGCTCTGTCCATTTTGTTTTCGGCTGATTTAACATCCGATATTAAATCAGCCGAACGCGGCTGTACCGATCACTGCACGGGAATAACCGCGTTACGGGATTTCAGATAGATGTCAATATCGTTGTTGATGTATTGATAGCCCGTTGTATGCAGCACATCATAAAATTCGCGCAGATAGTCGAACACACCGTAACGGCGGAAAAGCGCCTCAGTCTGTTTCCCTGTCAGCGATTTGTGGACTTTATAGTTTTCGATGCAGAATACGGCGAAAGCAGTTTCCTGACTCATACCGGCAGCCTCCTTACACATCGGGATAGCAAATACTTCCCGTTTGTTCTTCCTGTTCAAAAAGCGAATAAAGCATCTCCGTGCTGTACTGCCAGACCTTGGTCTCCTCCTGCTCCAGCGCCGCATAGAGCTTGGAGGCGTACAGCATGGCGATGGCTTCGTCTTCGGTGACTTGTTTCTTTTTTGCAATCATACTGATAAGATCGGCGCTGATATATGGCATGACAGCAAGGAATTGTTCCTTTCCCATCGTTATTCCTCCCGGATTTCTTTGGACTCAATAAATTTCACAAAGGCAAGAAGCTTTTCCGTATGGAATGTCCACTGATCCTGCAAGACCTCTGTTTTCAGCCGTTTTACCGTTTCCTCCGCGTCCAGAACGCCTGTTTCAAAAAGGCGGATAGAGCGGTAAACATTATCGTCTGCAACCGGTCCGATGTGCATATCCGCCGCTATATCGGTCATTTCGCCTCTGCGGTTTTTGACAACAAACTGCAGCCATTCCATATCGGCGTTCTGATAGCGGTGAATGACGGCCCGGGATTTGGCCGCATCAAAATCAAACTCGTAGACGGAGACATACCCCACCGGTTTGTTTTCTCTACGCATCTTGATTCTTGCCCAGCGCTCCGCCTGCTGCAAGGAAGTTGTGGTATAAAACCCCGTACCGAAATCCAGAAAGCTTTCGCTGATGCGAATTTCCGGCTTTTCCACGGGAACGGTGCTTCCATGATAAAGGATCATGCGAGTCCCTCCAACATTTTATGAATAGTCTTCTGCTCCTGTTTCAGGGCAGACAGCATTTCTGCATAGTGTTTGCGAAGTGCGAGCTTGTCGCGGACAGCAGCAACGGTACCGGCATCCTTGCCGATGTATTTATCATGCAGCTTTCCGTTCTCCCGATATTTCAAATAATAATATTCTTTCCTGCGGCATACGAGTGATCCTTTAGGTAATTGTGCAAGTAAAGCTTCGTATTCACGGATCATCCGTTCATTTCGGAGAGCCTCGTTTTGTATCACAGAGCGTATCAACAAGTCTTTCACCTCGTTTGTATTATACCACACAATCACGAAAATATCAAGTGCGCAGTGTGGCAATCCGTAAAATGCAGTTTGAATCAGAAAGGAATTTTTATGGCAACACGATATATTCACTTTACAGAAGAACAAAAACAGGCAGCCCGGCAAATCGATATTGCCGGGCTGTTACATTCCCAAGGTGAAACATTAAAACGCTCCGGCTCGGAGTATGAATGGCGGGACGGATCGCAGAAAGTCACCATCCGAGGCAATCTGTGGTTTCACCAGTATGACAGACAAGGCGGAGACGCCATTGATTTTGTGCGGAGGTATTATAACAAATCCTACCCGGAAGCTGTGGAATACCTGCTGGGCGGGTGCAGCGGTACACTCACGGTATCTCCGCCGATTGTGAAAGAAACAAAACCCTTTGAACTGCCGCCCAAAAACGACCGGCTGTCACGAGCCTATGCATATCTGATCAGGCGCCGGAAAATTGACAAGGATGTGCTGGATGCTTTTGTGCGCAAAGGGATGATCTATGAATCCGCCGATTATCATAACGCCGTCTTTGTCGGCTTTGATACGGACGGCGTTCCAAGACACGCGCACAAGCGAGGAAGCGGATCAGAAAGCACCTATAAAGGTAACGCTGATAACAGCGATCCGAGATACAGCTTCCACTGGCATGGACAGAGCGACAGGCTGTACCTGTTTGAAGCGCCGATTGACCTGCTCTCATTTATCTCTATGAACAAAGATGGATGGCAGCAGCACAGCTATGCCGCCTGCTGCGGAGTTGCAGATCATGTACTGTGGCAGATGATGAAAGACAATCCGAATATCGAAAAAGTCTATCTGTGCCTCGACAACGATGAACCAGGTCAGGCGGCGGCTCACCGGAACAGGCAAAAGCTATTCGAGAAGGGAATCCAATCCGAAATTCTCATACCGATCCATAAAGACTGGAATGAGGATTTACTTTTTAAAGAACAGGAGGAAGAACCATGCCCAACATTACAGCTTTGATTGTTGTAGCAACGGTTATGTTTTGCGTGCTGGGCGGCGTGACGCTCCTTGCCCACATCTATAACCTCAACAACATCAAATCCAAAACAGTCGGCGACGGTCAGCACGGTACGGCGCGGTTTTCTACCAAGGCGGAGATACGCCGTGTCTATAATCAGATTCCGTTCACACCGGAAGAATGGAGAAAGAAGGCAAAGAAGAATGCGCTGCCCGATCTGCCGCAGGGAATTATCGTCGGCTGCCGAAACAAGGGCGGCAATACTACCGCTTATGTGGATGACGCCGATGTCCACTGCATGATGGTGGGCGCGGCGGGCTGCGGTAAAACCGCCTACTGGCTGTACCCGAATCTGGAGTATGCCTGCGCCAGCGGGATGAGCTGGCTCTGCACCGACACCAAGGGCGATCTCTACCGCAACTACGGCGGTATCGCCAAGGACTGCTATGGCTACAATGTGGCGGTGATTGATCTGCGTAACCCCACCAGGTCGGACGGAAACAATCTGCTGCATCTCGTAAACAAGTATATGGATTTGCATAAAAGAACGCCGGGTGATGTAGCATATCGGGCAAAAGCGGAAAAGTATGCAAAAATCATCTCCAAGACTTTGATCTACGGGGACGGCGACGCTTCTGCTTATGGTCAGAACGCTTTCTTTTATGACGCTGCCGAAGGGCTGATGACATCAGTCATCCTGCTCATTGCGGAGTTTGCAGAGCCAAGAGAACGGCACATCGTATCGGTGTTCAAGCTGATACAGGAATTGATGGCTCCCAGCGGAGTCAAGGGCAAAAATCAGTTTCAGCTTCTCATGGATCGACTGCCTGCCGACCACAAAGCAAGATGGTTTTCCGGCGCGGCTCTGTCCACCGGCGATCAGGCAATGGCAAGCGTTATGAGCACCGCCATGTCCCGTCTGAACGCCTTCCTCGACAGCGAGATGGAGCAGGTTTTGTGTTTCGATACGGCTATCGACGCAGAGAAATTCTGCAATGAGAAATCAGCTGTTTTTATCGTCTTGCCGGAGGAAAATCCAAACGCCTACTTTATGGTGTCTTTGCTCATCCAGCAGCTTTACAGGGAAATTCTCGCTGTTGCAGACGAAAACGGCGGTAAGCTCCCGAACCGCGCTATGTTTTACTGCGATGAGTTCGGAACCTTGCCGACCATTCAATCCGCAGAGATGATGTACTCCGCTTCCCGTTCAAGGCGGCTTTCCATTGTCAGCATCATCCAATCCTATCAGCAGCTTGAAAAGAACTATGGCCGTGAAGGTGCTGCGATTATTCAGGACAACTGCCAGCTCACCATTGCGGGCGGCTTTGCGCCTTCCAGCGAAACGGCGGATATTATCTCAAAAGCACTTGGCACACGCACGGTCATGACCGGCTCGGTATCAAGGAGTAAAAACGATCCGTCCCAAAGCCTGCAGATGACCGAACGCCCACTGATGACGGCGGACGAGCTGAAAAGCATGAAGAAAGGCTCCTTTATTGTCATGAAAACCGGAGCTCATCCCTTTGTGTCTCAGCTCAAGCTGTTCATGAAATGGGGCATTTCCTTCCCGAAAGAGTCTTATACAGTGGAAGATCGCGGCGCGAGAAAAGCACGGTATATCTCCCGCGAGAAGCTGATCCGTGCGATTACTGATAAATATTCGCCCAAGAAAAAGCCGAAGCCTGCATTATCTGAAGCTGTATCCGGCGGGCAGACGATGACCGAGCCTGTGGAGGCAACGCCGGAGCAGGAATTGAATCACATTGCGGAGCAGGCAAAGACAGCCAAGCCTCTGCGGACGGGATAAGGGGGTGATACAATGCCCTATTTTAAAAAGCTCTATGAAAACGGCGATCTGCCGCATCGTGCAAAGCTGGTGTACCTCTATCTTCACGACAGAATGGACAAAGAACGAAAGGCGTGGCCGGGGATCAAAACCATCGCACAGGATCTGTCGGTTTCCCGAAGTACTGTCAAACGGGCGATCAAAGATTTGGAGAAATCCGGTCTCATACGAAAAGAGCCGCACTACCGTGAAAACGGCAGTGCGACCTCCAATCGATATTATCTGCTGTGAGTCGTAAAAATAATCCTCACTCCAAGGGGATACTATGCCAAAACGGTGGACTTAGGGGCGGTTCATCGTGAACCGCCCCTAACTACCCACTTTAAGAGAGATACCAGCAGAAAGAGAAGAGATGGCTTTTGAGGTATGAAAAATATTTCACTTGACAAACCGGGAGGGGCATGATATATTATTAACAGTTAGCAATAACTAACTAAATTCCCTAAAGCCTGAACGTGTATATGCAAGACAGACGCCGGTTTGCTGGAGATACAGCGAATGGGGCTTGTTTTGCTGTACGCAAGTTAGGAAAGGGGATTTTTTTATGTCTGAAAATCTGAACGGCATCCAGATCCAGCTGCTCTTGTATTTTCTGGAGGCGGAGCCGAAAAAACGGACGGTGACCGACGCCGCCCGATATTTGAACAAACCGAAATCCACCCTGACGCATATCCTTGACAGCCTGGACGAACTGGCGCTGATGGAGCGCGTGGAGGGCAGAAAGTCGGTGCTGACCGCTGCGGGGAAAAGAACCGCGCAGGAGCTGCTGCATCAACGGAAAATTCTGGAGCAATATATGCAGTATCAGGACATCCCGCCCGCGCAGGTAAAAGAAAATGCTTTGCGGGCGCTGTCGGCGGGCTTTTCCGATGAGTTTATGGCGCGCCTTGCCGAACAGGAGGGCCGGATGCGTCTCAAGGAAATTTTTGCCGGGCACCGTGACTTCCACGGCGGCGAAATCTGCAATCATCTCAAGGACGGCAGCTATTACTTCCCGTTCATCATCTACCGGGAGCAGATCAAGAACCACAACAACCTTTCCATGGCGAACCGTGGGTTTGAGAATCCCTGTGAGCTGATCGTAAAAGACCACGAGGGGCTGATCTATCTGGCGGTAAAAACCGTGTCCGCCGAATCCATGTCCAGTGGCAAGAAGATGGAGGGCCGGGTCAACAAAATGCAGTACTTGTACGACGGCGAGTTCCGGGACGGCGGAATCGACGGGCGGTATGTATATTTTCCGGTGACGGCGCTGAATTTTATCGCCATGGGAAAAGGCCGGGACACCCTGCTCCACGGCAGCGTATGCCTGAAAATGCAGTGCAGCGTTGGAGATATGCATATGCCGGAGAGCACGGCGGTTTTCACCATGTTCATCCACTGAAACGGGGCTGTCAAGGGCAAAATAAAAATTTTTTGAACCGTGTTTGGTACAAGTGCAGTTTTTCCCTTGCCATGCGGGCTCCGGGGCTTTTTTAGGCCGAAAAAAGGCCATTTGAACCGGGTTTGGTACAGAAATTCGATTGACAAGGAAAAGTCAACTGATTATACTGAAACTGCTTTAGGGAAGTTGCGGAATAAATTGGAAAAGAAAAACCGCTTTATGAAGCAGAAAAATCCAACTATTTACGCGCTGAGGGAGAAAGCTGGAAACAACAGCGCCCTTCGGGACAAAGAAAGGCTTTTGAGATATGGGGCATCTCCATAGGACAAAGCCAAAAAAGAACAGGTGAAGCAGGCTGCCTCGAAAAAACTCCGGAAGGAGTATTTTTTCGGAGGTTTGGTTAGCTGCGGCTAATTAAAAGAGACAGCCTGCCGTGAAAACCGATATACCAGGGTGTGTGAGCGAGCAGCTTGCTCCCCTGACCAGAAATACAAAGAAGGAGGAGTCCATGAGCCGTATCAAGGATTCGCCGTAGAAACGGCAAAAATTTTTTCATTGGCGGTTAGTGAATTCTAACCAAAAAGGTACGCTCCCACAAAGGGAAGAAAACGAAATGGAGGTAATCAAAACATGACAACAACAAAACAGTCGTGGCTTAAACGGAGCCTGGCGGTTCTGCTGGCCGTGATGATGGTCATGAGCATGGGCGTTGCCAACGTGTTTGCGGCGGGCGGCGAAAGCGATGGGACTGCCCCGGCTGCCGGATATTCTACTGAGCAGACGGAAAACAGCGTGATGTCCCTAACCGCAGGCGACAACACATATTATTTTGATGATGTGGCGGATGCGTTTGCAGCCTTGAAAGATGAAGCAATCCGTGGGGAGGTAACGTTAACAGTACTCCGGGATAATGTTACATGGGATGTGGCTGACAACAATGGCCTGTATAATGTAATGCTTGGTGTTAATGGAACTGGGCTGATCAATTTAAAAATTAACCTTGCCGGCCATGATTTAACGATTAAAGGGAACAATCAGGAAAAGCAGGTACGGATAGCTTTTAACAACAGATTTAGTCAAGTATCTATTATAGATAGTGCCAGTATAGAAAAGGCTGTTGATAATGGCGCAGAAAATGTTTCGTTTGACGCTGCTAAAGTTATACTAGATAATACAGCGATTCAGACGGCAGCAGTTCCAGTTAATATTAAAAACATTATATTTTTAAGCAGAGGAAATCTCCCAGAATATGTGTTTTATGCTTCTGGAGCTTTTACAGTGGAAAATGCTGTTATTGAATATAACGAGGTGTCTTCAACTTCTCAGCAGGCAGTAAAACTACTTGGCTCGGAACCGCACAGTATCACTGATAGCGTAATCAAAAGTCAAAATAGCAACGGTGTTACGGTTCAACAGGCCACTGTGCTTACAAATTGCATTATAAATGCAAAAAATAATGCGATTGACCTTGCTGGCGGACAGAGTGTTACTGTAAATGGTGGACACTATACCGGTATAAATGCTGTTGGTGGGTCAGGAGAAGCTGTTTTACAAGACGGTGTTTTTACGGGCAACCTTTATGCTGCGAATAATCAATCTATTACTATCCAAGGTGGATACTACAAGGGAGAACAAACTGGAGAGGGATCCTTTATCACTGAGGGATATGTGGGTACTTTAATCGAAGATACTAACAGCCCATACTATGGTTATACTCATTATACACCAGAAGAAATTCCTACCTATTCAGCAGAACTGAAGTTAGTTGATGAGGAAGGAAACGATATTTCCTATGTAGCGGAAATAGAAGGCTCTTTAAACGGAGCAACAATACCTGATTTGACAGAAACGGAAGCTGGCCAGTCTATTACTTATACGGTTACAGCACGGCAGGATTACATATTGACAGGGGTGAAATATGCAGCTGGTGCTGATGAATTGAAAGAATTGGAGAAAACTGCCTATACGCTTTCAGGAGATGGCAAAAAGAAAGAAGGCGGACGGGGATGAATGACGCGATGCAGTCTCTGGGATACGGCCTGTTGGCCTTCCTGTTTTCAGCGGCCATCCTTGCGCTATGCGCGGTCATCAAAAAGGCTGCAAAAAATTTTTTAAAGGGCGGGCGAAACCATGATGATCAACAAACGGCTCATCGGCACGGTAGCTGAGAGCAAAAAATACATCGCCGGGAACGTCGTTTTGCAGTGGTGTTCCCTGGCGGCGAACATCGCCATGATGTTCAGCATTACAAACCTGTTTGGCGGGCTTTATTACGGCAATACCAGTTCCCATACCCTGTGGGCGACGGCAGCCGTGGTCGTTCTGGCTCTGGTGATACGCTTTCTTTGCACCACCGGGGCCAGCCGGATGAGCTACCTTTCCTCCAAAGCGGTGAAGAAAACCCTGCGGGAGAGGATTTATGAAAAGCTGCTGCGGCTGGGCGCCTCCTACAACGAGCAGGTGAAAACCTCCGAAGTAGTCCAAGTGGCGGTGGAAGGCGTGGATCAGCTGGAAACCTATTTCGGCGCTTACCTGCCGCAGTTTTTTTACGCCATGCTGGCTCCGCTGACCCTGTTCGCAGTGCTCTGCTTTGTAAATGTACCGGCGGCTGTTGTGCTGCTCATTTGCGTGCCACTGATTCCCATAGCCATTGCCGCAGTGCAGACCTGGGCAAAAAAGCTGCTCTCCAAATACTGGGGGCAGTACACGGCGCTGGGGGATACCTTCCTTGAAAATTTACAGGGGCTGACGACCCTCAAAATCTATCAGGCGGACGAGTTCAAAAACAAAGAGATGAACGCGGAAGCCGAGAAATTCCGCAAAATCACCATGAAGGTACTCACCATGCAGCTTAACTCCATTACCATCATGGATTTGATTGCATACGGCGGGGCGGCGCTGGGGGTCATCATGGCGGTGACGCAGTATATGGGTAACCACGTATCGTTAGCCGGCTGCCTGCTGATCATCCTGCTGGCAGCGGATTTCTTCCTTCCCATGCGGCAGTTGGGCAGCTTTTTCCACATCGCCATGAACGGCATGGCCGCCAGCGACAAAATCTTCCGCCTGCTGGATCTTCCGGAACACAAACAGGAGGTTTCCGAGAGTTTTCCGTTACAGCATGACATCGTCTGCTCCGGCCTGCAGTTTTCCTATGAGCCGGACCGGGAGATTTTACACGGCGTGGAGCTGCGGTTCCCCCAGGGCAGCTTTACCGCACTGGTCGGGGAAAGCGGCTGCGGAAAATCCACCATTGCCGCCATCTTGATGGGACGGAATAAGGGCTATGCCGGTTCGGTCACCATCGGCGGCGTGGAGCTGAAGGATGTCAATGAAAATTCCCTCCTGCGCAATATCACCTATGTCAGCCATCAGAGCTATCTCTTCAAGGGTACGGTACGGGACAACCTGCGGATGGGCAAGCCGTCCGCATCCGACGATGAGCTGTGGGCGGCGCTGGAGCAGGTGAATTTAGCCGGATTCCTGAAAGCGGAGCAGGGCCTGGACACGCCGCTGCTCGAAAAGGCGTCCAATCTCTCCGGCGGGCAGTGCCAACGGCTGGCACTTGCAAGGGCTCTTTTGCATGACAGCCCTGTTTATATTTTTGATGAGGCCACCTCCAACATCGACGTGGAAAGCGAAAACGACATCATGGCTGAGATACATAGGCTGGCGAAAACAAAGACAGTAATTCTCATTTCCCACCGGCTGGCGAATGTGGTGCGAGCGGACAACATCTATGTGCTGGATGGCGGAAACATCGCCGAACACGGCAGCCATAAAGAATTATTGCAAAATTATGGGCTGTATGAACGCTTATGGAACGCCCAGCAGGCGCTGGAAAACTACGGAAAGGACGGTGACACAGAATGAAAAGACGAAGCGGATTTCAGGTTATGGCCCGGCTCATCGGGCTGGTGAAACCCTTGACCGGCTATATGTTCCTTGCTATTTTTATGGGACTTATCGGCCATCTCTGCGCCGCCTTTATCACCATCTTCGGCGGCTATGCGGTGCTGGAGGCACTGCACTTTGACACGCCTTTTACCCTCACTGCCCTGTTCATCTGCGTGGTGGTGTTTGCCATTATCCGCGGCTTTTTGCGGTATGCGGAACAGGCCTGCAACCATTTCATCGCCTTCAAGCTGCTGGCGCTTCTGCGGGACAAGGTGTTCCGGGCGCTGCGGCGGCTCTGCCCCGCCAAGTTGGAGGGTCGGGACAAGGGAGACTTGATTTCGGTCATCACCTCCGACATTGAACTGCTGGAGGTATTCTACGCCCACACCATTTCTCCGGCGGCGATTGCGTTCCTGTTTACGATTGTAATGTGTTTGTTCATCGGCTCCTATCACTGGCTGCTGGGGCTCATCGCGCTGGCGGCGTATCTCACCGTGGGGATTATTATTCCTTTGGTGACCTCCAGGCTTAGCGGGGACGACGGGATGAAGTTCCGCACCAAGTCGGGCGATTTTTCCGGCTTTGTGCTGGACAGCCTGCGCGGCCTTTCTGAAACCCTGCAATACGGACAGGGCAAGAAGCGATTGGCACAGATGAATGAGAAAACCGATAACCTTGCCAAAGACGAGGAACGCATGAAACGCACCTCCGGCCGCAACTCGGCAGTGACCAACACGGTGGTACTGGCCTTTGACTTAATTATGCTGTTTGTTTCCGCCCTGCTGTATCTGAACGGTGCGGTAGGATTTGAAGGGGTACTGATTCCCACCATCGCCCTGTTTTCCTCCTTTGGCCCGGTGATTGCGCTGGCGGCGCTGGGCAGCACCCTACAGAACACCTTTGCGGCGGGCAACCGGGTGCTGGATATCCTGGGCGAAAACCCAG
>ERZ779877.2277-NODE-2277-length-14430-cov-7.964032_pt1 | contig 14430 bp, 15 predicted proteins | sample MGYA00511556_ERZ779877 | MGnify/ENA primary metagenome ERZ779877 (study PRJEB29588, sample SAMEA2159338) | human gut metagenome | biome: human gut; feature: human-associated habitat; material: faeces | place: Denmark | collected 2008/2010 ...
AGATGACAGTAAAAGAATTGTATATGGTATGTAATAATTTATATGATAATACCCCGGTTAAGATGGTTAATGCCAGTGGGGAGATTGACCGCATGTATATGAGAGATTTTATAAAACGTTATGAAAGTTATGAAGTAGAATGGTTCGATTTATTGCAAAATGGCATGTGTACTATTGAGGTGAGATTATGACAGTAAGAGATTTATTATACGCGTGCGGTAACGTCGATAAGAAAACGCTTATTACGGTAATACAGGCAACAGGAAAAGAGCTTGTTTCACAGAAAAAGGTATCACTTTTTTACGAATTACTGGAGTCAGAAAGCATATTAAAAAAGGAAGTTGATTACTTTAAGATATTTTCTCATGCTATTGTTATATTGGTATAAGGAGATGATTAAACAATGAAAGATTTCTTGATCACATGTTTTATATTAGATTTATTTGTAATCTTAATGTTAATAATATATGTATTTGCATAATAAAGGAGGGCTTTAGCCCTCCTTATACTGTATCAGTGTTTTCAAGTGGCACGGGTAATTCAAGCATAATAATTTGAGCATCTACATTGTTAACCGCGTTGTCACTATAAACAAAAAATAACTCGCCAGAAATAGTGTGTCCGTTTAGAATTTTTACGCATGTAGTAAGATTAGCTCCAGTATGAGTAGCGCTACTTGCGTGTGACACGTCGATTGTGTCAAAAGCTAGAGTAGTGTTAGAACTAGTATCTATAATTCTAACGTCAAAAGTTCCTACAAAATTAGCGGGTATAATTACCTGAAAGTTAATTAAAGCATAACAAGTATGATCTGTAGTAAAATTTACTGGAGTATACCATTGCCCCCCCGCAGGAGAGGGAATAACAGCACTATTGAATCTATAATTTGGATTACCATCGAATTTAGTATTTCCATACACATTAAGCTTATTAAAAGTAGTAGGATATGTAAACTCATTGTATACATTATCATGTACCCTACTTTTCAAATTATCAGTACTGTAAACCGCACATCTGATAATAGACGCTTTGTTATTATAAATATCGTTTCCACCACTTCGAGTTATTTTACTAGTATGAGTGTGAGAAACAAAAAGATCGTAGTTTTCCTGGTCTAATCTCGCGTTAGCATCGCAGATATTATCATGAAAATTACATTTATAATTATCATAATCAGTATACAATCCGGTATATCCATTACCTCTGATGATATTATTACTTACGTCGCAAAATTCACCATTTACAGCGATTCCATGCGAAGCGAATCCAATAACATTATTTCCACTGATAATATTATTGCTACACTGTTGTCCATTCAATGTTCCAATCGAGATACCACGTCCAAGTGCTGTATTGCTTATTTTGTCGGTATAATCATCAACATTGCCGTAGAAAGTGTTATTTGTAATTTTTACAGTATCAATAATATGGGTGGTAAGATATGCAAAACCACTCATACAATTTTCAGCAATATTATTATCAATAATACTAAAACGTAAATACTCAAATTTAAATGCTGTTTTAACATTATTGAAATGGCACCCATGAATATTTATATATTCAATCGGTGCAGAATTAGCTCCATTATGATTCCCAATTCCTGCATCACTTAAACCTAGTGTCTCATATCCATACTTCTCCGGGTGTGAAAAATTACAATTACTAATTTCTACATTAGTACACGGTGTATTATCATACGGCCCGAACCACGGAAAAACCATTGCCTGAGTAGCAACGTCCAACTGCAACATTTCAGTCTTGAAGGTAGCGGTTCCTGTAAAATGGCAATTCTCAATTAGCACCCTTCTACAACTGTTGATTTCTACCAGATGCCAATTCTGCTGTTCATGAGTAGCTGAGTTGCTAGCAAAATCACAGTTGATAATTCGAATATCACTACAATGACCAAACGCAACAATCGTTTGCGTCATATTCAAACCTCTAAACCACAATCCATCAATAGTGATATGACTATTAGCATTATAACCTCCAGCGGTTCCATCAGAATCATTGATGAACATATTATTGCTATCTCTGTTCTGAATTAGTGCCCGATAACCATATACATAGGTATTAGATTTTATTTTAATGCTATCACTGATAAGATAATTACCTTTCGGAAAATAAATAAAAGCGTCTTGCACAGCGAAAGCTTTTTTCAGAGCTTCCGTGCAATCAGTTTTAGCCGTATTATCCGCTCCGAAATCAGTAACAACATTAACAAAATTCGATATTTTACTAACAGCACTATTAACAGCTGTAAATTTATTGTCGACTTCTTCGAATTCTTTTTCCATTTTATTTAAAAGTTGATTATACCGTGCGATTGCTTCTGCTCTGCCCTCGCTATCTTTTACATTAACTATCTTATCTAAAATTTTAAATTTACTTACATCGCTCATTAGCCATACCTCCTATTTTGTTCCGTTCTTCAAAACAATAGTTTCGGTTGCTTCGTCGTAAATAGCATTTATCATTAAATCATCAAACTTTTTATCAATGTAGTTCTGAATTATTCCACTTAAGTTACCGTTAATAAGTTCAACAAGTTCATTCATTTTATTTGTAAGTTTGCACAGCTGTTCATAATAGCTTAAACTGTCATCATAAATCAACGGCAGTATTTTTGCGCTGCAAGGAATGAAAACTTTATCCATATTGTACCTCCTACCATAACTGCATAAATAATGGTTTCAATTCATCAATTATCATTTTATCAATATTGATAATTGACTTTCTAAATTCAACTAATAACTGTCCATAGTTTTCGCTGTTATTCTTTCCCATTACTTTTTCCGTCCATGTTTCGGTTGTTTCTGATGTACCAGTTTCGGAAGCGTCTGTTGTTCCACTTTCGCTTATATGTGAACTGCTAGTTCCCTCATTTACAGTAGTACCATTATTCAAATTTTCATTCGTATATGTTCCATTTAGCGAACTTGTAGAATTTTCATCTGATGAATTAGTTGTTGTGCCAGTTCGTGAAATCATTCGAATATCAGTCAAATAATTTCCGGATTCAATTCCGTTAACACCTCCTTGCGGAGTATCATTGAATTTATTTGTTTCACCAGATGTATCATTATTACTACTTTCTGAATTAGTATTTCCTTTGCTGGTGCTCTCTGTTTTTGATGAATCTTTAACAGTGTAATCATCTGTTTTAGTATTTTTGTTATAATTTGTCATATCGTTCCATTTGCTGTTATTTCCCGTTGTTGTTTTGCTATCATTTCCCGTTACTGTTTTTGTGAATGTAGTAGTCATATCTGTGTTGTACAGGGGATTAAATTCATAAATAGTTGTTTTATACAATTGGTTGTACATTGGCATAATTTCGCATAACGTTGAGTCAAGCCACAACTGCCATAAACCAACGGTTTCTGCACAAATTTCTCGTGTATAATAAGATCTCAAGATTTTTTCACAGAGAATCTTTCTATAGCTTTCGTCGAAAATTTCCCAGTTAGTTGTGAAAATTTTATCCCAAGACTTGTCAAGTACAGAATTGATATTATTGAATCCGACGCTTTCCTGTAGTCCTGCTTTTTGCTCGCAGATATATCTCACTTCAGTCGTATATTTACTCATTATTTTCACCTCCTAAAGCAGGAGTATCTAAACCTAAGTCTACTTGCCCGAGTTCATCAATTTCATCTCTTATAGCCACCTCGATATTTGTTCCGAACATAGCATTGATTTTTTCTACCGCATGTTGCCGTTCAGATAAGCGTGAGTATCTATTTGCGAGAGTTCCGCCAAGACCTCTTAGAACCTCATCTTTAATTAAACGTTCTTTTTTCATAACGTTTGCAGATGGAATACCTAAGAATGTAAGAGCTTCGTTCCACAAGTTTGTTTTTAAATCATAAATTTTGTCGCATACAAAAGGTGCGTCTGTTTTTAAACAAATAACAGAATTTTCATCAAAGGAATTGTCAGCAAAGATTACAGGACTATTTCCATCCATCTCTTTAAACGCGTTCAGTAGTGTTAGTCTTAACTTTTGATCGCACTTTAACAAAACAGGTGTTTTTTGAGCATTGGCATTAACATCAATGATTCTGTCTAAATTATAAAGTCTCTGCGCGAATAACTCAACAACCGGGAAAGTCGGAGTTCTGTCCATGTTATTCCATATAATAACACTGTCTGTATCATATAAGGATTTACGATAATTATTATATTTTGAATAAGCTACCCGTCTGACAGGTTCGCCATAAACGTTAAAATTTCCGTTGCATACTACATCCAGCGCAAGGTTTCCAACCACTTCGTCATTGAAATATACTGCACCTGCGTTATAAAACAACGCTTGTTCAATATAGCGACTATCAATAGTGGAAGGTATGTTCTTCCATTCAAACATGCTAATAGAAATCTGCCGTAGAATAGAAAGATACTGCCCGTATGATCGCATATTGAGATTTAATGAGTCACTAAAGTAACTTTTCTTTTTGCTCAAAATATCACCTCCTTACGACGGGCTATTATCAAGGTCATAGTTTCCAATTTCCGTGTGCTTTTTCCAGAACCTGCAACCAGAGTTGAAAATATTTTCAATTTTCCTTGCATCGTCAGACGGCAAATTTCCCTCCACTATGCAATCTGTAGTTTTTACATACGTCCAATGCGGCCTTGCATTCATGTTTGGAACGGCGGTTCGACGCAATGCATATCCAAAAGCTGAAAAATAATCATCGATTACTTTTGCGTACGCTTTTGTAATACACTTTTCATAAATTCTGAAACCCTTCTGCTTTGTGGCAAGTAGGAAATCACTTTCTTGTGTTCCCTGATTTCTTGTTCCCATTTCAACTGGTACAGTATTAACAGTTAATAAATCAACTACTTTTCCTATGCTGCTACTAATACCGCCAAACAATGCCCCGCCAATTGCGCCGAGAATACCTCCGCTAGCTCCTGCGGCTCCACCGCTGATTGCCCCCTTCGTGAAACTGTTGAACAAACTGTTTGGTGCAGATGTGTTTTGCTGTGCAGTATAGGCGCGGTATGTATCAACGTTGTAAGCGCATAAAGGAAAGCTTGACAGACTTACTCGTTCATCAATTTCTAACTGCCCATTTCCTGACATAGACTGAACCTTATAGTTGATCGGCATAAAAAGAGCCTGAGTTGATGCCCCGAAGGATGCTTGTTCCGTGAAACTATATGTTCCGCTACTTGCATTTCCGGGCACGGTATTGAAGCATTCGTATTTATAGTCTTTTCTGTCACCTTCACCGTTGCTTACTTCGGCGTATTTGTACGGATAGCAGAACAGTTTGTTGTTTTTTGGAATATATCCGTCTAGTGTATTATAAGGTTTGTTATTTGTATGAGTTTCTTTGTATCGGTCTTCAATCGGAGTACCTCCGGGCACTACATATTTAGCGGGAAGTGAATATATTTTAACTATATTATCTGCTTTATTTTTATCAATTAAATCATTGATATAGTTATTTGCGGATTCTGCCGTTACAAAAACAGATACTGCACATCCGCTATAAACACCGCCAGCAATACCGCCGCCGGAACCTCCTGATTCTGACGCCGTCACTATAACGATAGGATTAAATGACGTTGTTCCGGTAAGAGTGTAATCATGAATACCTTCGATAACATGTTCGCCAAAGTTTATTCCCTCATCAAGAATATTAACTCCGATTGAATCATCCGTCACATGCTGTCGCTCAACAAAGCACTGTTTTAATTGAAAAGCCCCCATCCATGTAGTGAGATAGTCAATTTCAAAATGGATTTCCGTCATACCGTTTGATCGGTATTCAATGCTAGTGATAAATGCATAAAACCATTTATTTTCATACGATGTATTTTTGTATCGTAAATATCCTGCCGAAAGGATATTTGCAATCGGAGTTCCAATTTTGATGATGCCTTTTTGCTGTGATACATAAGAAAAGTTGGTTAAAGTCGCTATTTTCTCGATGTTTGAGAAATAAGAATCTTTAGCGGTTGTTGAACTAAAATATAATGCGTTATCATAATTACCAGATAAACCAATATCTGAAAATAATTCTATTGTACTGTTAGGGGTAATATACATATATTATACACCTTTCTATCAATATCTTTCATTTAATATCTCCTTTATAAAATCAGCGGAGATAATATCCCCGCTATTATTATTTAACTTTTTCAAGTGCAATAGTTGTTCCTACTGTGGCACTTGCATTGATTCCTTCAGAAGATGATGCTTTATAACTAGTTCCATTTACCGTTGCTTCTAATTCAAAATCAGATGTTGCGGCACTTGCAGGAATCAGCAAAGCTCCGTATTTCTGCACACCTACACCGGCTTTTGTTGTCTGCTCTGTCTGAACTAACTGAACATTGTGAGGTTCTAACGTAGTTCCGTCTACCTGCGGTTCCAGACAAAGAACGGTAGCAGTTTTGGAAGCGGATTTATCAACCACTTTGAACGTGATCGTATCAGGAAGAGTCGTAGTAGCGGTATTCGCAACAAACACAACAGCGTTTGCAAACTGGGAAGAACTAATCGTTTTCCATGTGTGATAGAAGTAATTCCAATACAGACCGGATGCCACATATTTTTCAGTAAATTTGTTCATATTATCATAGCACTGAAACCAATTTTCATCCAGCAAAACCGCTTTTACATCTCTCATAAGCGTGAGTTCGGCGGATGTTACTTCCTCGATGCCGTCTGAATAATTGCGGATAACCTCAAAACGTTCATTGTCAAACGTTGTAAAATCATCAATCAGGAAAAGGCTTCCCATAAAAGTAGCTTTATCCATGTTAAACGCCGCCGCTAAAACCTCAACGTCATACTTTGCGTTGAAATCAGAATCCATAAAAATAACCTGTCTTTCGCGAGGAGTATTATTTCTAACGGATGCCGCGTTGTAAGTTGTTTTCGGGAACGTGATCGCATTAGATTTCGAACGGAAAGCGGTTGCGTAATTTGACATTTTAGAATCATCAACCGCTACTGGGTACATCTGCCCTTTTGTTACTGCCTTGATAATCAAATATTTGAACAGCAAAAATTCATCATACTCAGCGGCAGTATATACAGATTCTACAATTTTAGCGATTAAGTCAGTTACTCCCTGCTCGCTCAAAAAAGCTCTTCTCAAATCTTCGTCCTGAATGGTCACCGGGTACATTACACGCCAGTTCATGATATGAAACTGACTGCGCACATCAGGAAGGGAACGCTTAAACTCTCTACCTTCTCCTTTGTCCGGGTCATAATCAACCACTTTTGCAATGCTTACAAAAATATCTTCGACCGTTTCTCCGAACTCCAGGTATCCTTTTTTCAGTCGTGAATAGGGGTTGTTAAATGTTACGCTCTGTGCCCGCACTAATGCAATACGGTTTACTAACGCATTTAAAAACTGATTTGCCAGTGCCGGAGTGCCGCAGATAATTTCTCCTACTGACGGAATCTGCGTTGCTTTTTCTACCACGGGAACGCTCTGCTGATAATCGTAACTTGCATTCTGACGGATGACATTTAAAATGTCAATCGTATTCGCATTAAGAGTACTCTGTGCAATTCTTTTAGCCATATTCTATTTGACCTCACTTTCTACAGTAAATAAATCCTCAAATTTTGTCGGCGATTCATAATGTTCAATTTCAGGTTCGTTCTCAGGGCTATCATCTTCTTTTCCCTCAAACCGTTCCTTGTAACGTTTGCGCCACGAAGCGTCATTTTCTTCGTATTTTGTTTTCCAATCTTCCGTGTCTGAAAATGAATCAATAGTATCTGATAAATCCTCCAACAATGAAATATTATCGTCACTTAAATTTTCTCCAAAGCTTGCGGTAAGTCTTGCGACTAAATTTTCTTTTGTTGATACTGCCATTTTTATTAACTCCTTTCTTAAATAATTCTTCTCATGAAAAACCATAATGGCATACTTTTTCCGTTATTGCCGGGTGTTGGCCCGGGCGGCTCGGGTTCCACTCCCCCGGCCCACCAGTATACAAGCATTACATTTGCATGTGCAGCACTTCCGGTGGGGTCTTGATAGAAATTGCCGGAAGTCTGCTTCCACGAAGACGGACTCGCAGATTTATTATCGTAAATAAACTGATAATAATTTTGTGCATATGCAATACGCTCAGTCAATTTATTTCCGGGAACACCTTCCCAGCATGCCAGAAATTCTTCTACCAGTAATGGTAAATTCGTGCTTGTTGATGACAAAAATTCAGATAAATTGTTATATCCCATCACTGAATTTGCCGCTGTCCAGTAATTTTCGTGCAGTACAAAATTTAACTGCCCATATAAATCTCCGTCAGAATATCCCTGACTAGTGACCCAGGTATGCAGATTATAACAACGGCCATGCGGGGTTCCGACGTTAGTCCACTGTCCTAAGCCAAAGCCACCTATACCGTCATACTGGTATTCGTGATCCCACGTTGTAGGAATTAGAGACTCCCATATTCCCGGATTCATGCCGGATTCCCACGCCCAGCAACCGCACATGGCGGAAACAACGTAAGGACTGATTTTTCTTTCGTCTGGCATATCTATATCACTCCTTGTATTTGTTCCAGATGGGAAGCAGATTATTCACGCAATTCTGAATCTTTGAATACTCGTATCCGGCTCTTTTTAACGCTTTTTTTCTATCTTCTCCGTTTCCGTATGCTCCGTTGATAACCTCGATTGCAATAGCAATCGTTTCTGGAATCCTAACAAAACTTGTATCAGCCATTGTTATCCTCCTTTGAAATGTGGAAAATTGACAGGAGTTTTTCGGGTAGAATGTCAGTAATTTTAGAAATATTTTCGATGATCGAAACAACTTCTGTAAGGCATACAAAAGCTAAGACGATTGGAAGTAGTTTAACTTCTAAAACAAAACCGACTTCGCTACCATATGTATCAATCATTAACGCTAAAAAATAACAGATTAAGAAACCAATTTTTTTAAAAATTCCATCCCGCAGTTTAGTTGATTGCAACTCTTTTGCTTTAACTGCGGCAATTAAACCGGTAACTAAATCTGTTAAATTAAAGAGTAATGCTACGCCGATACTATGCATGCATTCACCACCTTTACTTTTAATTGTATATGTGTTACAATATAAATATATCATAAATAAAAAAATATGTAAAGGAGTGTGTACTATGAATTTACAAAAATATAATCATTTTATATCAGATGATAAAATCCATTACAGCGGAAATTTATTGTTATCAAAAATGGATAAAAATGGAAATAAGCCAGAAACGTATATTTCGACGTCGAACCGTAGCGCAGGAAAAACAACATGGTTTGGGGGATACATTTTAAATAAATTTTTAACAAAAAATGAATTGTTTTGCATCTTATTGAGAAAAAAATATCAGCTTGAAAAAGCAGTTTCTTTTATGGCGTATTTTCCCAGCGCATTATCAGTTTACTATCCTGATTTAGAAATGAAAGAAGAGGTAGGAATAAAAGGAATATTCAATAATATCTACATTAGACTTCGGGGAAAGGAAAACGAATGGTTCTTATGCGGATATAGCACTTCACTAACTTCCAGCGATGATATACGAAATTTTTCAAACGTTTTTAATCATGTTACGAGAATGTGGCTCGATGAATTTCAGCCAGAAAGCGGCGATTATGTCAAAGAAGAGGTGAAGCGAGTTTTTTCTATTCATACATCACTGGCAAGGGGCGGTGGCTCGCAGAGTAGATATTTACCTCTTATATTAACCGGAAACTTAATTGATTTAAATAACCCTTATTATGAACACTTTGGAATAAACCGCGATGTAAATATTGAAACCAATTTTTATAGAGGAAATGGCTTTGTTCTTGAACAAGGGTTTAATAAAAGTGCCGCAGATGCTCATTCAAATAGCACATTTAATCAATCTTTTTCAGAATCTGATTACAGTAAACTATTAACAAAAAAAGAATATTTAAAAGACGATAACACTATGATTTTAAAAACTCCTAATTTAAAAGGCGATTACTTATTTACTATTAAGTATTATGATAAATATTTCTCAATTCGTTACTTGTATGGTCTGGCGTTTTACTATGTTAATGAAACTGCTGACTTGACATATAACTTTGCACTTGCCGCAAGAAAAGAGGACTTATCGGATGATTGTATTTTTGACGGAAATAATCGTTTTAAAAAACGAATGAAAAAAATATATCATAATAATATGGTTCGATTTTCAAGCTATAAGGCGCGAGAAGCTTTTCTCGAATTTATTAAATAAAAATTACCCCGCCGAGAGAAGACGGGGTAATTTGTTTGGATAATGACTGTTTTTATTAGCGCACCGTGGGTAGATACAAAAATGAATCTACAGTTACTCATATACAAACTTTTTCATGATTATAGACTGCTAACAAATAATCTTTACTTCGGATATTATCCTTTATTTGTCGTTATTTCTATTATCATGAAAAATTTGCTCTTAAGTTCTAATATATAGTTTATTTGTTCTCACTAGTGCAATGGAATCATCCCTTTCACTTATTTATATATTTATTATATCGCAATCCTTTAGAACTGTCAATAAAAAATCGCCGGAGTTTTAATCCGGCGGCTATATAAGGAAAAGAGGAAAGAATGAGGTTCCCCTAACCATAAGGGGCTTATTACTGGAGAGGGTAAGTAGTGCTTTCTTTTGTTGCCATATTCTATTCTCCTTAGTCAGCAAGGCTAAGAGTAATAAACTCGCGCCCATTTTTAGATTTTAATTTATCAACTTTAACTGAGAACGGGTCAGTGTCTCCCATATCTGTGAGCGTATCAATAATATCTGATAAAGAACGCTTTACGCTTTCCGATCTGGTCGCGTATAATGCGTCGCAACCTGATTCATCAGGCTCAGAAATGATGAGAAGAGAATTGAACACCTCTCCAGTATTTTCATTTACAATTTCCTGTTCAATATAACCTTTAAAAGGAATGATCGTTCCCTTAGCTAACTCTTTCATAGGAATAGCATCATTTCTTGAGGTATAAGACAGAACTTTTCTTGCGGTTAAACCTTCACTTGTTTTAATTACTTTTGCACTCATGTTTTCATTCTCCTTTTTATTTATATTTTGTAGTACCCGCAATAGAGAAGTTCTGACACCGTTTATCATTCGTAAATAAAATCCAGCGGTTTCACCCGTGACAACCTGTATTTTATTATCCGAACCCCTCTATCCGGTACATATATATCTTAGCACGTTTTTATATGTTTGTCAACCCCATATATCATCTTTTTCATATATTTCATCATTTTTCAAAGAAGAAATAAGTTCTTCGTACTCATCAGCAATTGATAATTCGTATGAGGTTCTTTCCATTGCAATGTATGTTCCGATGTGCAGAATATTTCCATCAATAGTGATATCGAAGTTATCAGTATCATTGTATAACAATCGTTTTTTCCATGCTTGCCGATCTTCCAGCGTTCCATCAGCTCCTACCATAAAATGCATACCGACTTTAAAATTTTCAATTTTACCTAAAAGCTTTGCTCCTAACTTTTTAGGAACTCCTGCTATTGTAATGTGTAATTGATCGTTTTCGTCATCGTACGCGTATTTCTTTGCACCGAGAGTTGTAAATCGTTTGTAAAATCCATCAAAATCCGCAATACCTAAAATTTGTAAATCTCCTTTTTTCGTGTATGCCTTGAATGGTACATCACAATTTTCTGCGTATGCAATCCATTTTTTATTGTAGTTTTCTAGTAATTCTTTATATTTTTCTCCGTTCTCGATTTTAACAGAATCAGTATCGGCATAAATAAAATCTTTATACGTTAGATCGATCAATTCCTGTAAACGGACTCTGGCCAATGCAGTAACTGTTACCCCCCACTGATAATTCAAAAACTTTCCGCTTTTTACATTATAGTAAGATTCAATTTGATTCTTTGCTTCCTCTTCAGTAGGAGTTCGTAACGTCAATTCATTTAAATTCCCCGAAAAATCCGATATATCTTTTACGATTTTCTCAACCATCATGCCGAACGATGCATTTACACGGTTTTTTGACTTCATGTATTCGTACTCAGAACCCTCGATACCCTTTAGCTCTGTTTTCTTTGTATACCAACTCGCACACTCTTTTCGTATTTCATCGGGCAAATATCCTTTTGTTGTGTAGTATGCCTTTGTTATTTTCATTTTACCTGCATATTGATTCTTAATAATGGTATATTCACAACCCAAAAAACTAAATTCAAACGATTCCTTTTGTGATATCAGGCGGCCATTATCAAAAATACCTGTATTGTATGCAGATGCTGGGCATATCATTTTTGACTTTGGAATGTATGGAACGGGTGTTTTAATATTATCTCTTAACTGAACATCCTCAAAAACAGCTTCAAAAATACACCAGTAATTTTTGATATAGTAATCAATTCCATCTTGTGTCTGAACAGAATTGGTGCATTCCATCAATCGTCCAGACGGAAACTGGTCTGAACATATCATTACAGCAGGATAGGACGATGCAAAATCATATGATGTTACATTAGATATTATTCTACCCACTTTATAGCGGTTAGCATGTGTATTGCCACCACGAAACGCTTTCAGCAATAAGCTATACTGCTCTAGTGTTATCTTTTCTTTATCCATGTATTTTTGTCTATATGTTTTTTTCTGCTTAAATTTTGCTTCTGATTTAGCACGGTACGACCCTCCGTTGTATGTACTTCCTAAGCAGGCTTTTTTATATGATCGTCTGACATATCCTGTATTTGTCATTGGAATTGTTTTAAGATTGTCACCTTCTTTTGCCATTATTGACATAACAGCATGATACAAAGTGATTACGTCCATTCCCGAGTAATATAGAATTTCATCCGATAATTCAGACCACGGATAGCGAATAATTTCATAGTCTATTAGCTCTTTGTCTTTCTGATATTCTACCGAGTTGTAATTTTCGCAAAACTTAGCTAATGACATATTAGACAACAAATAACTGTCGCGAAAAATGATCGTATCAGAATTTAACTCAAATTTTGCTACTTTTCTATTCTTTACAAGGAAAACCTTAGTAAAATCTATATTTAAAATTGACTTTAAAAACTGATACTCGAAAGAGAGATTGTGTACATAGCAAACAGCTTGAATATTATGCTTTAACAAAACTCTCTCTATTTCAGAAAAAAGCATATAACACTCAGTTCGTGTCCTGCAAAAGAAAACAGTGTCGGTCAAATAAAGCTGATATAGATAAGGAAAACCTAGCATGTATTCCTTCGGATTATGCGGATCGTTTTCTGGCATCGAAGACGTTTCAATGTCAAAAGTTAAAGGAGTGGATAACAGCGCTTTACCTTTTTTGTTTAAGAGAAGACCGTCATTATTCACTAAGTAATCTATTTTTTTCTCTATTGACTCAAAGGAATATGTATAATAAAAACCAGATAGACGGCTATCTGGCAGTATATCTGGTTTTCTTAAATACGGCATTCTTACACACCCCCTTGTTAATAGTTACTAAAATGTAATCCAGTTTTTATCTTTATTTTGCTCTAATGAATTTCTAATGTAGTCTGCTAGTGTTTTATCAGACTCTTGAATTTCATCGTATATATCTTTAATAGATTTATTTCTATTATCTATTTTTTGCATACCTATTGCTAAAATCAGCTGGTCACTGTCATACTTATTTTTAGATTCTACCCCTTTAGTAGTACCTAAAAAATTAAGCATTTCAACTATTTCATCACTTGACATTCTATCAAGTTCAGGATAGTTTTCTTTTATTGTTTCTACTCTTTGCTTCTCTATTTCCACCACTCCTTCTAAGGTTGCAGATTTCCAGTTTCTGACTTTCTTTAATAACTGCATTGATTCCTCGTAGTTGCTAATTTTCCTAGATTTTAAACGATGCAATAAATTCCCTCTTTTACCAATTGCACCTGAACTGATTGTAGATTTTACATAATCTACAGTTTTCGACGTTTTTCCAGCTTTTTTAATTTCCTTTGCCCTTTCATTAAATTCTTTAACTAATGCTCTGTATTCACGCTCTAATACATCTCGCCTGCTAACTTTCCTAGCCATATAGAATCCTCCATACTAATTTTCTATTCTTTTAATTGATTGCAGAATTTTTACGTTAAAATCAAAAGTTGACTCCGCTATAATACTAACCATATTGCGCGGTTTGATGTCATAATACCCAGTAGTTGCAATAGTAATTTTATCATAGTCAGTTTTCATATTTAAATCATATTCACAAGTAAAACCTAAATTTTTAAGTTTTTTAATAATATTTATTTCTACTACTCTTTTGAACAGATAATCATTTGCATAATTTGTAATTAGATTATCAATAAATTCACTTTTTGTTTGATTATTGCACTCACTTTCAAATTCAACTACACCAATATTTGTTCTTAGTAATGAAACTGTTAAACGATCTTTAAACTTTGAAATCATC
>ERZ779877.2278-NODE-2278-length-14424-cov-4.720092_pt1 | contig 14424 bp, 7 predicted proteins | sample MGYA00511556_ERZ779877 | MGnify/ENA primary metagenome ERZ779877 (study PRJEB29588, sample SAMEA2159338) | human gut metagenome | biome: human gut; feature: human-associated habitat; material: faeces | place: Denmark | collected 2008/2010 ...
GCCGGGATACGAGCGCACGCTGAAGTACACATCGCCTTCGACCTCGTAGGCGTGACCACCGTCGACGAGCTCTTGCACAAGCGCGATCATGTCGGGAATCTCGCCTGTGGCGTGCGGGCGCACGTCGGGGTCGAGCACGCCTGCCGCGTGCATGTCGTCGATGAACGCCTGGGTGTACTCGGCGGCCACTTCTGCCGCACTTCTACCCTCTTCACCTGCGCGTTTGATGATCTTGTCGTCGACGTCCGTGAAGTTGGTGACGTGGGTGACCTCGTACCCGCGGTAGCGGAGGTAGCGGGCGACCATGTCGAAGACGATCATGCTCCTGGCGTGCCCCATGTGGATGTCGTCGTACACGGTGACGCCGCAGACGTACATCCTGACCCTTCCGGGCTCGATGGGCTTGAACTCCTCGAGGGAGTTGGTGAGGGTGTTGTGGATCCTGAGTGACATCGGAATCGGTCGGTAATGTCCTCCTGTAAATAATAGGTGGGGCGCGGAGGTGACCTTCCGTGAGAGCGGTTTCACTGCATTGGATGTAACATCCGACTATATCCAGGGGGATCTGGACGAAACGGTATACGGTAAGCAGACTCCGAAGCGGGGTCTCGGCAGGATATAGCTTAGAGCGCGAAGGGTGGAATGGCCCCGATATGTTGTGAAAATTCTCGTTTTGATGCTCATTCATCTAATTATCATGGGGTTAACGCCGTTCATTCGTTCGGATTGTTTTTAACGCTGTTGATTATATGGTTCCTATTTGTCTTTTTGTGAACAGTGAACTATATTCCTTAAACTCACTTAAACGCCATCGGATGATAGGTAATGCTTAAATAGAATGGTGCATCCGACCAGAGTTTTCAAAGGAAATCGCAGGCATCTGTGTCCGTTATGTGCCCAGAAAATGCACGTTGACGGACGCTGGCGGTGCCTGGTTCGGATAGCCAACGGAGGAGACCGGATGACTGGAGCAAGGAGACAGGGGGGGGGGATGTGAGCATCCCTCGTTCGACCCGCACCGGGAAAACGAGGGCGGTAGCCCTCGCGCTAGTATTCGTCATGCTGTCGGCAGCCTCCCTGCCGTTGATCTCCGACGACGGCGGAAGCTATGGCTATCAGGGCGACAGCACCACCATCACATACCACTATGGTCAGGATTCCGATCAAACGCTCGAAGTCACATACTACGGTACGCCTGTGGCGGAATACAATCCAGAGTTCTGGGCGGGAAACATTTCCGGCGATGTAGTCGGCGGGAGCGGTAGAGCCGTCAACTGGGTCGGGCCGGATTACAGCGCGCCGGTCACGGATTATACGATCAATATTCACATCAGCGGGTCAGGAATCACACGGATACAATTGCCAGATGTCATATGCAATACATCGATCACTAGGGGAGTCGGCAGTGTTGAGTTCAGCGAGGCGTCAGATATTCTCACGGTCGATCATGATCAAAATGTGACATTATCCCTGACTATAACCCATTTGAACACAAACTTGGTGTTCGGCGGATGGGTCGAATCCAACAGTGATGCGGTAATCGACCCTGGACATACTGCATTCTCATCGAATAAAGTCGATCTGTATGTCAATTGGGTCGTCCCATACATCTTCAATAAGAGTGGAGTGGGCAATGTTTACGTCAATAGTTCCGACTACGATCTCTCTGGACTGATATTGTCCTACCTTCCATATCAGGGCCAGGACGGATATTATTCTGATTCTTCCAATTCCGACAAGGCTGACAATAAGAAATACGCGAACATCGTGAGATTCAGTTCAGACATTAACGGATTATCGACAATCGACGAGGGAACTTACCGTTCTGCTGATGCTAACAGCAAGGTCACAGTTGATGTTTCGAACAACCTCACACTTGGAGGAAGCGTATTCTTAGACAATGTCGAGCTAATCGGCAATGGAGGGACAGATAATAGTCCGACAACCCAGACCAACGTCGGAATATTCGCTAACGGTCATCAACTGATCCTAGGAACAGGAATCGAGTTTGTTGGAGACATCAACAAACCGCAGAATGTCCAGGTGTATGGAGGTACCTCGACAGGCTCCAGCCATGACAGTAGCACCGATGTGAGGGTTTTCAGCGGTACATATTCCAATCTGATAGGTGGGACAGCCAGCGGAGACACAGGCATCAAAAGCACGCATCTCGTCATCGTCGGAAACACAGAGGTCCTGGAATCCGTCATAGGAGGAAACATCGATTCCGATCTAGGGTCTTCTGGTAGCAATGATGGGAAGACCGAAGTGATCGTCGCCGGTAACGCGTACATCTTCTCCAAGAACTATGCGGATGGGGGTTACAAGGTCGTTCCTGGTGTCAGCACGGTCATCGGCGGATGCAGGATGTCAGATCTGTACGGGTCATCCCATGTCACCGTGACCGGGAACGCGAAGGTTTTCGCCGTTCAAGGTGGGGGCAGGCAGGCCACTACATACGTCGATCAGACCAATGTGACGATCTCGGGCAAGGCTCAGGTGAACATGGTCTGCGGAAGCGTCACCGATGGTGGAACGGATGAGGACGTCAGGATCCCGGTAGACACAACCCATGTCATGGTTAAGGACTCCGCACTCGTGGGATCCGTCTACGGTGGCGGATGGGATATGTACGCCGAACCCCTGAACGAGAGTGCAGAGTACACCAATGTTACCATCGAGGGAAGCCCGGTCATCGGAGCGGTGTTCGGCGGAGGCTTCAGGGGATCGATCGGGACAGGCGACTTCGAGACGGTCCATCTCACTATAACCGGCGGCACCATAGGGGCTGTGTACGGCGGCGGCCAGGGAGGCCCCGATCCGAACAGCAATTCCACTATTAACTCCAGTGCGAACACCACCGGCCGCGCATACGTCGTCGGCGGAGTGGTGATGGAGATCACAGGTGGGACCATCGACAGCTCATCATTCAGTTTCAATGATCGTGTCATGAAGGTCAGCAACGATCAGACCATCAAATTCTGGCTCGATCCGGAGATCGCCAGCGGTAACGTCTACGGAGGGGGATACGGTGCGGCCAAAGGTAATAACGATTCCCGGGGCGTGAACGATTGCGCCAAGGTCACCGGGGACATCCGTCTCACGATAGGCGGCACGGCCGTGGTGAACGGCAGCGTCTACGGAGGCGGTAAGGGGACTCCGCTCTCCGAGGATCCCAAAGGGGATGGGAGCGTGGCCACCGTCCAGGGCTCCGTCGACATCAATATCTACGACGGAGAGGTGAAAGGTTCGCTGTTCGGTGGCGGTGAATATGGTGTCGTCGATCCGACGGCATCATCTTCCTCCGTTACCTTGGACATCGGCATAGCCAGCATAGGCGGGGACGTCTTCGGCGGAGGTCTGGGAGAACAGGATCGCATTTCAGTGGACACCACCAACAGAACGATTACCATCAACGGTGCCACCATCGGTGGTTCCGTCTACGGAGGCAGCAGATTCGGTGATGACAACTACTCTAAAGGAGATCTGATACGCGGGGATGCGGAGATTCTCATCGTGAGCGGCAATATCGCCAGCGGTTCCTCTGGAAATGTGTACGGAGGGGGATATCTCGGACATTCGAATCTCAACACCACGATTCTGATCGGATCATCAACGGGATTGGAGCCTCTCTCCGACGTTCTGACCATCATCTCCATATTCGGCGGATCCAGTGTCGGGAAACCAAGTGACGACAATAATTCCGAGGTCCTTCTGAGCGGAGACACCAGCATCACAATATCCAACGGATTTGGCGATGAATACGGAGATTTCTCTATTACGGGCGATGTGTTCGGAGAGGGAGACTACTGCGCGATAGGCGGGACCTCGTCCATATGGATCGAGGATTTCAGACAGTCCGAGACCATGTTGTCTATCCAGAAGGCAGATGTGCTCCGTATAATTGGTTCCGAGATCGTCCTTGATGGAAACATGGATGGGAGTTCGACCACAGGTTCTGAGAAGTTGGCGTTGAACCTCATCGGAAACCTCATCCTTCAGAAGTCGGAAAACGACAGGGCAACCGAACTGACGTTGAACGCAGCTGCGTCCCAAATCTCCGGATACAGCAGTTTCGAGGGCAATAGAAATCCTGGTGTCGACGACAGTGTCGGTGATGTGCCGAACTTCTCCGATTCAGACGTCACGATGAACACACTCGTCATGAACGAGGGGATGATATTCTCGATACTCGGGGAGGGTGACACAGGAGTAAACGTGACCGGATCCATCCAGGGGTACACGCTTCTCAAGAGTGATTCCAGAGGATACTACGGAGCGTTCGTCGTAGGAGCGACCAGCAACGTCAGTGAGGGGAACACAGGGTTCTACGTGTTCACGGAAAGAGACCAGGAGCTCGGCACCCACACGCCGACGATGGCCCAAACCGCTCAGTATCATTACGACCGTGATTCCGGCGGTCAGACTATCTCTGTGGGGATGACGATGTGGTATCTCATCGGAGTCTACAAGGTGGAGACCACCGTGATTCTGCAGGATGGTAATGTTCCCACAATCAAGGAGGAAGACATCCGCGTACAGATCCCGAAGACTGTCTCCGGGTCCGAGGTTTGGTTCGTAGGCGGCTACGTTGCCCAGGATTACAGCGGATCGCTCGAATTGAAAGGGAACGTAGATGAGATAACCGAACCAGGTAAGCAGTTCGTTCTGACTGTGGGCACCGGAACCGGAGACGGACAGGTGAATTTCGGGGGAGGACCAGTGACCGCATTCCCCGTGGACACTGCGAAGGCGGGGGACGGGATAATCTTGGAGATGTCCGTCGAGACGAAACATGGGTTCACATCATCCGGTTTCGCAGGAGCCGTCACCCTCCACATGGTGGAGATGCTCGGGAACATACCGATCAACATGTTCGATGTGGAGGTTGACATCTATCTGAGAGTCCAGACCCACGAGATAGAACAGACAATCGTGATGAGGTCGAAGGGTGGCTTCTATGTCGGCACCACGGATGCATACCTTCCCGTTCTCCCAGATAACCAGACCGGCCTGTACTACATAACGAACGGGAAGATTGAGAACGATGTCTGGATTCCCGGATCTTTCGATGGGACAGTGTCCTTGAACACCGTCGGTACGAATCTCAACAAAAACGGGTGGATATCATCTTCATGGTCGGATTCGCCGCTGGTGCAGTTCCCCATCTTCGAACCTGGTCCTAGCGGCTATGGGGAGTATCTGGGGATTGGAGGCGTGTATGCACCGGTCCTGCGTTTCGAATACCAAATCGGAAGCGATCTGGTCAGCAACGGGGAGTTCGAGGACATCGTGTTCACCGTGACCGTTCAGAACGAGGTCAGCGGAGGCATAGAGACCTATGTCATCACCCTGAAGCCTGTCATGGCGCACACGGTGTCGGTGGTGTTCATGGACAAGCATCTGTACGTTCAGGACGAATCCGTTAAATGGACCAAGTTCTCAGAGATCATGGAACTGAAACTCGATTTCGGAGCATCCGTGGACAGTCTGTACATAGCGTACAAAGGATTCCCCAGCGATGGTAATGCGAATGGCTACATCGAGGAATTCGCTGAGAATACAGGGAACTACTTGGCTATTGTTGGAGGGGACATCCTCACGGCCGTGGATGAGACGGTCATGCGTCAGCTGTTGACTGACTACGGATTCGATCAGAGCCAGTATACAGTGTCCAAGGTCGAGACTTTCCTTGAGGCATACAACGATGCGAAACCAAACACTACCTACCCAGGCGGGCCCGATAATGGTTTCAATTATTCGGATAATGATGACTGGTATGACAGCGAGTCATGTCTGAGTCGGTTCTTCTTCTCGTCCCCGATATCCGTTGACAGTCTGACGGTGTATGCGGGCTACTCCATCCAGGTTACCGTCACCCCGTTCTACGTTGACGAGAGTGGGGATGTCGTGACGAAAGGCCTCTCGATATCGCCGTCGTTGATCATGCAGGGAAACCCCGGTGACGAGATCGATCTCACAGACATGTTGGACGGATTCACCTGGACCGCTGGTTTCGAGCTCTATGAGGGAGAATATCTCTGGTACTCCAGTCTCGGAACAGGAGATCCCATAAAGGCCATCGATTCGGAAAACCATATCGTAATTTCTCCTCGCGCAGACTACGAGCTGTTTCTTCGTCTCCAGATAGCAGAGTACAGCATCAAGGTGCAGATCCAGAAAGGGGACGGACAAAGAGAAGATACGAGTCAGTATAATCTGACCGTCGATGAGGTTGAAAACGCGGATAATCTGATCAGGTACGGCTCCAATGTCAAGGTAACTCTGTCTGACACGATTTTCGATGGAGGATACCATATCGATTCGGTTCTCGGGTTCACAACCAGCACCATGCCTGATGGGACCATAAAATTCGATGGCAAGGAAGTCACCTTCGATATGCCCAACAACGACATGACCTTGGTCGTGATCCTCACCGACGAATACAGGGTCACTGTCGAATTGGCCGAGGACGGTATCACGGATAATTCCAAGTTCTCACTTGGATTGGATGCTTCCAACAATGGTGTCCACATCACTCTGGATCCGTCAGCTGGGGCGAGGTCGGATTCCATACTGATGTCCTCAGGAACCCTGGTCATCCCCGACGGCAAGGGGATGGGGCCCGGAGGCAGGGATGTCTCGATAACCGTGACGGATTCCTCAGGGAACAGGGTGGCAACCAATAGCGGGGAGATATCCATTAAAGATCTTGTCTCGGACGTGACATACCTTGTTTTCGTTTCTGTCGAATGGAGCCTCACATTCGAAGATGAGGGCTATTCGATCCTGCTATACAGTGTCGACCCGGTAACCGGAATCCGCAGTGCAGAACCAACAAAGGTCACATCCTCAGGGGCGGAGACTGTGAATACCGGGGATGTTCTGAGTCTCGTCGTCAAGGATGGCTACGATATCTCTTCAGTCACAGCAACCGGAGCAGTGCGCGGGAGTGGCTCCAACGATTTCGTCGTCTCAGGGAGCACGACGGACGTCAGGTTCTCCGGTGTCATCCATCTGAGGACGGCGACAATCAATGTGGTCTTCTACATCAACGGGGTGGAGACGACAGCCCCTGCAGAAGGAGGGACCGTGACAATCAGCGGACCATCCGGAACGTTTGAGATCGGAGACCATCAGAAAGAGGGCAATGGGCTGACCTTCATCAAAGATCTGCTGATGCCCGGCGAATACGATGTCCGTGCCGACTTCACCGGCTATGTTCAGAGCGGAACAGTAACGATCGATCTCACCCGCGGGGATGGGACCGTCACGGTCCGCATGGACATGTCCGAATTCACCATAGTGTTCCACGACGGCACAGAATCTGGCATAACAGTGACCTGGTCGGTCACCGATAAAAGCACCGTCCAGCAGATCTACGAAAAAGCCGGAGGAAACGGGACACCTGCAGGGTGGGCATCCAAGGACTCGATCGTCCAGAACACAGTCGTTCCAATCGAAGACATGTTCGAACACGGTGTTCTGGAGCTGACCCTGATCCCGGTGATCTCGGACATAGGTGAGGGTAATGCTGAGAAGATCAGTCTTGTAATCCTCAGGACCGACCTCGTAGCAGGCTACGGGATGGACACAGAGTTCATTGTTTCTGGTGTCAAGGTCTTCAGCAGCGAGCTGAAGGTCACCGTTACCTGCGAGAATGGGAAAATCACGCTCAAATCGACGGAAGGCGGGACGGGAACGTTCACTGTCTTCCTGGAAGGAGAGGATAGGGCACTCATCCTGGAGGTGTACGTGCTCGAACCTGTAAACAGCTTAAACGCTTGAAAGGAGAATAGAAATGAACGCAAAACATCTGGCATTGTTCGCTGTCGCCATCATGCTGGCGGGATGTGCCGTGGCTCTCATGCCGCAGGATCCCGTGGATGCAGATGGTGCAGAGAACAAGACCGTCTACGTGGTCAACGGGCAGACCGCCGAGTTGAATCTCAAACTGACGCTCAACGCTCTGAATTCCTACAACAACACCATCTCATGGACATACGAGTCTACTGGAGGTTCGTATGTGGATGTTCCAACTGCTGCTGACAAATCGACTCCAAATCCACCTGCGAACGGCACCAGTTTCAGTTTCTGGATGGACACATACAAAGGAGAGACTAGTGCAGAAAGTGCAGTGCCTACGGACTATGTCCTCAATGTCAAGGGCAATGAAGTGACCGAGGTACCAGAGACGATCAAACTCAGAATGACCATATCCAGCAAGGTCGGTAGTGAATCAGAGCCCTTGGTTCAGACCATCGATTACAACATCGCTGTGAATGTGCTGCCTTCTGAATTCACGGTTAATGGAGTTGGTATTGTTTACAACAAGGTGGCCATCGGAACAGAGGGTTACATCAGTCCAACATACGATGTTGATCCCGGTGATTATTCTATTAATTCTAAAGATTACCTCTTCTATGCCATCGGGCTTCCGTCCGGTGTGGCGATGGATGCGGCTGGGAATCTCAGCGGAACCCCCAATGTTACCAATTGGGCAACAGGCGGGAATGCGACTTACGTTGATGAAACTAAAATCATCACATACAAGGTAACAGTCGTCGCGACCCACAAGGACAGCAACATCTCGATAACTAGTACATTCAACTTCTCTGTAGAGAATGTCTCCAATGTGTTCTCTGTACTGATAGAGGGAGACAACGTCGTTGAATCCGTGTCCTCTGGTGTCTACAAGTCCATCGGTAACAACGAACTGACAATCAAGATCGATGGTTTCGAGTCTGGCAAGTCCTATGACATCTATGCAATCCAGGATAGTGGTTCAGGCGCCATTCAGACGAAGATTGGTACAATCTCTACAGATGTAGGAATCAAATACACTCCCAATGGCACCGGTGAGATCACCATCGTAGCCGTGATCGGTTCGGAGCAGGCGACTGCTGACCTGTACGTCGTGGAACCCATCGAGGATATCCAGACCGGTATCGGATTCGTACCTGGCCATTCCGCAACCGTTTCCGTAACCGAGTGAGGTGGGGAAATGAGGTCGTTGACTATCTGTGTTGTATTGGCCCTGTGTATGGCTTCGGCAGTGGTTGTTGTATCCGATGACTCGGATGCAGTTCCCTCCTATGGGGAGGCGTACTACATTTTCAGTTACGACCTCAACCTCATGTATACCGGCGGGACACAGGACATCGACGAGCTCGTATGGACGATAGACGGGTATGATGGCGATTCCCTCGTCGATACTGTGAGTTACACAACCACACAGGAGCCGTTCGAAGCCACGGTCGACCGTCATCTGATGGAGCGCTGCACGGATGTCTACATCACCCAGACGATCTACAAGAACGGGAGCAGCCAGAGCGAGACCCAGAGACTGACCATCCTGGGTGACATCGCCGATGAAGACTCTTACAGGGTGTCGTTCTTCGACGGATACTCCGGCAGCGAACTGTATGCCGAGGCGTTCTTCAACACGGATGTGATTCATTATGGAGAGCAGTTCGTGAACGTGCCGGAATCTCCCGACCGTCAGAACTACGACTTCATCGGATGGTTCTACGGACCCGATCTCACACAGAGGTTCGACCCGTACGCACCGGTTACCGGTGACGTGGACGTTTACGCCAAGTGGATCTACACGGGCACATCATCCGGGGACGTGGGCAGCATCCAGATCGGGAACCATCTGGTCACCTTCGAGTGCTCCGCAGGTCTGACGTACACCATCGAGGACAGGGGGAGCAACCACGTGTCCTTCTCCGTCTCCGCGGCACCCGGGTTCGATGTGGACGAATCCACCATAACCGCTCATGCGAACGGCACCCAGATCCATCCGGTGGATGGCATACACACTATCTCCGGGATCAGCAGCGACGTTCACGTCGTGATCGCCGGTGATCTGATCTCTTCGGATAACGGCAGTGTCGAAGGCGGCATACCCTTCTGGGTCTGGATCGTCCTGATAATCGTCATCGTCCTGGCGATCGCCGTCGTCTACTGGATGTACATCAGGAACCAGAGACAGTAACCTAGAATCCGAGACCCTTCCGAGAGACCGGTAAAACAGTTTAAAATGCCCCCGAAAGGGGGCGATTATCTGATCAGAGCTCGTCGGACCCCATGGACCTGACCATCTTCTGGAGAGCGGCGATCTCTGCCCTGAGCATCGTTATCTCCGCCTCCATGGACGCGAGCTTGTCCTTCACCGGGTCCGGCAGCTGGTTGTGCATCAGGTCGCACTCCTCGGTCTTGAGCCCGGCCTTCCTGACTATCCTTCCAGGTATCCCCACGACCGTGCAATCGTCTGGGACGTCCTTGAGCACCACGGATCCCGCCCCGATCCTCACGTTGTTGCCGATGGTGATGTCCCCCAGGACCGACGCGTTGCACCCGATGACCACGTGGTTCCCGATGGTCGGGTGCCTCTTGCCCTTGTTCGTGGACACGCCTCCCAGGGTGACGCCCTGGTAGAGGGACACGTTCTCCCCCACGATGGCGGTCTCCCCAATGACCACCCCCGTGGCATGGTCGATGAAGAACCTCTTGCCGATGGTCGCGCCGGGGTGGATGTCGCATCCGGTGAGCTGGTGGGCCCTGAAGTTGATCTCCCTGGCCTCCATCTTCTTCCCCTGGAGCCAGAGCTCGTGGCTCTCCCTGTACATGCTGACCGCTTGCAGGCCGGTGTGGAACCTTATGGCGTCCTCCTCGTTCACTATGGCGGGGTCCTTCTCCATGACCGCTGCGAGGTCGTCCGGGTCTACCTTCATTGTATCGTCGGTGTATCGATGTCTGAGTATATGTTGGTTCCAAGGTTTCGGTACCGGATCTGCCGAGTCTTCTCTGCTGCTGATGTCCCCCTCGACATCCGTCTCATATCCTAGATGTCGCCTGCACGTGTCAATGAATCTTCGGCAGGTTCAGAGGAACATCGTCATGTATATCGGAAGGTAGATCACATTTCCGTCCACCCTGAGGTCCTTTGAGTGGATGACATAAGCTTTACCCATCCTGTCTGCGAACTTGTCCATGAAGCGGTCAAGGGATTTGTGAAGGGACGAATATCCGGACTTGGATTCCAGCGGGATGGCCTTGTTGCCATCCGCGATCACGAAATCCACCTCCTGCAGCTGTGATGATTCCTCATGTTCGAACTTCGCATAGGTCAGGCTGTGGCCGGTCATGACGAGTTCCTGGGCGATCATGTTCTCGAAGAACATCCCTCTGTTGACGTTTATCTTACCTTTCAAGAGGTCGCGGTAGAGCTGGTTGCGATTAGCAACATTCTCCATGAACGATGCGGTGATTAGCAGGCCGGTGTCTGCAAGGTAGAGTTTGAACGAGATCTCGTCCTCTGTGAGCGCCATGGCAGGGCCGGGATCCGAAACGCGGATGCATCTGTTGACCATCTTGGACTCCGTCAGCCAATCGACCGCCTCCAAATAGTCGCGCGTCTTGCTCTTCTTCCTGACGATGGAGGGGGAGAAGGACCTGTCATGTTTGGCAAGTTGTGCGGGAATGGTCTTCAGCACCCTTCTGGCGTTAATTTTCACCGTGTCTTTGTAGTACAGCTCGAGGATCTTGACTTTGGCTCTCTCGGCGGCCTCGAAGCTCCCTTCCTCCAGGTATGCCTCCACTGCCTGAGGCATCCCTCCGACGATCATGTATGTGATGTACAGGTCCATCAGATGTCTGTGTGTCTGCAGGCCCAGCGGTTCCAGGTTTTTGAAGTCCTCCCTCAGCAGATCGACGGTGGATTGGTTTCCCTGTGCCCAAAGGAACTCTTCGAAATCCATCGGATGCATTCCGACGGAGTCCTCCTCCGAGGGAATCAGGATGTCCTTGATGTTCTTCTTTATCGATATAAGTGAACCGGTCTCGACGTAGTCGTAACGTCCGTCCTTCACGAGGTGCTTGATGAGCTGTCTTGCCAGCGGGAACAGCTGCACCTCATCGAACACAATGAGGCTTTCTCTCCTGTACAGGATAGTCCCGGTCAATTCCTGGAGACGTGCAAAGAACCTGTCGCACCCTTGGAGTATGTCTTGAAGAGTTCTTTGATGTCATCATCGCAGTCGGAGAAGTCAATCAGAATGAAGCTCCTGTATTCGTTTTTGGCGAATTCGCTCACAACCGTCGTCTTGCCCACACGTCTGGCCCCTTCTATCAACAGGGCTGTTGCTCCCTCGGACTTCTTCCATTCGAGAAGGCGATTGTAGATCTTCCTTCTGTAGACTGTGTTCCTAGTCACATTTGAGTGAGGGTTTGTTGGTAAATTAATTGTTCTATGACAATTTATACACCTATGTGAAAATCTTCAATAGGAAAAAATACACCTACAACAAAATTTTGAATATGGAAAAATAGGAGAGGTCCTTCCGGGACCCCTCCTGTGTTTCACTGGTCGAACTCGCCGTTGTCCCTGGCGAAGTTCACCGACGGGCAGGGTCCGAAGCAGTCCTTGCAGAAGATGCACTCGTCCTCGTGTATCCTGACCTGACCGTCCTCCATGTACAGCGCCTTGGGGTCGCACCTCGCCGCGCACAGCCCGCATCCGACACACTGCTCCGCCCTGACGATGACCTGGAAGGCCTCGTCTATGTGGGCGCGGGCGTCGTTCTGCACATGGGCCTTGCAGATGATGGCCCCCTCCCTGTAGATGGTGGTCATGTCCGCCTCGATGTACTCCCCACCCTCGTCCATCTCCACGACCCATCCCAGGGCGTGGCAGAACGGCTTCACCTTCTGGAGGTCGATGGGCCTCGACAGCGCCGCCTCGATGCTGAATCCGATGGTGCACGGGGAGTACCCCTCCTGGACCTTCATGGTCAGCGGTCCCCTCTCCGGGGCCTTCGTCTGCTTCGTCAGGTCGGACACCTCCTTGCCGGAGATCCTGTGGACCTCCTCCCTGATGGACTTCGGGGCGTTCTTCCATCTCCAGAGCCCGTACTCCTTCCACTCCTTCGGGAGCCCGCGGTCCTCCATGTATCTGGTGAGGTACTCGTCCCACTGGTCCCAGCGGGTGCTCCTCCCGGCGATGGCCTCGAATTCCGCCAGGTCGGATGCGGGGCACAGGAAGCAGCCGATCCTGTCCAGCCCGCGGGTGTACCACACGTTGTAGGGGGCCTTTCTGGAGAATATGTAGAGCCAGATGTGCATGGCGCACCAGTTCTGGATCGGGGACGCTCCGATCTGGCCGGGGGTCCAGGGGTTGGTCCACACCCTGGGCTTCGCGTTCCTGGCCTCGGACTCGTACTTCCTCTGGCCGATGAACGAAAGCACCCCGTCCGGGAAGTTCTTGTTGATTGCTCCGACGGTGGGGCCCAGCTTGTTGGTCTTGCAGCACCACCTGTAGTCCTTGGCCGGCGGCCCGAAGTACACCAGGTTCCCGAAGAACGCATCGGTCGGGGCCTTCTCCTCTATCAGCTGGAGGCCGTAGCGCCGGCAGACGTCGTGCACGTGCTCCACGGTCTCGTCGAACTCCAGTCCGGTGTCCACGAAGAGCACGGGGAGCTTCAGGCCGGCGTCGATGGTCAGGAGGAGGGATGCCAGGCTGTCCTTGCCTCCGGAGAAGGAGACGATGGCGGGCTTCTGGTTCCTCTCGATGGTGTTCCTGATGAACCCGACCGCCTCGGTGACCCTCTTCTCGATCACGTCATGGTTTGCCGCGACCACGTCGTCCCATGTGTGGGGGGTCTGCAGGTCCCTGAACTCCTCGGGCTTGTACCACCTGGTCTTGACGGCGACGCCCTTCTGGGCCTCCACCATCTCCAGGCCGGTCATCCTGGCCATCCCTGTGGCGATGATTTCCCTGTCAGCCGTTACGATGACGATCTCGTCCCCGACCTCGATGCCAGGGTCGGCGTCGACGACGCCGGGGGCCATGAGGTTCTTGCTCTCCCTGACGAACGGGACCGCCCCGGGGTCGCAGACCACGTATCCCTTGGAGTAGGCCTTCCCGATCCTGTAGGCGCCCTGCATCCTGGACACGAACTTCCATCCGGAGCCCATGTCGTAGCGCAGGGAGGCGACCACGGCGCCGTCCACGATGACCTCGTCCATGCGGTCCAGTGCCGGGGCCTTGCTGAGGATCACGATGTGGCCCTCGGGCAGCACGGCCAGGCCGGTGCCCTCCCCGTAGTCCCTGTCCAGGATCGACCTTATCAGGTCGATGTCGTGCTGGAATGACGGGCGGGCGTCGCCCGGCGGCGTCAGTTCGATCTCCTCGGTGGCGGCTCCGCACACCGGGCATTCCTTGGACTCGAGTATCGGGAGGTTGCACCCGTAGCACCATCTGAGATGGTTCTTTCCCAGCCTTATAGCACCCATGACCTTTTCCTCGTCTCGGGAGAGGTCATGGGGCTATTTAGGGGTATTCTGCCCGCCTCACGACCTCCTCAGAACGACGGCCAGTATCACGGTCACCAGGGCCACCACACCCACCGCCGCGACCAT
>ERZ779877.2290-NODE-2290-length-14357-cov-3.207244_pt1 | contig 14357 bp, 8 predicted proteins | sample MGYA00511556_ERZ779877 | MGnify/ENA primary metagenome ERZ779877 (study PRJEB29588, sample SAMEA2159338) | human gut metagenome | biome: human gut; feature: human-associated habitat; material: faeces | place: Denmark | collected 2008/2010 ...
CTTCTGCCTGTAGATGCGCTTGTGGATGGTGAAGGCCGCATGGCCGGCATGGAGGGCCAGCACCTTGGCCGCCCGGCCCGTGGGGGCGAGGAGCACCACCTTGCGGCCCAGCGCGTCCATCGCCCGCACCAGCGCCGCGAGAAGCGACGTCTTGCCCGTCCCGGCATAGCCGCGCAGGAGACAGGCCGCCCCGGCGTCGGCCGACAAGAGGAAACCGGCCCACACGGCCACCACTTCGCGTTGCCCGTTTGTCATCTCGAAAGGGCATTTTGCCGCAATAAACCGCTCTAAATCCTTATTTATCATAAATCCGCGATAAAAAGTTTGCCGAAAAGTCGAATATTAAATTTATTTATCTTACTTTTGCGATACGAAAGTAACAAATAAAATTATAAATGTATCATGAAAAAAGCGATTAATGTCATCCTGGGCTTGTGCGCCCTGGTTTTGCTTTATCTTTGCTACGAAAGTATCATGCAGCCCATCAAGTTCCAAGAGGAGATGGCGATACGCGAAGCAGCAGTGAAGGCACGTCTGATTCAAATCAAGAACGCGGAGGAGCAATACCGCCAGCAACACTATGGCGAGTTCTGCGACACCATGAGCGTGCTGATCGACTTCATCAAGACGGCCCGCATCCCCCATGTGCACAAAGTGGGCGAGTTGAGTGACGAACAAATGGAGAAGGGCTTGACCGAATCGAGTGCCGCAGCCATCGTGAACAGTGGCGACGCCAAAGCCATCGCCGAAAACGGACTGGAAGGCTTCCGCCGCGACACGACGTGGAGCCCCATGGCAGAAGCCATCGTAGGCAACGGCGACCCGGACTCGCTGCAATACATCCCGTATGGAGACGGAGCAGTGTTCGAACTGGAAAAGACCATCCACGTGGGCCGTTCGGGCGTGGTGCAGAACGTGATGGAATGCCGCGCGCCCTATGCCGCCTACCTGCAGGGACTGAGCGAGCGCGAGATTTACAACCTGACGGACGCGGCTGAAAAGCAGGGCCGCTACCCGGGATTGAAGATTGGTGACCTGATGACGCCGAACAACAATGCAGGCAACTGGGAATAAGCAACAACAAACCTATAACCTGTCCATCCGCCTGCGGGCGGATGGACTTTCTTTTTATGGCTGCAACACTGCCAACGCCGCAGCCGTGGAGACGGAGCATTACATGTGCGCCGAGGGCGAACGCATGGCCGACACACTGGAACGGGCCATCGCGCAGTCGGCCCTGCTGCGGCAAGGAGCGCCCGGCGTGGTGTACGGACTGGCATCGGGACCGTCCATGCAAATCCCCTTGGAATGCTTCAGGAAGGAGGAGGTGCACGCGCTCTATCGCCTGACCTACGCCCAAGAGAAGACGGGGAAGACGTACTACAACATCCTGCCCCACCTGGAGATAGCACAAATCTTCACCATCGACCCGGAGACGGAACGGGCACTGTGCCAGCACTTCGCCGGCATCAGGTTCTATCACAACCACTCCATGCTGATGGAGAAAATATGGATGACGGAACAGCACGGACAACCGCGGTTGTATGCCTGCTTCGACGAAGGGGAAATGTTCGTGTTCTGCTTCAAGGAACAGCGGCTGCAATATGCCAACACCTTCCCGACCGACGTGGCCGGCAACGCCGCCTACTACCTACTCTCGGCATGGAAAGGGCTGGAACTCGACGCACAGACCACGCCCTGCGTCCTGCTGGGACAAAGCAGCCTGAAGGACGAAACGGCAAGACAACTCGCTAAATTCGTGAGAAACGTGAAGAACGCCAGCGCCACGGACATCTTCAAGCGCTCCACACTGGCACGCAACCCGCAAATCCCCTTCGACCTGCTGGCGCTCCTTGCGAACGTCGTATAAAAAAAGGAAAACGCAACACGCAACATGAGAATCATCACCGGCATCTACAAAGGCAGGCACTTCGACGTGCCGCACAACTTCAAGGCAAGGCCCACGACGGACTTTGCGAAAGAGAACCTGTTCAACGTGCTCAACGGCTACCTGGATTTCGAGGAAAGCCCCGTAGCACTGGACTTGTTCGCCGGCACGGGCAGCATCACCATCGAGCTGCTCTCGCGCGGTTGCGGACGGGTGGTCTCGGTGGAGCGCGACGCCCAGCATTTCAAATTCATCCGCCAAGTGGTGGATGCCCTGAAAGCCCCGAACTGCACTTTGTTGCGGGCCGACGTGTTCCGCTTCCTGAACAAATGCAACGAGACTTTCGACTTCATCTTTGCCGATCCTCCCTACGCCTTGAACAATCTGGCGACACTGCCCGACCTGGTCTTCGAGCACCGTTTGCTGAAGAAAAACGGCCTTTTCGTGCTGGAACACGGCAAAACGGACAACTTCACCGCCCACCCCTGCTTCGTGGAACACCGCGCCTACGGCAGCGTGAACTTCTCTTTTTTCAGGGCGGAAGAGGAAACAGAACCATAATCCCCATCGTTCTTTTTGGACAACCGCCCTCCCCGACGCACCTTCCCCCGCTCCCGCTAAAGCAACGGCGAGAGCAGGCGGACGGAAGATTCTGCCATGCGGCACCAAATGGACCGGCTTTCCCACGCCTCCAGATTGAGAAGGCGGCTGTGCGCCTGGTCCTCCATGAACCGTTTCTTCATGTACAGGGCCGCCTCGCGGTCGTAGACAAAGGCATTCACTTCGAAATTCCGCTCAAAGCTACGGAAATCAATGTTCGTGGACCCGCACGACATCAACGTGTCGTCGCAAACGAGCGTCTTGGAATGCAGGAAACCGGCCTCGTAAAGATACACCCGGACACCGGCACGAATGACATCGTGGAGGAATGAGCGCGAAGCCCACGTGAGGAAACGCTTGTCGGTGCGCTCGGGAATCATCAGCCGCACGTCCACCCCGGCCAACGCGGCCGTCTGCAAGGCAAAAAGCATGCGCTCCGTGGGCATGAAATAAGGACTTTGCAGATAGCAATAGTGGCGTGCGCGCATCAGGGCCAGCACCATGCCCTGCATGATATCCGGCCAGGGAGAGGTGGGAATGGACGTGACAATCTGTATCAGGGCCGTGCGGCTCACATAAGGCTCCCTGTCGCCGGCCATGATGCGGCGGCACTCGTCCTCGCGCGGATAGTAGACCTGCGCCGTGATGGTCTGGCCCGTGGCCACGAACCAGTCGGAAAGGAAAGCGCGCTGCAATCCCGCCACGGCGTTCCCCATGATGCGGACATGCGTGTCGCGCCATGCAGGACAATCGGGAGAAGAATAAAAATAGCGTTCAGCCAGATTCATGCCTCCCACGTAGCCCACGATGCCGTCGATGACCACAATCTTACGGTGGTTGCGGAAGTCCACCTTGCTGGTAAACTTCGGGAAACGCACCGGCAAGAAAGGCGCCACCTGTATGCCCTCTTCCTCCATGCGCTTGAAAAAGCGGTTCTTCACGTTCCAACAGCCCACATCGTCGTACACCAGCCGCACGCTCACCCCCTCGCGGGCCTTGGCCGCCAAGGCCTCGCGCACCATGCGCCCCACGCAGTCGTCCTCGATGATGTAGAACTCCACATGGATGTGATGCCGCGCCGCGGCAATATCGCGCAGCAGGTTGTCCAGCATCTCCTGTCCGGAAACGAAGAAACGGATTTTATTGTCGGCATAAGGGAAAGCCCCGCTCTGGCGGCGGAACAGCTTGATGAGCGGCTCATGCTCGGGGGGCAGGTCGGGGAAACCGCCCTGATAGAAACGCACGGCAGAGCGGCGGGCCAGCTGGGCGGCACAAGCACGGCTCACGAAATGCTCCCGCTTGCGGTTGCGCCCGAAGAAGAAATAAAGCACCAAGCCCACCACCGGCAAGAAGAAGAGCACCATCAGCCAGGCCACAGTCTTCACGGGCTGGCGGTTTTCGAGTATCACCACCAGCATCTGGCTCAGCACCACGAGCACATAGAATGTGCCGAGCACGCTGTAAAGGACTACATCAAACACTCTTTCGCTGCTTTAGCTCGCAACAAACTTACAAAAAAGAATCGACATTCGGCAGGGAAACCGCGGAAAAAAGTGGAGCAGTAGAAATCCAGTGGGGGACAGCCGTATATTTCAGCGATTCCGGAAAGGGAAGAAAGATGGGCCTCGGAAACTCCCTTGCCTGTTCCGGTGGCGCCGACCGCCTCCTGTCGCCTCCTATCGCGAAGGCGCCAAAAGGCCTGCGGACGGCAACAAGTCCCCCAATGACATTTGTCAAAACGTCAAAACTGCCCCTGCGAGAACCGCGCAAACGGGCGCGGGACGGAAACAGGACGGAAATGCGCGAACCTCGCGCGCCCAAGAGGATGCAGGATGAAAGCCGAAAGCCGGTTTCCGTGACATTTTGCCTCCCGCCACGGAACGCCGTGCGGCCGGAACCCGCTCCCGCGTCAATTCTGCGGGGGAATGGCTTGCAAAAGAACAAATGAGATTTGCATGCGGGCGGGCTCCATCCGGAGCGGGAAAAGCCCTCCGAAGCCCTGTTCTTCCCCTCTTTCTGCACTCGCAGGAACTGCCTTGCGGCAAAAAAGTTTCGTCTTTGCGGAAGGCGGTTCATTTCTTTGCGGAAAGCGATGCTGTTTTTACAGCGAAAAAACGACCGTCGGGACGGAGAAATGCTCCATACAAACAGTTTCTCCACCCGCGTTTTAACAGTCCGGCTCCTGTTTGCGGCGGTCCGTCCTGTCAATGAAACACGGAAGCGAACGGAAGGCCTTTCTTTCTGGCAGGAAATTCCGTGCTTTTGTGACAATCCGACACGGGTGTTGTTGCAAGTTCCCACTGAACATCTACTGAGCCGAAAAAGGCCGATAAAGTGCGATGTTTTGCATATATAATGCAATAAAAGGACGGAAGTAAAGTTTTACCTTTGTAAGGTGGTTGGGTAGAGATCCCTGCAATGGACATAAGGTATAGTGTCAAATAAAAACGAGGAGAACCATGAAACAGCATTTTTCTTCCGCTCCGGCCAGGAAAGCCGCGAAGCGCATTCTGGCCATGGCTGCCGCAGGCGTTTGCCTGGCAGCGTGTGTGCAACCCGTGCAGAAAGGTTATGACGTCGATTCCGTGGCCTCGGCCAAGGGGACCGAAGTGTTCAAGCCCGATTGGGACAGCATAGCTGCGCATTACAAATTCCCTCAATGGTTCACCGACGGGAAGTTCGGCATTTTCATCCATTGGGGCGTTTATGCCGTGCCGGCCTTTGGAAACGAGTGGTATGCGCGCAACATGTACCAACAGGGAACCCCGGAGTTCAATCATCATGTGGAAACCTACGGGCCGCAGACTGAATTCGGATACAAAGACTTCATCCCGATGTTCAAGGCCGAGAAGTTCAACGCCGACGAGTGGGCCGAACTTTTCAAAGAGGCGGGAGCCAGATACGTGGTGCCCGTGGCGGAACACCACGACGGCTTTGCCATGTACGACAGCGAACTGAACGAGTGGAACTCCGTCAAGATGGGGCCGAAGAAAGACATCATCGGCTTGCTGAAGGCGGCGGTGGAGAAGCGCGGCATGGAGTTCGGACTTTCCAGCCACAGGGCGGAGAACGCCTGGTTCTACGACGGCGGCATGAAGTTCCCCTCCGACGTGCAGGACACCACCATCACGCTCTACGGAAGGCGCTACGCGCAAGAGCAATATACGGAAGACTTTGCCCGCGAATGGCTGGAGCGCACGTATGAATTGGTGGTGAAGTATCAGCCCAGTCTGATTTGGTTTGACTGGACAGTGAACAATCCCGTGCTGATGCCTTATTTCAATCGCTTCTTAGCATTCTATTATAATAACGCCTTGGATTGGGGCAAGGACGTGGTGGTCAACACCAAGCAGGGGTATCCGACCGACGTTCAAGTGTGGGACATGGAGCGCGGCAAGTCGGACAAGATGATGGTGCATCCCTGGCAAACCGACACTTCCGTGGGCAAGAAGTCGTGGTGCTACGTGGACGGTGAGGAGAACAAGACTCCGGAGCAAATCGTGCACGACCTGATAGACATCGTCAGCAAGAACGGCAACCTCTTGCTCAATATCGGCCCGCGTGCCGACGGCACCATCACGGACGAGCAGAAGAACGTGCTGCTCTCCATCGGGAAATGGTTGAAGGTGAACGGCGAAGCCATCTATGGCACGCGTTGCTGGAAGAAATACGGAGAAGGGGATGCCGTAGTGACGAAAGGTTCCTTCTCGGACAACACGGCAGCGAAATACACTTCGCGCGACATGCGCTTCACCACCAAGGGAAATGATTTCTATGCCATCGTGCTGAACTGGGACGCCGACCACGTTCTCGTCCGTTCGTTGGACAAGGCCGCCATTGGCGACGCCGAAATCAAGGGCGTCTCCCTTTTGGGCTCGGTAGAGAAGTTGCGCTGGGAACAGACCGACGAGGGGCTGAAAATCTACTTCCCCACGCAGAAGCCATGCGACTACGCCTATTCGTTCAAGATATCCTTCGACCGCGAAGTGGGCACCAACCTGGCTTCCGAAGCCTCCAACGAGGTGATGAAACACGGGGCGTGAGCGCCGCTATGACGCTGGCGGAAGCGGATTTTGCCGGGCTGAAGGCATAAAAAATGCAGAGAAGGCGATAAAATGCAACTTTAAGCGAATATAATTCAACTGGTGACGTGGAATAAAGTCCTATCTTTGCACCGGATGATTAAACGCAACGGCGTTCTGCCCGGAAAAGGGCGGTTCGTGGGAAAAGGACTAAATGAAAGCAAATTTATTTATGGCAAGGAAATGGATTAAGTTTTTATTTTGCGGGGCGATGATGACCATGGGAAGTGTATGTCCCGCAACGGCTCAGGAAAGCGTGCAACGCGAACCGATGCAGACGGGAGAATACGAGCCCACGTGGGAGTCGCTGGCAAAGTATGAATGCCCCGACTGGTTCCGCGACGCGAAGTTCGGCATCTGGGCACATTGGGGGCCGCAGTGCGAACCCGAATCGGGCGACTGGTATGCCCGCAACATGTACTATCCCGGCAACTGGCAGTATGACGCGTACGTGAAGAAGTATGGCAACCCGAAGGATTTCGGCTTCAAGGACGTCATCAACGAGTGGAAGGCCGAGGAATGGGAGCCGGATTCGCTCATCCGTTTCTATAAGAGCGTGGGCGCGCGTTTCTTCATGACGCTGGCCAACCATCACGACAACATGGACCTCTGGGACAGCAAATACCAGCCGTGGAACTCCGTGAACATGGGGCCCAAGAGGGACATCGTGGGCGAATGGGCCGCAGCCTGCAAAAAGTACGGCCTGCCGCTGGGCGTGAGCATCCACGCTTCGCATGCCTGGACGTGGTATGAGGGCTCGCAGGACTTCGACGGGAAACTGACGAAGGCCGACGGAAAAGGAAAATGGTGGGAAGGCTACGACCCGCAAGACCTCTACGAGCAGGAGCACGAGCGGAGCAAGAACAGCCAGGACATCGGCGCCATCCACTCCCAGTGGGCATGGGGCAACGGTGCCGCTCAACCTTCGGAAGAGTTTAAGACGAACGTCTTCAACCGCACGCTGGACGTGGTGAACCGTTACAACCCAGACGTGCTTTATTTCGATGACACCGTGCTGCCCTTCTATCCCATCAGCGATGAAGGGGTGAGGATACTGGCACACATGTATAACAAGAGCCTGAAGGACAACAAAGGCAAGATGCGCGCCGTGGTGACCGGAAAGATTCTGGAAGACCAGCACAAGGAAGCCATGGTGTGGGACGTGGAGCGTGGCATCCCCGACCGTCCGCAAGAGAAGGCTTGGCAAACCTGCACATGCCTGGGCACATGGCATTACGACTGGGGCACTTACGAGCGCGGCGGTTACAAGTCGGCCGCACAAGTGGTGAAGATGCTCGTCGACATCGTGAGCAAGAACGGCACCTTGCTGCTGAGCGTGCCTTTGCGGGGCAGCGGGGCGATAGACGACAAGGAAGTGGCCATCCTGAACGACATCAAGGCTTGGATGGACATCAACAGCGAGAGCATCTACGACACCCGTCCGTGGACCATGTTCGGCGAAGGACCGTTGGCTGAGGCTGTCAATCCGATGAACGCGCAAGGATTCAACGAAGGCCAGAACTACACGGGAGCCGATGTGCGCTACGTGCAGAAAGGCAAGTACGTGTATGCCACGGCCTTGGGTTGGCCCGAGGGGCAGACCATGGTGATGACGAGCCTCCGCAAGGGGTCTCCTTACTACAATGGCAAGGTCAAGAGCGTGGAACTGCTGGGTTACGGCAAGGTGGACTACACTTGTGACGCCGACGGCCTGAAGGTGACTCTTCCGGGCGTGAAGCCGAACGAGATTGCTCCTGTATTGAAAGTGAAGATTAAGTGAATGGTGTGTTAAATTAATAAGAGTGGAAAAGCGGGCTGCCTTTAGTGAAAGGATGAGCCCGCTTTTCATATATGGCGGGGCGCCGGAGTTGCCGTACGCTTCGTGTGTGTTGCTGTGCGGACTTGTGCGCAACTGGCCGCTATTGTCCCGTCTTGGGACTATATAGTCCAATCCCCGGCGGCCCCATTTCCCTACCTTTGCAATGCCGGACAGCGTGTCCGGCTTAAATTTTCTAAACCTTACAGAAATGAAAAAAGACCCAACCTTATTTTTGTGTGGGGCATTGCTGTGCTCGTTCGCAGGAATGCCGCAAGTGTGGGCGCAGGATGCCGCGGGGCAGGAAACCATGCCCGGGGCCATGGAGCGCGAACCGATGCAGACGGGGGAATACGCCCCCTCGTGGGAATCGTTGTCCAAGTACGAATGTCCGGAGTGGTTCCGGGATGCGAAGTTCGGCATTTGGGCACATTGGGGCCCGCAGTGCGAACCGGAGTCGGGCGACTGGTATGCCCGCAATATGTATTATCCGGGTGAGTGGCAGTATAATGTGCACTTGCAGAAGTATGGCAACCCGAAAGATTTCGGTTTCAAGGACGTCATCCACATTTGGGAAGCCGAGGAGTGGGAGCCGGATTCCCTGGTGCGTTTCTACAAAAGTGTTGGTGCGCGCTATTTTATGGCGCTGGCCAACCATCATGACAATCTCGACCTTTGGGACAGCAGGTACCAACCGTGGAACTCCGTGAACATGGGGCCCAAGCGCAATATTGTGGGCGAATGGGCCGAGGCGTGCAAGAAATATGATTTGCCTTTGGGATTGAGCATCCACGCCTCGCATACTTGGACGTGGATGGAAGGCTCACAGGACTTCGACGGCAAGCTGACGAAAGAAGATGGTGTAGGACAATGGTGGGAAGGCTACGACCCGCAGGAGTTCTATGAACAGCGCCATGAACGGAGCGCAGGGAGCGAGTCGGTGCGGGGATTGGATACACAATGGGATTGGGGCAACGGGGCTTCGTTGCCTGATGAAAGGTATAAGACGAAATTCTATAACCGGACGTTGGATGTGATCAACCGGTATGATCCGGATGTGGTGTATTTTGATGATTTCACCTTGCCTTTCTATCCCATCAGTGATGAAGGGCTGGACATCGTGGCGCACATGTATAACAAAAGTTTGAAGGACAATGATGGGGAAATGCGCGCCGTGGTGACGGGCAAGAAGTTGACCGTCGACCAAAAAGAAGCTATCGTGTGGGATGTAGAACGCGGTATCCCGGACCGCCCGCAGGAGAAGTATTGGCAAACCTGCACTTGCTTGGGACAATGGCATTACGACCGTGGCGTATATGACAGGAATGAGTATAAGTCGGCACCTACGGTAATAAAAATGCTGGTGGATATAGTGAGTAAGAATGGCAACTTGCTCTTGAGTGTGCCTTTGCGGGGCAGCGGGGCCATCGACGAAAAGGAGTTGGCCATTTTGAACGGTATTAAGGCTTGGATGGACATTAACGGAGAGAGCATTTATGGCACCCGCCCGTGGGGAACATTCGGTGAGGGACCTACGGCCGAAGCTTCCAATCCGATAAACAACCAAGGCTTTAATGAAGGAACGAATTATACGTCGGAAGACATCCGCTATGTGCAAAAGGACGGTGTGGTCTACGCAACCGCGTTGGGCTGGCCCACGGACGGCGTGATGGAGCTGGAGCGGTTGTCTGCGGCTTCGCCTTATTGCACGGGTAAAGTTGCCAGCGTGGAGTTGCTGGGATATGGGCCGTTGGAGTTCTCTTGCGATGAGACGGCTTTGACGGTGGCTTTGCCGGAAGAAAAACCGAACGAGATTGCTCCTGTGTTGAAGGTGGCTTTCACGGAGGCCGTGACTTATGAGGACTTCCAGATTTTGTTGGAGCAGGCGGACATGAAGTTGGAAGAGGCCCGGATGCATGTTGGTCATGGAAGCGGGTTTTACCAATCTGATTATGTGGAGCGCTTGTCGGATGCGTGCGGGAATGCCCGGGAAATAGGACCGGAGACTGATGGGGAGGCGTTGTCTTTGGCTTATTTGACTTTGCAACAGGCTTATTCGGCGTTGTCGCTGGAAGCTTTGATGAAGGGGGGAATGGTGGAAGACGAGGAGCTCGCGCAGAACGTGACGATCCGCTATTTGGAAGAAGCCCGTCATTTTTCGCGGACGGACGAGCCGGGCGAAGGGACTACCCGTTTCGGGCTGTTGGCCGAACCGTGGGTGGTCACGCCCAATATCATCAATAAGGATAATAACACCCATGGAGGTTTCGACAGCTATATTTGGGAAGGAAATTACTCGGGGCGCGCCATTGGAGTGCAGAAATGGGAAAAGAGCGAGGCCGCGATTGAAAACGGGATGATTTATCAGACCACGACTTTGCCGGCCGGCGATTACAGCTTGAGGTTGAACGTGCACGAGCAGAACAAGTTTAGTGAGGGAGAAGCTTGCCTGGCCGTGGTGGAAGGAGCGGATTTCTTTGAAAGCGAAAACGCGGAAGGGCGTGTCTTGGCTTCGTTCGACATGTCGGGAACATCGTCGGGAGCTACAGTGGAGACCTGTCGTTTCTCTTTGGACAAGGAGACTACGGTGAGCTTGGGATGGCACGTGAACTTGCCGGCCGATGCCGTGGAGAAAAGCATGCGCATTTCGGCCATTTATTTGTTGGCCGACGGAACGGACGTATCGGAACGGTATCTGAAGAATTATGAGAACATCCAGCGAAAGGACAAATCGTACGAGCGGTTCGGTGTGTCGGCCCATTGGGAAACGCGGAATTACTATATCCCACAGTCTAATGGCGACGGAATCAAGCGGGGGATAGACTATTACAACGGTTATAACGCCTTGATGCTTGGCATTTGGGACGATGCGGAGGGAGCGACGGGTGACTTGTCGAACGTGGCACTCTACCGCCGGGTGAAATTGCCGGCTGGAACTTACTTTTTCGGGGCTGCCTATGAGAATGTTTACGAAGTGGAGGCCGGTTATATCTTTGTGTCCGCTGAATTGTGCAGTACAGACGAACTTAAAACGCATTCCATTGCTTATTCCTCCATGGACGAGGCTGCAAAAGATGGGAGTTGGTATGGCCTGAAATTCACATTGCCGGAGGATTCCACGATTTATCTGGGCTGGATGGCCGATTTTACGCAGGGGGGAAGCCAGCAAGAGTTCCGGATGGAAGAGGTGGTCTTGTTGCGCTATTTGGACGAAGAAGCGCAATGGGTTGACAGCTTGGCGCTGACAACAAACGAGGACGGTTGGCTGTATATGCCTGCGGCTTCCTGGGCCAAGGTCGTAGACGGGAACTTGGCTGAACAGTTCGGGCAAGCGCCTTATGTGGCTTTGAGCAACATCTCTAAAGTGCAGCTTGGACAGGTGGATTTGACGGGAGTGGAGCGCATGAAATTCGTGATGGGATGTGACCATGCGAATGAACAACCGAAGTGCCGTATCGTGGTGGACAACGAGGATGAACCGTGGGGCTCGGTCAGCGTTCCATACGCGCCTTCGCTTTACTCACCGGGCGAAGTGGAAATCGAGCTTGAGCCGAAAGAAGGCGTGCATACGGTGTGGCTGGAGATGTCCGGAGATGCCAAGCTGTTTTCCGTGGAGTTCTTGAAAGATGGCGCTTCGCAAATCGGTGAGATTGCTCCGGGGAATGACGCCGGAACATTCGATGTGGAATGCGTGGGTGGCATGCTCAAGATACCGAATCTGGAGAATGACCGGGTACGGATTTATGGGGCTGATGGGCGTATATTCTTGGTGAAAGAGCGCTTTACGGGGGATTTGATGTTCCGTTTACCGGTAAAAGGGCTGTATATCGTCAAAGTGGGCGACCAGACCCGTAAGGTGGCGTACCATTGAGAAGGATGTTGCTTCGTAGTGGTGCGGAATAGACAGGATTGAGGACCTAAAAAAAGTGATGGCGGACCGGGCATACCTGATTTTTGTATGTATGTCCAGCCCGCCTTTCAATGCCCATGTCTTGTTGCGCTGGGGCATGCCGGCATGTCCGTGCATGCAGAATCCGGAGCTGCGGCTGGCGGAGCGCCGGATTGTACCTTGCGGAGAGCGCACGAGTACTCTGCGGCAAGTACTCGAGTACTTCCCGCAAAGTACAAATTCGTAAGGCGGAGCAGTTTTTTTGCTGGAGCGGAGGACGTGGCGCGAAGTTGCCCGCAGCGGCCATGCGCGTTTCTTGGCCTCTTGCCCGGATGAAAAGTGGATTATAAAACGTAGGATTATGAAAAACGTAGGATTGGTATTTGCATTCTGTACGGGAATGCTGTGCGGGGGAGGCTTCCCGGAGTGTCGGGCGCAGGCCGTTTCTCCGCAGGAGAGCGGATTGGTGCTCAATGAGTCAAATTATTTTGAGGCGCGGGGACTGAATTTCTTTGTGTTCAGCAACGTGTACGACGCCACCTTCGACGACTCAAAAATCAGTGCGGTGGAGGTGTTCCACCATGGCATAAGGACGGCCACCAATGGCGACGTCCGCATGAACCCCACCCCGGGGCAGTGGGACAAGCTCCCCAAGTTCGGTGAACGGAAAGTGGACAAGGCGAACCGCCGCATCGATGTCCTCCTGAGCTATCCCGAGTACGGCTTCGACTACACCTTGAGCGGCGAGGCACGCGACGGGGGCTTCTACTTGAGCGTGACGACGGAGAAACCCCTGCCGGCTGCGCTCGAAGGGGTGGCCGGGCTGAACCTGGAGCTGGTTCCGCCGGTGTTCTGGGGGCATTCCTACATGATGGACGGGCAGTATGGCCTGTTTCCCATGTCGCCGGCCGACAACATGACGGAAATCAACGGGGAGCCCGAACCCACGCCGATGGTCACGGGGCAGTGCCTGGAGGTGGCGCCCGACGAGCCTTCGAAACATCTGACCATCCGCACGACGGACGGGAAGCCATTGATGCTCTTCGACGGGCGGAACAAACAGCAGAACGGCATGTTCGTAGTGCGCACGCTGTTGCCGGCCGGAGCCACCGGGAAAATCGCGGAATGGTTCATCCGAGCCGAGACCCTGCCCGGATGGGTGCGCGAGCCGGTGATTGGCTATTCACAGGTGGGCTACCATCCCTCGCAAGAGAAGGTGGCCGTGGTGGAACTGGACAAGAACGACCGTCCGCTTCCGTCCGTCAGCCTGCTGAAGGTGGGGAGCGACGGGACGCTGTCCGAAGTGCTCTCCGCCGCCCCGGAGTCATGGGGCATGTTCACCCGTTACCGTTATCTGCGTTTCGACTTCTCGGCCGTGACGGAGCCGGGCATTTATGTGTTGAAGTACGGAGAACAGCAGACGGGACCCTTCAAAATCGGGGCCGATGTCTATCAGCGTGCCTGGTATCCCACGCTGGACGTATTCATGCCCGTGCAGATGGACCACATGTTCGTGCGCGAGGCTTACCGCGTGTGGCACGGGGCGGCCCATCTGGACGATGCCCTGCAGGCACCGCTCAACCGCGTCCATTGGGACGGCTGGAGGCAGGGCGACACGACCGGCAACAAATATAAGCCGCAGGAACACATCCCGGGGCTGAACGTGGGCGGATGGTTCGACGCCGGCGATTTCGACATCCAGACCGGTTCGCAGCAATCCGTGGTGCAGTCGCTGGCCTACCTGTGGGAGGATTTCAGGCCGGAACGCGACGAGACGACGGTGGACCAGCAGACGCGCTACACGGAAATACACTTGCCGGACGGCAAACCCGACGTGCTGCAACAGTTGGAGCACGGCGTGCTGCAGCTCGTGGCGCAGGTGAAGGCCATCGGCTATGCCATCCCGGGCATCAATGAGTCGCACCTGTATCAGTACCGTCATCTGGGCGACGCGGTGACGAAGCCCGACAACCTGGTCTACAACCCGGCGCTGGACAGCCTGCAGACCGACGGAAAGACGAGCGGGACGCCCGACGACCGGTGGGCGTTCACCAACAAGAGTTCGCACACGAACTACAATTC
>ERZ779877.2297-NODE-2297-length-14311-cov-5.164843_pt1 | contig 14311 bp, 13 predicted proteins | sample MGYA00511556_ERZ779877 | MGnify/ENA primary metagenome ERZ779877 (study PRJEB29588, sample SAMEA2159338) | human gut metagenome | biome: human gut; feature: human-associated habitat; material: faeces | place: Denmark | collected 2008/2010 ...
ATTACGAATGAGTTACTCTACCAACTGAGTTATTTCGGCAGTGCCTTATTTGTGAAAAGCGATGCAAATTTACGGTTTTCTTTCAACTTGCAAAATGAAAACGAAGATTTTTTTCACAGAAAAGAGGGATTTTTTCGTTTTACAGCCTCAATCAACCGCTTGAAACGGCCTCGACTTACAAGAAAAAACGTGCCGACGTTTGCAGTAAAACATCGGCACGTTTCTCTTCATTTCCGCCCACATTTTCAGTGACACATCCTATTCCGAAGCTTTCTCTCCGAACAAGATATCATAATCTCTTTTCGAGGCAGGAACAGTCCACTCTTCCGGAATAAATTTCCACTGATTCAAAGGTCTCGGATCGAGCACCTTTACCTCCTCAATACGTTTCATCAGATAATAGCGTAAATCTTTATCAGTAGAATAAACGATCCGTTTGGCCAACTCTGTTTTGGGAATGCCTGCACCTTTCGTCAGCAAATCACCTCCGCCGTTTCCACGATATGAGTTGACCGCCACCCGATAGGTCTTATTCAAATCAAAAGGTTCTCCGTTTGCCATGCGCTCTATCCGAATCTTTTCTCCCTGAGGCTTCGTCACATCCACGGTATAAATAATACCTGCTGCCGAATCGAAATTAAAACTTGGATTCTTGAAACGGCCGAATCCATTATCTTCCTCATTGAGCAACATCAGGTGATCGTCGGGAGATTGCATCTGATTTGTCCAAAGTGCATATGACATTTCCAGAAAATCCTTGATTTCCTTGCCTGTCAGCTTCATCGTATACAGTAGGTTCTCATACTTATACAGGTTAAACATGTCGCTCACACAGATATCCCCTTTCTTGATTTCCGCATAAGCCGACAGCGGAGCACAGAACGAAATATCTGCTCCGGCAATATCCAGTTGCAACTGATGAATCAAATCGACGAAGGCAGAAGGACCAAAGAATGCCTCTTTTGAAGAAATGGTATGCTCAATTCGTCCGATGTTCCGCGAAACAAAATCCATAGTGGTTTCATACGCTCCTGAAAATATATTCATGAAATCCGCATCCGGTGCATAGCCGTCCATGTTTACCAGCTTACCTTCTACCTGTTTGGAAACGACTTTTCCATCCTGTTTCTTTATCGTAAAAGTAACTTCCGAAACCACCTTTGACATATTGGCTGGATCAATCAACAAGACAGAATCCCCTTCTACATTGACTACTTTCTCATATCTCCTCGTATGATCGTGTCCCATAAATACCACATCGAAGCCCGGAACACTCTTTGCCACGTTGCCGGAACCGTTTTCTACTACATTGTCGAGCTTGTTTCCCTCAGGTCCGGCATGAAACAGTCCGACTAACACATCCGGATTTTCCTTCTCACGGATAATTTTCACCCACTTGCGTGCGCAGTCTTCCATGTCTTCAAAATGCAGACCGCTCCACAACTGCTCGGGAAGCCACGAAGGAATGGCAGGAGTTATCATACCGAGTATGGCTATTTTCACCCCTTCTTTCTCTATAACCTGATAAGGTGGCAGATACGGCTTTTCGGTCTTGTTATCGACAATATTGGCTCCCAACACCGGAAAGTTGCACTGACGTACCCATCGGTCGTACACGGCATGTCCGGTTTCTACGTCGTGATTACCCATTGTACCTACATCGTACTTCATATAATTCAGCATGGCGGCACATACATGCTCCGATATCGTATCCATATAATTATAATAATAGGCAACCGGCTGTCCTTGAAGAATATCTCCGTTGTCCATCAGTATGACATTTTCATACTTCTCCCGCTGTTCTTTCACATACGAAGACACACGGGCCAGGCTCCCTTTCATGGGTTTATTACGAATAAAATCATAAGGAAAATAACAACCATGCACATCGCTGGTCTCGATTAATTTCAAAGTTACCTCACCGTCTTGTGAAGCATGAACTGCGCTCAGGCTTCCAAGCCCTAAAAGCGTCATCAGGCAAATCAGTAATTTCATAACAAATTAATAGATTAAGACGGCATACAAGCGACAATTTGTCAGGCTCCGCATACCATGATTAATTCAATACCACAAAGATAATGGAAGAAAACAGCCTGCCAAACCTTGAAAAAGATAAATAGCTTTCAATATGGTTAAAAGTCTGTTAACAAAAGGACAACGTGGCACATTCTTTGTGTCATTCATTAACAAAAAAAACAGACTGTATGGCTTATATAGACTATTACAAGGTTCTTGGAGTTGACAAAACGGCAACCCAGGACGATATCAAGAAAGCGTTCCGTAAGTTGGCGCGCAAATATCACCCGGACTTGAATCCGAACGACCCTACGGCCAAGGATAAGTTTCAGGCGATTAATGAAGCCAACGAGGTACTGAGCGACCCCGAAAAGCGTAAGAAATACGATGCTTACGGGGAGAACTGGAAACACGCCGACGAGTTTGAGGCACAACAACAGGCTTATCGGGCTCAAGGCGGAGGAGATAACGGCGGAGAATATTGGTATTCTACCGACGGACAACATTTTACAAGTGGCTTTGGAGGAGAAGGCATGCACGGATTTGGTGGAAATGCCAGCGGATTCTCCGACTTCTTCGAAGAGCTGTTCGGACATGGAGCCGGCAGAGGACGTAGTGCAAGGGGCGGATTCCGCGGACAGGATATTGAGGCTTCTTTACAACTGTCTTTGCGTGAAGCGGCTACTACGCACAAGCAAACGTTCAGCATCAACGGTGAAACATTACGTATTACCGTACCGGCCGGAGTGGCAAACGGACAGGTTATCAAATTGAAAGGTCATGGAGGCAAGGGAGCCAACGGTGGACCCGACGGAGATCTGTACATTACCTTCGTCATTCCCGACGACCCTGTCTTCAAGCGGAAAGACAATGACTTGTATACAGATGTAACAATCGACTTGTACACGGCCGTACTGGGAGGTGAAGTTACAGTCAATACATTGGACGGACAAGTAAAACTGAAAGTTCGTCCGGGTACTCAAAATGATGCGATGGTACGCCTGAAAGGTAAAGGTTTCCCTGTCTACAAGCAGGAAGGCGCAACAGGCGACCTGATTGTAACTTATCACGTAACTATTCCTACCACGCTGACGGAAAAGCAGAAAGATTTGTTCCGACAGTTACAGCAAGGATAATTTAAAACCGTACGACTATGCAGAACGATTTAATCATCATAAACGATTATTGCACACATTGCAATATCGAACCCGACTTCGTCCTCATGCTGGGCGAAGGCGGCTTAATAGATATCGAAGTAATCGATAATACCAGTTACTTTCCGGCTTCTCAGTTGAATGAGCTGGAAAAATACACCCATCTATATTATGACTTGTCCATCAATATAGAGGGAATCGATGCCATCCGTCACTTGCTGGAAAGAATAGAAAACTTGCAAAACAGAGTAAAAACGTTGGAAAATGAGCTGCGTTTCTACCGCAGATAATTCCCATAATTACGAAAACCTTGTCGCGTGCTGTCAGGCCGTGGCAGGGTTTTCTTTTTATATGCTCAAAAGTCGTAGGTCAGTCCGATAAAGAACGTGCCGGCCTGCTTCTTGTGGGGCAATCCTATTTTCTGTCCTCCCACCACCATGTTACGGCTCCCTCCATACAAATCATAATCAGATGTCGTATATCCCAACAATATCGATAGACGTTCCATTTCCAAAGCCACGGCAAACCGTACATGATAATAACATGCCCTTGCTCGTGAGCTGCTGACCTTTTCTGATGTTACCGGCACATCGAGAACTGCATCCTCTGGGACATAATCTACAATGGCACTTGAATTGGGAGGCAAAGGTATAGTAATACCGGGAGATACACGAAAAGACAATGCCACATCACGATCATGATTCAGATAAACAGGAGGTGAATACAAGTAAATTCCCGAACGGAAAGCCATGAGATATGTCAAATCTTTCTCCTCTATACACCAGCGTAATTTTTTATCTTTGACATCTCCCGAATAAACCTTGTCATCATCTATCAGTGTAGTAAAAAGCAATCCCGCTCCAACGCCAATAAAACGCCAGGGCTTATATACGACACCCGTTTCCACTTCCCATGTCATATAATTGTTCACGCCCCCGTAAAGTTCCCATACCCAGTGCTTCTTTTTTTCCGGCTCCTGCGCCATTGTTACTGATATGCCTAAAAAAGAAAAAAGAATGACGCACCAGACACTTCGTCTGTTATTCATAAGTCATACATTAGTTTAAGTTGTCACATAATATATTCACGAAAGACTATTTCATCTAAAACAGTAACAAACTATTTTCTCTAAAAGTTCATTGTATCGATCTCCATTTTCAAAGCTTTGACCAGCAGACATTATTGCTTGTCCCTCTTTATCACATGCCATTATTATGTTTCGGGAACAAGTTTGAACAGCAGACATCCTTGCCGTTTCTTCGTATCATGTGCCATTACTACGTTTCGGCCTCCAATTGAACCAACAAAAATCTTTGCAATTCCTTTTCCCTCCAATCCGACTGATTTCCTCTTGTACTTCATTCTTCTGCTTGATATTTCATCTCTAAAACTGACAAAATTTCCAAGTTCGACTGCCTGCCTATACGTAGCGTTAGTCACTATTTCCCTGCCCTCTTCGTCCACATTCTCGGTCAACGAACTTTTCTCAAACCCGAATAAAGCTTAAACCGGTCGGTAAATCACCTTCAAAATAACTTCTCTCCTCACCCCGAATCTTTTTTTTTAATTACATTTGTGCCACATTATTAGAAAAAGTATACATGGAACAATTCAGCCAAATGATTGCCACTGCCCTGAAACTACCTGTCCATCGGGTAGAAAATACCTTGAAACTGCTTCAGGGAGGTGCTACCATACCCTTTATAAGCCGTTACCGAAAAGAAGCGACCGGAGGACTCGACGAGGTACAGATAGGTGATATCCATACGCGTTACGAAAAGCTCTGCGAACTTGCCAAGCGAAAGGAAACGGTACTTTCTACTATCGAAGAGCAGGGAAAACTGACCGATGCCTTGCGTGAGCGTATTACCAACTGCTGGGATACGACGGAACTGGAAGATATTTACCTGCCTTTCAAGCCCAAACGGAAAACTCGTGCCGAGGTTGCACGCCAGAAGGGACTGGAACCGCTTGCTATGCTGCTGTTGATGCAGCGGGAAAACAATTTGTCTGCCCGGGTACGTTCGTTCGTCAAGGGAGAAGTCAAGGACGAAGAAGATGCGCTGAAAGGAGCACGCGACATCATCGCCGAGCAAGTGAACGAAGATGAACGTGCCCGCAACCTGATACGAAACCAGTTCAGCCGTCAGGCCATGATTATCTCGAAAGTAGTCAAAGGCAAAGAGAAAGAAGAAGCTGCTCTGAAATACCGCGACTATTTCGACTTCAGTGAACCGCTGAAGAAATGTACCTCTCACCGCCTGCTCGCCATCCGTCGTGGAGAAGCCGAAGGTATCCTGAAGGTTTCAATCACTCCCGACGATGAAACAGCCTGTACCGAACGGCTGGAAAGGCAGTATGTACACGGAAACGGGGAATGTTCCGCACAAGTGGCAGAAGCTGTAAACGATGCCTATAAGCGACTGCTGAAACCGGCGATAGAAACAGAATTTTCCGCACTCAGCAAGGAAAAGGCGGACGAAGAGGCTATCCGTGTCTTTGCCGAAAATCTCCGGCAGTTGCTGCTGGCTCCACCGTTGGGACAAAAACGTACCATGGGCATCGACCCGGGATATCGTACCGGCTGTAAGGTGGTCTGTCTGGATGCTCAGGGCAATCTGTTGCACAACGAAGCGATTTATCCGCATCCACCCAAATCGGAAACGGCTCTGGCCGGGCGCAAGCTTGTCAAACTGGTCGAACAATATAAGATAGAAGCCATCGCCATCGGAAATGGTACGGCAAGTCGTGAAACCGAACGTTTCGTTACGTCCCAGCGATACGACCGCGAAGTACAGGTATTTGTAGTCAGCGAGGACGGTGCTTCCATCTATTCTGCTTCCAAGATTGCGCGCGAGGAGTTTCCCGAATACGATGTGACGGTACGTGGAGCCGTGTCAATCGGTCGCCGACTGATGGACCCGCTCGCCGAACTGGTCAAGATAGATGCCAAATCCATCGGGGTGGGACAATACCAGCACGATGTGGATCAGACCAAGCTGAAAGCATCGCTCGACCAGACGGTGGAGAGTTGCGTGAACCTGGTCGGAGTAAATGTCAATACGGCCAGCAAGCATCTGCTGACGTATGTTTCGGGACTGGGACCGACGCTGGCTCAAAACATCGTGAACTATCGTGCAGAAAACGGTGCATTCCATTCGCGCAAGGAATTGCTGAAGGTGCCTCGTATGGGAGCAAAGGCATTCGAACAGTGTGCCGGATTCTTACGGATTCCACACGCCGACAACCCGCTCGACAATTCGGCCGTGCATCCGGAGAGTTATGCTATCGTAGAAAAGATGGCAAAGGACTTGAAATGTTCCGTTGCCGACCTGATCAAGAACAAGGACTTGCGCAGCCAGATAGATATCAAGAACTATGTGACCGATACCGTGGGACTGCCTACGCTGACCGACATCATGCAGGAACTGGATAAACCGGGACGTGACCCGCGTCAGAAGATTCAGGTCTTCGAGTTCGACAAGAACGTGCAAACCATCGACGACCTGCGGGAAGGTATGGAACTGCCCGGCATCATCAACAATATTACTAATTTCGGGTGCTTCGTAGATATAGGAATCAAGGAAAACGGACTGGTGCATATCTCCCAGCTTGCCGACAAGTTTGTCAGCGACCCGACAACAGTCGTCAGCATGCACCAGCATGTACGTGTGCGCGTGCTCAGCATCGACCACGAACGCAAGCGCATTCAGCTTACAATGAAAGGACTTAATTAATGGAAACAGAAAAACAAACATGTGGATGGTTCGTATTCAATAGCGGACAAGTCCTGATAGAGAAAAAAGCGGATGGTTATCATATTCCTTACGGAACAGAACCTCCGGTAGCAGTACCTGTGGGAAGTACCATTCATACCATCGGCGAGATAAACGGTTATCCCGCCAAAACATACGCCATTCACGTTCCGGTAGCCGGAGATGAAAGCAGTCCCCGCATGATGAAGGACTTGCGTGCTTCGTTCGATGTGCTTCCGCTGGAAGAATACAAGCGTGCCGGAAAGGCTTCACAAATATTGAACTGGGACAAGAACAGCCGCTACTGCCCCATGTGCGGCGTACCTACGGTACAGGTTTCTCCCATCGCCAAACGATGCCCCGAATGCCGTCAGGAGTTCTATCCGCGCATTTCACCGGCGGTCATTGTATTGATAAAAAAAGGAGACAGTATTTTGCTGGTACATGCCCGCAACTTCCGGGGCACCTTCAACGGACTGGTGGCGGGTTTTCTCGAACCGGGAGAAACACTGGAAGAGTGTGTTTACCGGGAAGTGATGGAAGAAACGGGACTGACCATCAAGAACCTGAAGTACTTCGGCAGCCAGCCTTGGCCCTATCCCAGCGGCATCATGGTGGGATATTATGCCGAATACGAGAGCGGTACCATCAAACTGCAAAATGAAGAGCTGAGCGCAGGTGCTTTTTACAGCCGCGATCACCTGCCGGAAATACCGAAAAAACTCAGCATCGCCCGCAAGCTGATTGATGCCTGGCTGGAACACAAAATTTAATTGGCAACTAACAGACAAACATAGAAAGCCCCTATCAAATTCCCTCCAGGAAAATGACAGGGGCTTTCTTTATATCTCTCATATACCTTTTTACAGTTCCGAGAAACTTCACTCAAAAAATTTTATTTCATAAAAGCAGGAACCGGTAGATGCATACCTGCCATTATCAGTCCGTTTTCACGGGCATACTGCAAATAGGTTTTACGGGACTTTATCGCATTCTCCTTATCCATGTCGTAGGTTGCACAGATTTCCGGATGTCCTGCCTGCAAGGCAGCGCCATGCATCAGGTCGCCGATGACCAGCAGCTTGCCAGCCTGATAGACCGTATGCCCCGGTGTATGTCCTATCGCTTCACGTGCAACGACCTTTCCGGGCAGTGTATCGCCGAAAGCAAACAGGTGCAGACGGTTCTTGTATACATTCATGATTTTTACCACCTGCTCTTTCTTGTCAGCAGGCATTTTCATCCAGCCGTCGTATTCTGCTTTTGAAGCATACACTTCGGCATTCGGAAATACCACACTGTCGTTTTTCATCATTCCACCGATGTGGTCGCCGTGGAAATGTGTCAGGTAAATATACTGAATGTCGGCCGGAGATACACCCAACGAACGCAGTCCGTCCATCAGCCGACTGTCGGGAGCTCCCATTCCCGTATCGAAAAGAATACGTGCACCGTCGCTTTCTACCAAGAAGGTACTGATAGAAGCCGGTATGCCGTTCTCCAGCGAAAGACTTTTGATCAGCTCATCGCTTGCATCGGGGAAAAGCGTACGAGGCATCAGCCGTGCGGGACCGTTATCCCGAATCCATGTTGCTTTCACTCCGTCGAGCACACAGGTCGACAAAAGACTATCTCCCTGCAATCCTGCCTGATTACTTGTTACATTCATACTATCTGCACTCATTTTTTCATCTGCTTGTTTTTTTGCACTGTTGCCGCAACTGGCAAGCGACAAGACCATTGTCACGCCAAGGGCATAACTCCATATCTTACGTTTCATTGCTATATAGTTTTAAAAGACATATTCTTGTCGAAAAATAGTATCCACCCAAAACCCTCCCTAAGGTAGCGGGATTTTTTCAGACTTCCAAATGATGTTTCACATTATCACTTGCTTACTTCGTCGCAGAATTATCCTAATGGGTATCGGAACCGCCTGAAAACATACAAAACAAGCGGGGAGAAAGAATCTTTTTCTCTAGCGATTCCCTCTCCCCACTTTCTTCGGGCACCTGCCTGCAACGAAGCAACTCCCGTATCAATTAACCAAATATGGTTTATTTCTTTTTCATCTTCTGCATCATGCCCGCCATCTTGCTGCCGGTAACCATCTTCATCATCTTGCGAGTCTGGTCGAACTGCTTCAACAAGCGGTTCACTTCCTGAATGCTCGTACCACTACCTTTGGCAATACGTGTACGGCGAGTCCCGTTCAGGATTTCAGGATGTGTACGTTCCTGCGGAGTCATTGAGTAAATAATAGCTTCAATGCTCTTGAACGCATTGTCGTCGATATCGATGTCCTTGATGGCTTTTCCTACACCCGGAATCATGGAAGCCAGTTCCTTCAGGTTACCCATTTTCTTAATCTGATGAATCTGAGTCAGGAAGTCGTTGAAGTCAAACTGGTTCTTCTGAATCTTCTTCTGAAGACGTTTAGCCTCTTCTTCATCGTACTGCTCCTGTGCACGTTCTACCAATGAAACGATATCACCCATTCCGAGGATACGGTCTGCCATACGAGCCGGGTGGAACTGGTCGATTGCATCCAGCTTTTCACCTGTTCCGATAAACTTGATCGGCTTGTTCACTACGGTACGGATAGACAACGCAGCACCACCACGAGTATCACCGTCGAGCTTAGTCAGAACCACGCCGTTGAAGTCCAGACGTTCGTTGAACTCACGGGCAGTATTGACTGCATCCTGACCGGTCATCGCATCGACTACGAACAATGTTTCGTCCGGATTGATTGCTTTCTTGATAGCTTCAATCTCGTTCATCATCTGCTCGTCAACGGCAAGACGTCCGGCTGTATCGACGATAACCAGATCGTAACCTTTTGCCTTAGCTTCCTGAATAGCGTTCAATGCAATCTGAACCGGGTCCTTGCTGTCGGGTTCGCTGTATACAGGAACCTCAATCTGCTGACCCAGCACCTTCAACTGTTCGATAGCCGCAGGACGGTATACGTCGCAGGCTACCAGCAACGGCTTCTTCTTCGATTTCAACATACGAGCCAGCTTGCCCGAGAATGTAGTCTTACCAGAACCCTGCAAACCTGACATCAAAATAACGGCAGGACGATTCTTCAATTCGATTTCGGCCGTGTCGCCACCCATCAGCTTTGTCAGCTCGTCGTGAACGATTTTTACCATCAACTGGCTAGGCTTAACGGCTGTGAGCACGTTCTGTCCCAGTGCTTTTTCTTTTACCGTATCGGTAAAGTTCTTGGCAACCTTATAGTTTACATCGGCATCCAGCAATGCACGACGTACATCTTTCAGTGTTTCGGCCACATTGATTTCGGTGATTTTCCCTTCACCTTTCAGTATCTTGAAAGACCGTTCGAGTCTTTCGCTCAGGTTGTCGAACATATATAGTGTTGTTTTTGTTAATTCGTTAGAGACGGCAAAGTTACGGAAAATCTATGGAAAAACCTCCGAAATTCAGCAGATTAACGCAATATAATCTATGAATTAAGTAGTTAGGAGAAAATCACGGAAGTTGGAAAGAGGGGTGAAAACCGTTTCTAAGCGGATTGAAGAAGAAGAACGGTTTCCTATTCATTACCCGATGAATGTGCAGATTTAACAGTCACCGTTTCGTTTGCGCCGCTCTGCGTAGGTTTGCTTGTCAAGGTTTAACTCGTTGATTTATAGTTTTGCAACCAAAAAAGAACGAGTATGACAAGGAGCACATTTCGCGTGCTGTTCTATGCGAACGGCAGCAAGGAGAAGAACGGAATTGTCCCCATCATGGGACGGGTTACAATCAACGGAACGGTGGCGCAGTTCAGTTGCAAGCGGAGCATCTCAAAAGAACTTTGGGATGCAAAGGGCAACCGTGCCAAAGGCAAGAGTTTGGAGGCAAGGGAAACGAACCTTGCGCTTGACAACATCAAGGCGCAAATCATCAAGCACTACCAGCGCATATCCGACCGTGAGGCGTTTGTGACGGCAGAGATGGTACGCAACGCCTATCAGGGCATAGGCGGCGAGTATGAAACGCTGCTCAAAGCCTTCGACCGTGAGAACGAGGTGTTCAAGAAGCGTGTCGGCAAGGACAGGAAACTGGCGACTTACCAGTCAAGGGTAGTGGCAAGGAACTATGTGGCGGCGTTCATCAAGTCGTTCTACAAGCGCAGCGACATGTCGATGCTGGAGCTTACGCCCGACTTCATCAAGGAGTTTGCGGTCTATCTCTCCACGGAAGCGGGATTGCGCAACGGCACGATATGGGAAAAGTGCATGTGGCTGAAAGGTGTGGTGATGCGTGCGCACTTCAACGGTCTGATACCGAGAAACCCGTTTGCGCAGTTCCACATCAGCCCGAATGTCAAGGAGCGTGAGTTTTTGACGGAGGATGAGTTGAAGGCGGTAATGACGCACGAGTTCGCAGACCCGAAGCTGGCATACATCCGTGACCTGTTCGTGTTTGCGAGCTTCACCGCCCTTTCTTTCGTGGACATCAAGGAACTGACCAACGACCGAATCGTGGAGGTGAACGGCGAGAAATGGATTATCTCCAAGCGTCACAAGACGGGCGTACCTTTCCAAGTAAAGCTGCTGGACATCCCCTTGCAGATAATCGAGCGTTACCGACCGTTCCAAGAAAACGACTTGGTATTCCCCAATCTGAACTATTGGTCAATCTGCAAACCGTTGAAGAAGATGATACGGGAATGCGGCGTGAATAAGGACATCAGCTTCCATTGCTCACGTCATGGATTCGCAACCCTGGCTCTCTGCAAGGGTATGCCGATAGAGAGCGTAAGCCGCATTTTGGGACATACGAACATCGAAACGACCCAAATCTATGCGAAGATAACCGTGGAGAAGCTGGATAACGACCTCACGATGCTGGGCGACAAGTTGAGCAAGTCATTCGGTAACATCAAGGTGGCAGGGATATGAAACGGGCAACAATCACGATGGACGGAAGCGGCAGGGTTGCCGTACCGTCCGATATAGCCAATGTGTGGATGAGCGAAATGGAGTTGGTAACGCTGTTTGATGTAATCGCCCCGACACTCCGTGCCGCTGTCCGAGCCGTGTATAGGAGCGGAGTGTTGCAATCTTGCGAAGTGGAAAGGCGCATCAGGCTGCCAAACGGTTATTATTTGGAAGTGTATGCGCTGCCAATGGTAATGGCACTGGCTTTCCGTATCAACACATCCAATGCCGCAAGAGTGCGTAATGTCTTGCTGGAAAGGCTGTGCTTGCGAAAAGACAGACAAATGCTTTGGCTTTCGTTAGGTAACAGCATATCGTGTAAGTGTTAGCGAGTGCGGTTGCGTGTCACTACGCCCATGCACTCACACAATCCAAGTCTGCCCGAAGAAGTACCATTTTCCGCTTCTTCGGGCTTTTTCTTTTCGCCTTTTGATGACTGATATTGTCCATCTTACTGCATTTTCTTATCCGTCGGTTTCTTTTGCGCCGTTCTGCATAGTTTTACATATCAAGGTTTTAGCCGTCCTGCCGTAGCTTTGCAATCATGTTTAATCCACCTGCCGACAAGGTGTCGGCGGCACTAAAACCTATATTTGAAACATGGAAAAGAAAGAAGAATTTATCCGTGTAGGCACCACGCTCTACAAGATTGTGAACCAGCCCCGCATTGACGGCGGCTATGTGAGGAGACGCATCGCATGGAACGCCGAGACCCTGCGACAGGACTACGGCAAGGACTACATGGCGGGCATCCCGAAGTATGACGGCTTCTGCACCGTACCCGACCATGTGGGTTACCGACCCGTAGTCGGCAAGTTTCTCAACTTCTACGAGCCGATAAGCCATATCCCCGAACAAGGGGATTTCCCCTGCATCCGCTCGTTGGTGGAACACATCTTCGGCGAACAATATGAGTTGGGTATGGATTATTTGCAGTTGCTGTATCTGTACCCCATTCAGAAGCTGCCCATCCTCCTGCTCGTGTCCGAAGAACGGAACACGGGCAAAAGCACGTTCCTTAACTTCCTGAAAGCCGTCTTCCAAAACAACGTGACTTTCAACACCAACGAGGACTTCCGCAGCCAGTTCAACTCCGACTGGGCGGGCAAGCTGCTCATCATGGTGGACGAGGTGCTGCTCAACCGCCGTGAGGACAGCGAACGGTTGAAGAACCTCAGCACCACACTATCCTACAAGGTGGAGGCGAAAGGCAAAGACCGTGACGAGATAGGCTTCTTCGCCAAGTTCGTGCTTTGCTCCAACAACGAGCACCTGCCCGTCATCATTGACGCAGGGGAGACACGCTATTGGGTGCGGAAGATTGTGCCGCTGCTGAGTGATGACACAGACTTCCTGCAAAAACTGAAAGCGGAGATACCCACTTTTCTCCATTTCCTGCAACACAGGCAGCTATTCACCGAAAAGGAAAGCCGCATGTGGTTCGACCCGAAGCGGCTGGAAACGGATGCCCTGCGGAAGATAATCCGAAGCAACCGCAACCGTTTGGAGATAGAGATGGCGGAACTGCTGCTCGACATCATGGCAAGCGTGGATGTCAGTTCTGTTTCTTTTTGCCTCAATGACATCATCCCGTTGCTCGTCTGCTCGCAAGTCAAGGTGGAGAAGTCGCAGGTCCGAAAAGTGGTGCAGGAGTGCTGGAAGCTGGCTCCTGCATCCAATTCGCTTTCCTACACGACCTACCAATATGACTACAACCGTGAATGCCGCTACTCACCCGCCAGGAGGATTGGACGCTACTACACGGTAAGCAAATCACAGTTGGAAATGCTCTGATATTTTGATGAAATCATATATAAACATAAAGAATAACAGCGGTTTACATCCTCATCAAACACTCAACAAAAGGATTGGGCTGATGAAAAGAGAAAGCGGATGCAGCCTCACACATCACTTTTCTTTTGGCGAGCGGTTTGATGAAACGCTGATGAAAGGTTATTCTATTAGCTGTCAGTGTATTAGACTATCCAATCATCAATTCATCGGAATTTCACCCCTCAACAAGTCCATCGAGGAAACGGCAGCACCATCCTTGCCTGTATGCCCGTGTGCCGACAGGCAATTATGCCGGCATAACGGCACCGAATATCATGCAAGGCTGGCAAAAAGAAAAAGGCGACCAATGTCCGCCAACATCACCGCTGACACCACCGCAGGCTTTTGGGAAACAAAAAGCCATAGCTCATTAGGGCGTTTTCTTCACGCACCACTTCGCTCATGCTAAAAACACCCTAATGAGCCAATGGGGTTGCACCCCTCTGGACACCCCCGTTTGTCCTGTGCGGCATGACCGCAGGCGGACGAACATTGACAAACAAGTTTGTAGAACCTCAAAAACAAGAAACGAACATGGGATACATAAGCATTCAAATCAACAAGGCGAAAGGGTCGGCTGACACGGGCGCATCCGACC
>ERZ779877.2300-NODE-2300-length-14309-cov-13.702259_pt1 | contig 14309 bp, 25 predicted proteins | sample MGYA00511556_ERZ779877 | MGnify/ENA primary metagenome ERZ779877 (study PRJEB29588, sample SAMEA2159338) | human gut metagenome | biome: human gut; feature: human-associated habitat; material: faeces | place: Denmark | collected 2008/2010 ...
GCGATCAATGGGGGTTATATGGACCTGAGCGCGGACTTGTAAAAGGAGGTGTCGCGTGTGACGGAGGCGATCATCGTGGCGGTCATCACGGGGATGCTGAGTCTGTGCGGCGTGCTGGTCAGCAACCGCAAGACGCAGGCCGTGACGGAGACCAAGATCGAGGAGCTGACCCGGGAGGTGCGAGAGCACAACAACTTTGCGCGGCGCATGCCGGTGGTGGAGGAGCAGATCAAGGTCATCAACCACCGCATCGCAGATTTGGAAAACGAAAACCACGGACAGGCGCACTGACGCCGGAAAGGAAATTGAACTATGGATATCGCATCTCCGGGCATCGCAAGCGTGGCGGCTATCACCGTCATCTGCTATCTCATCGGCATGGGCGTCAAGGCCAGCGGCCTCGACAACAAGTGGATCCCGGTGATCATGGGCCTGTGCGGCCTGCTGCTGGGCATCGCGGGGATGTTCGTCATCCCGGACTACCCGGCCAGCGACTACATCACCAGCGCCGCTGTGGGCATCGTCAGCGGCCTTGCGGCCACCGGCATCGACCAGATCGGCAAGCAGCTGAAGGGGGACAAGTGATTATGGCTAAGCGGGTATACCTGTCCCCCAGCGACCAGCGGCGGAACACCTACGCGGTAGGCGACACCACCGAGGCCATCCAGTGCGGGCGCATTGCGGAGGCTTGCAAGGCCGCTCTGGAGCGCTCCGGCGTGGAGGTGATGCTGGGGCAGTACGACACCATGCAGAACCGTGTGGCGGCGTCCAACCGCTTCAAGGCTGACCTGCACGTCCCTATTCATTCCAACGCCTGCAACGGCAAGGCCACCGGTACGCACCTGTTTTGCTACAGCAACACCAAGGACAGCAAGGGCAACTACATCATCGACAAAAACAGCGCAGGGTACAGGGCGTGCAAGGCGGTGCTGGACGTGCTGGGGCCGCTGACCCCGGGCACGCCGGATGTCATCCGGGCGTACCCCACACTGTACGAGGTGAAGTATCCCGTCGCACCCACGGTGTATATCGAGGTGGATTTCCACGATGTGCCCCGCGTGGCGGAGTGGATCATCGCCAACACCACCGTCATCGGCGAGACCATCGCCAAGGGCCTGTGCAATGCGCTGGGCGTCAAGTTTGTGCCCGGCGACAACACCCCGGAGCCGGTGCCTGTGCAGGTGGAGTACGAGGTCATGCAGGTGCGCGTGCTGCGCCGGGGTATGACCGGCGCGGACGTGAAGACCCTGCAAGCGGCGCTGATCGCCTACGGCTACAGCTGCGGCGCAGCCGGTGCGGACGGCGACTTCGGCAGCGGCACGGAGACGGCACTGAAGAAGTTCCAGACCAAGTACGGCCTCGGCGCTGACGGTATCGCAGGCCGCGGCACCTGGGGCAAGCTGCTGGGACAGTAATTAAAAAGATATCCCATTGCATAGCCATGCAATGGCTATGCAATAGACCACGCCGCAGTATGCCGAGTACGCGTTAAAGGTAAAAATAAAAGTGCCGCATTTTACACTGAAACATGTAAAATGCGGCACTTTTGGTCCGAGTGTCGAGATTCGAACTCGAGGCCTCTTGAACCCCATACACGGCGGATATGCCTGTTTTTGCGGGAAAATGCGCGGTTGCCATGCAATGGCTATGCAATAGACCTTCCTTAGAAGCACCAGAAAAATCAAGTCAAAGGGCGTCTGTGATGCGCCGCAGCGCCTCGACGTCCACGTCCTGGTAGTGCCGCAGCATCGCCCCCGAGGTGTGGCCAATGAGCTCCAGCTTGTCCTTTTCCGGAGCCTTGACGCCCTTCATTAATGTGGCGAAGGTGTGCCGGCAGGAGTGCGGCGTGTAAGTGTGATATTCCACATCATTGACGGCGCGCATGGGATTCTCCACGCCCGCGGCCTCCAGCGCCGCGTAGAACGCCGCCCGGTAGGCGGGCAGGGTAAGTATGCCCCCCTCTGCCAAACGAAACACCTGCCCCTCTTTGCGGCCCGCCACGAGGGCGTCTATGGTGGGTTGGATCTTCGGCGACACGGTGACGACCCGGTCGCGGCCGGCGTCCGTCTTGGCGCCGCCAACAAATGCCCGGCGGACTGGATCGTAGTCGCGAACGTCCAGCGCCAGCAGCTCGGAGGGACGAAAGCCCAGATAGCACTGGGCTACGATGTAGTCGGCGTAGGGAACGGAGCCGATGGCTTTTTTAAGCTTTTCCAGCGCGTCCAGTGGTAGGCCGACCTTCCCGGCACCGGCAGCAGCGTCTACGATGAGAAACTGGCCGAGATTTAGGGAGGCGAGACCGCGCGGGATGGCGTATTTGTAGAGAAGGCCGCACAGAGCCTTCATGTTCTCATGCGTTCGTTTTCCGCGAGGGCACTCGTCCATGCAGGCCTGCAGATCGTCGATGTCTATCTCGCTCAGCTGGACGTGCCAGAGGGGTTGGAAATATTTCGCGGCCGCTTTATAGCAGTTGAGGGTGTCCTTTCCGGCGCGATGGGTTGGCAGCCAGCGGTCATAGAGCTGTTGGAGGGTGATCGTCTTCGGCTTTTCGCGGACGAGGCGAAGCTGAGGGAGGTAGTCCAGCGCCGCCTTCTTGGTTTTGAAGCCCTCCTTGGTGCGGGTCTTGCGTCGCTTCTTCCCGTCAGCATCAACGGTGTAGCCCAAAGTGACAACGGCCCGGAAGGTGCCGTTCGGTAGCTTGTAAACGCTGCCCTGCGCATTCCCTCGCGTCTTTGGGCGGCGTGACACGCCCTGCTTCGTCCCGCAGTGCTGGCAGAAGACCGCATCGTCCGGGATTTCTTTTTTACACTTCCGGCAGATCATACCCACATCCTCCTTTTGAGAAAGCGGTGCCCGAATCGGGCACCGCTTTGCGTCGAAAATTAAAGAACCGCCTGCGCTATGCAGCGTCCGATGGTTTTGATGTCGCACTTGCCGGAAAAGTCAAAATGCACTTTCCCCAGGCCGGCGAAGTACAACTCCAGCTCGCTATCCAGATCCAGCACGCCGGCAGTCTCCACAGAAAACACAGTAATATTTTTGTAAGGCAAGGATGTAAAGTCCTGCTTCTTGCCGGTGATGCCCTGCACATTGCAGGAGATGATTCGGCGGTCGGTGAACAGCACGTAGTCGCGGATAGCCTTGTAGTTTCCGACCACCTGCTCGCCCGGCAGGAGAATGTCGCGGATGGCGGACGGCACTTCGTTGGACTCCTTCAGCTTGAAAACCACCCCGTTTTTGAAATCGACCATATCTTTCCCTTTCCGTGGCAAGTCTGCCGCTTACATATATTTTTGCAAAAAATTTGCATTTTACTGGACATATTTTGTCGAAGTGGTACAATAAAGGTACTATTTTGAGGGGGGCGCGACATGAATGAGTGGGAGGAGGACTTGTTGGCGTTGTTCGACAGTCTGGACGAAGCGGCGCAGGCCGAGGCCCTGGCGGCCGCACTGAAAATCATTAGCGGTGAGATCCTCTGAGAGACGGTGCCCGAATCGGGCACCGTCTTATTTTTCCCGCTCTCGTCTCAGGCGGAGCATAAAGGCAAACAGTTCGTTCCGCTGCTCGGCGGTCATACTGTCCAGCAGGCGCATAAACTCCTGCCGCACCGGATCCGGCGGCGTCTCCTTTTCCCCCAGCAGGTCGGAGACGGTGCAGCCGAGATACTGCGCCAGCAGCTGCACGCGGGAGACAGAGGGAACCGTTCCGCGCTTGGCCAGCTGCCCCAGCAGGTTTTTGCCCGCGCCGCTTTCAGCGCAGGCGACGGTCGGGCTCACGCCCTTCAGGGCGCAGTATTTCTTTACGTTAGCCTCAAAAAGTTCAGCGTTCACGAAAACCTCACTTGCCGGCTGCGTCATTGAAGCAGCGCCAAAAACTCCTGCTCAGATATCACTTGAATGGTCGCCCCCTTTTGATTCAGGGCGGCTGCCTTTTCTTCTTTCTCGCTCATTCCATCACAGCCGACGAGGATCTCATCCTGTTCGCCGACAACAAGAAAGTCCGTCTTCTTTGATACGGATGTTTTTCCGGCTGCGCCAGCCGCCAGCGCAAGGCTCTTGGCCGCAGAACGGGCAAAGCTGAGCGCGCCGGTAAACACAACGGACTTCCCATCCAGCGCACCTCCCCGGCAGACGTTCCCCTCAGAAATGGGGCATTCTCCGGAACCGGCCTTCGCCAGATAGCTGCTTAGGGCTGCATGACGCTCTCCCTTGCTGTACAACGCGTGGTCCATGCGGTTTTCCTGACAGAGCCAAGAGAGAACTGCACCGCAGGCGCGGCAGTCGTCCAGCGCGTCGTGGAAATGTGCAGAGAAGCCGATCTCGGCGCAGGCGTCAGAGAGGCGGCTATGCGGCCTCCCAGCGACGCGGCCATATAGAAGCATGGTGTCAAAAGGGTGGAGATATGTAGATATGTCTTGCTCTATTACAGCGGACAGGAAATCGAGATCGAAGGACACGTTCCAGCCGGTAACAAACGGCGCTGTCCTCAAAAAGCGGACGAAATCCATGAATACATCTTCGATGTGCGGTGCGCCCGCTACCGTCTCGTCAGATATGCCGGTGAGCTGCGTAATGTCCGTAGGGATCGGGCAGCGCGGATCAATGTATGTAGAAAATCGATCAACCTCGCGGTGGTCAACAAAGTGGACGGCGGCCAGCTGGATGATCTGGCACGTTCCGGGGTATAGCCCCGTCGTTTCAAGGTCGAACACAACATATTCGCGCAGGTCTTCGGGACTCCTGAACGGTATGGAGTTGAGTGTGGGCGTACCCATGGCGGCCTCCTTTTCCCTTGGCGTTTTCACCAAAAATATGCAGGGTCGGCGCGACGGCTCACTATATGTGAATTGTGCAAAAAGCCAAATAATCAGGTATTGGTGATAAATATATTGACAATCACCAATTCCGGATTTATGCTTAACTTGTCCCTCAGGTGAGAACGAGAGGGAGATGGAAAAATGCGACGGTTTTCGGACTGGCTGGCCGAGAAGCTGGAAGACTGCGACGTGTGGGTGATCATTGTCATTCAAGTCGTGCTGTCTATTGTAACAAGCCTGCTAACATCAGTGTTGACAGTGTTGTTAGTAAGGCAGTTACGAATGATACTGCAATAGGAAACCACAGGCTTTTTAGCCAGAGTTCTTTCCTGTGCCGCTTTTGCTCTGCAAGGTAGTCGTCCAGCGCGATCTCGCCCTTGGGCGTGATGCGGTAGGCGCCGAGGCCGTGATGGAGCGCTCGCATTGCCGACAGATCGGTGTCCACGTCTTCGGAGAGAAGCGCGGCATCGGGATGAGCCAGCGCGACGATGCGGTGTCCGACTGAGCTGACATCTGCAAGCGCCTTTTTAGCGTCAGCGGTTGGCGCGGGGCCATGCTTGCGGAAGTAGCGCAGCACCTTGGCGTCGCAGGCGGTGATCTGACTGTCGTTTTCCATGTCTTTCCCTTTGCGTTCAAAAATTAAGGGTTTCCACTGGGTCTTGCGCAGGTTGTATCCCCCTCGGAGAAATGGGTGTGTAGTTGTTTACTGACATGAACACTATAACACCCTTTTCTCCGGCGCGCAAGGTGAAATTTCACGAACGGAGGTGAATCAAGTGCAGATCAAGGAGTACCGCGAGCGCACCGGCATGACGCAGGAGGCGCTGGCGGACAAGCTGAACGTCGACCGGTCTGTGATCAGCTACTGGGAACGAGGTAAGGCGACGCCCTGCAAGAAGCACCGCGCCATGCTGTGCGCGATCTTGCAGTGCACGGAGACGGAGCTGATGAGCGACGCTGCCCACTGAGGTCAGCATAGCGGAGAAAGGAGGAGTTGTCCATGGCAAGGGACGGCGGAAACATCTACCAGACCGCCCGGAAAGCGGCGGGTCTGACGCAGGAGGCCGCGGCGGAGCGGCTGGCGGTCAGCGACACCAGCATCCGCGCCTACGAGTCCGGGGAGCGGCTGCCGGGCGACGACATCGTGGCGCGGATGTGCGCGGTGTACAACGTGCAGTATCTGGGCTTGCAGCACCTGCAGCTCAAGACGGCGCTGCTGCCGGATTGCGTGCAGGAGGCGCGGCCGGAGCCGCTGGAGACGGCCACCATCAAGCTGGTTCGGCGGATCATGCGCTTTGCAGACGGTCACCGCAACGACCGGCTGCTGGAGATCGCAGAGGATGGCGTCATTGACGAGGCTGAGCGGGCGGAGTTCCTGTCCATCACGGCGGAGCTGAACGAGATCGTCAAGGCCGCGCTGGCCTTGATGTATACGGAGGAGGTGTGAGCATGGCGCAAAGGTGGACGTTGGACGCGCTGGTGGCCAGCGGGAAGGACTTTTTCACCCCGGAGCAGGTGGGCAATGTGCTGGGCTGTGACCCGCATTTTCTGCGGATCATGGCGCGGCAGCAGCCGCAGCTGATGCAGTTTCCCTTCCAGATCGTGGGGAACCGCGTGAAGTTCCCGCGCATCCCGTTCCTGCGGTACATGGGGGTGATCCTATGACGACATGGCATTGGTTAGATTTGCGGCATGCCGATTCGCGGCCCAAGGCGGCGCGCATCCCCAAGGACGAGCTGTTCGCGGTCTGGGCGAAGGCGTGCTGACTATGGGCTTTTACGGTTGGCATCGCGACCTCGTCTGCATGGACGAGCGATATATCTGCCGGTGCATGAAGTGCGGGCAGGAGCGTTTGAAGCGCGCGTGTGAGTGCATTCTCCACCGCGAAGGCAGCGGTACCGCGAAGGTGCTCGGCTACTTTTGCCCGAGCTGCTACGCGGAGTTTTTGGACGAGTACGAAACGCATGACTGATTGGGAGGTGACGAGCGTGACAACATGGTATTGCCTGGATCTGAAATACCCAGGATTGTACCTCCGGCCGGGCGAGATGGTGGTGGTGCGGCTGGGCTCTTTGAGTTTCCGGGAGGCCACCTACCGCGTGGGACACTTTGCGACGGACCCTCGGGAGCCGGGCGCCCGGAAGCTGTGGTTTTATCGGAGCGGCGGCGGCATCGAGGATCCCGCCCGCTGGAAGAAGTGCTACACCGATATCCGGTACGCGGTAATCGACACGCCGGAGGGAGGTGTGATCTGTGGATAGCTGGGCAATGGCGGTGCAGTACATCTGCGCGGCAGCCGGTGCGGCGGCCGTCGTCCGATGGGTGGACGGCTGCGGGAAGGCGCAAAAAAAGAACCGCCCTCTGGGTGGAGCCAGAAAGCGGTTCGGTGAGTTGAAGCGTACGCGCTTCATACGAGCAAGATGATTATACCAGAGCCAGGAGGCTTATGAAAGGGGGTAAGGACTGCCATGAGCAAAAAAATTGAACAGCCCGCCTATTGGGGAGTCATCCCCGCCCCCGTGCGGTACGACGACCGCCTCCCTGCCAACGCGAAGCTGCTTTACGGTGAGATCTCCGCGCTGTGCGACAGGAAGGGCTTCTGCTGGGCGAAGAACGACTACTTCGCTGAGCTGTACGGCTGGTCGGCGGACACGGTGACGCGGCTGATCCGGAAGCTCCGGGACGCGGGCTATCTGACGGTGGAGATGGTGCCTACGGCCACCGGCAGCGAGCGGCGGATTTTCGCCGGTGTTTGCACAAGGGGTGTCGGCAAAAATGCCGAGACCCCTCTCGGCAAAAAAGTCGGGGGGGTGTCGGCAAAAAAGTCGACCCCCCACAATATAAGAACAGATAATTATAATAATACCCCCCTTACCCCCCAAGGGGGAAAGACCCGGAAACAGGCGGAATGGGAGCCGGAACGGTTCGAGGGGCTCTGGAAGTTCTACCCGGTGATCCGGAAGGCGGACGGCACGTCTACCAGCAAGGGCGACAAGAGCGATGCCCGGCGCGCATGGAACGCGCTGAGGCCCTCCCCCGAGCTGATCGATACCATGGGTGTGTGGCTCAAGGCGAAACTGAAATACGACAATCAGTACGCCAGGGGCTACGGCGTCAAGACGGTCTCTGTCTGGCTCAACGGCATCCGCCGTAACGGCGGCGTGCTGGAAATGCCGGAGATTCCGCAGGAGACGCAGCTGCGCCCGGATGATCCGGGCGGCGGGGAGGTGACGTTCGGATGGCAGACGTAGCCCAAAACACATATCAGGGCTGGCTGTACGCGGAAAACGCCGTGATCGGCGCTCTGCTGATCGACGAGCAGGCGGCGCCGGCTATTCTGGGCGCTGTCAGCATCAAGGATATCTGTGTGCCGCACAACCGGAAGATCTATCAGGCCGCCCGTGCTCTGCTGCTGGAGGGTAAGCCGGTGGATCCGGTGCTGATTCGGGACAAGCTGGGCACCGGCATTGAGCAGTACATCCTGCAGCTGATGGAAGTGACGCCCACCAGCGCCAACTGGCGGGAATATGCGGAGATCATGCGGCAGCAGGCAGCGCTGGAGCGCGTTCGCACCATTGCGCAGGAGCTGACGCAGGCCGTCAGCGTGGATGACTGCCGGGAGCAGGTCGCCGCTCTGGGAGAGATCCTCACCACCGGCAGGGGTGTGGACGCATGGTCTATGCGGGACGCCATGCAGTACTTCATGGACTCTCAGGGCAGTTCGGAGGCGCGGGAGTATATCAGCTACGGCATCCGGGAACTGGACGAGGGTACCTACACGGAGCACGGCGACGTGGTGGTCATCGGCGGCGAGCCCTCCAGCGGAAAGACGGCTCTGGCTCTGGCCATGGCCTACCACATGGCCAAGACGCACAATGTGGGCTTCTTCTCGCTGGAAACGGGAAGGAAGAAGCTGACGGAGCGTCTGGTGTCCACGGTGATTGGGTTGGATTTCAACGCCGTGAAACGAAAGCAGCTACAGGAGGCGGATTGGGAAGCCGTGGCGCAGGGCAGCGAGGAGCTGATCGCCCACAAGCTGACGCTGATCCGCGGCGGCGGCATGACCGCCAGCCAGATCCAGAGCGTGAGCCGCTCCTACGGCTTCGACGTGATCTTCATCGACTATGTGCAGCTGGTGACGCCGGAAGGCGACCCCCGCGCCGGCAACACGCAGGCTATGGCCACTGTGTCGCGTACGCTGCACGCCTTCGCCCAGACCAGCGGGACACTGGTGGTGGAGCTGGCGCAGCTGGCGCGCCCCCAAAAGCAGGGCGGCTGGAAGGAACCGAACATGCACGACCTGAAGGAGACCGGCCAGCTGGAGCAGGACGCGGATATCGTGATGCTGCTGTATAAGCCGAAACCCGGCACGAAGATCTTCGACATGGAGTGCGACCCCAACAAGACGCGGTTTCTCAAAATCGACAAGCAGAAGGAGGGGCGATTGGGTCGGTGGCCGCTGTTCTTTGACGGCGCTCGGCAGCGGTTCGCCATGATGACAGGGCCGGACGGCCGCGCGGCCATGCTCAAGTACGTCAACGCCGGGCGCGCCGCCAAGCAGAGGGTGCGGGAGCAGTCGCCGGGGCAGATCGGCATCCGGGAGATCGACCCACATGACCCGGACTGCCCGTTCCCCGGCAAGGAGGAGTGATATGCGGGTAGGTGATACGATCATGCACAAGCCATTTGTGCTGTGATATTGCAAGGACAGCAGCGAAGCTGTCTGCAAGGAAGTGCCGTGCCGGGTGGTCTGGATCCACCCGGAGGGTCGGTTTGCCGTGGTGGAGCGGCGGACGGGGATATATGCGTACCGCGAGTGTGTACGGTGCGGGATAACGAAAGAAAACGAGGTGCAAAAACGTGAGAACAATAGCAATCATGAACCTGAAGGGCGGCGTGGGAAAAACGGTAACATCCCTCACTTTGGCCGACGCGCTGCGCCGCGCCGGGAAGACTTCTGTGATCGTTGACTGCGACGGGCAGATGTCCCTGACGCGGTTCTACTTCCCGGATCTGGATCCGGACAACACTGCCACGGTGGCCGACGTTCTGCTGGGCGATAGCGATCCGGTGTGGAGCGACAGCACCATCCCGGTGGACGGCGAGGGCAGGGTGCAGCTGCTGCCGGGCAGCAGCTCCCTGTATGCCCTGGACGTGAAGGCGCTGAGGAGCAGCATTCACAGCATTCACTCGCTGCGGGACTTCCGGGACGCGGCGGCGCAGGACGGCGTGGAGTATATGATCTTCGACTGCCCGCCGGGCTTTACGGCGGCCAGCTGTGCCGCTCTGATGGCCGCGGACGAGGTGGTGATCCCTATGGTGGTGGATGGGTTCTCCATGTGGGGCGTCATCGATATGGCGGCGCAGATCCACGGCATGAAGGCTGCCAACCCCGGCATCAAGGTGGCCGGCGTGCTGATCTGCCAGTGGCACAACAGTGAGGTGGTGCGGCAGGGCGAGGCGCTGCTGCGCGGATTGAGCTTACCGGTGTTCACCACGGTGATACGCCGAACGGAAAAGGTGCCGGAGAGCACCTTCCAGCGGCGGCCGGTGATGGATTACAGCCCGCGGAGCGCGGCGTCGCTGGACTATCGGGCGTGGGTGTGGGAGTACCTGCGGGAAGGAGGCGTGAACGATGGCGAAGAAGTTTGAAATGGGCGACTACCTCAAGACACTGGCGCAGCCGGTGTCCAATTCGGACACCGGGCGGGAATAGATCGAGTACATAGACGTGGATCTTCTGGACAAAGACCAGAACAATTTCTACCAGCTCAGTGATCTGGACGCGCTGGCGGACAACATCGCCACCGTCGGCCTGCAGCAGCCTATTCGGGTGCGTGACGGCGAGAACGGCCATGTGGTAATCGTCTCCGGCCATCGGCGCACGGTGGCCATCCGCAAGCTGGTGGAGGAAGGGCGGACGGATCTGCGGGAGGTGCCCTGCATCCGGGAACGGGACGAGGCGTCCCCGGCACTGCAGGAGCTGCGGCTGATTTACGCCAACAGCAGCACCCGCGACCTGTCCTCGGCAGAGATCTCCCGGCAGGCAGAGAAGGTACGCGAGCTTTTGTATCAGCTGCAGGAGGAGGGCTATGAGTTCCCCGGACGCATGCGGGATCATGTGGCCGAGGCCTGCAAAATCAGCAGGAGCAAGCTGGCGCGGCTGGAGAAAATCCAGAAGGGGCTGGCCTCGTGCTACCGCGACGCATGGGAGGCCGGGACGCTGCCGGAAGACACGGCGGACGCGCTGTCCAGCCTTTCGGGATATGTGCAGGAGCGTATCAAGAGGGTTTGTCCTGACGGTGCTGGCGTATCTGGCAGCGCGGTACCTGTCGAGCTTCAGGACACCGCTCTGGGAGCTGAATCTGGTGTTCGTGAACACTGGGTTGGAGTACCCGGAGATACAGAAGTTCGTCAATGAGTACGCCGACTGGCTGCGGAGGGAGTTTCCCCGCGTGACCGTAAACCTTCACCGTCTGCGGCCGAAGATGAACATCCGGCAGGTGGTGACGAAGTACGGGTACAGCATCATCGGTAAAGACGTAGCGCACCGGATAGAAACCGCGCGGCGTTCACCAGATAGCCGAAGTATGAAGCTATTGCGTGGGGAAGTCTTACGCGCCGATGGGGAAAAGAGTATGTACAACTGTGAAAAGTGGAAGTATTTGCTTTCGGCTCCATTTCTCATATCAGACAAATGCTGTGGAATTATGAAAAAGTCCCCGGCAAAGAGATATGAGCGCCGAGCGGATGTCAAACCCACGACGGCAACAATGGCGGAGGAAAGTCTTCTGCGTATGCAAAAATGGCGCGAAACCGGCTGCAACGCCTTTGAAGGAAGGCGTCCCTTATCTAAGCCCATGAGTTTCTGGACGGAGCAGGACGTGCTTCGGTTCATTATAGACAACCATCTCTTTTACGCCAGCGTGTACGGCGACATCGTGGCCAGCGACGGCGAGAACGACTACGGCGCGACGCTGATCGACTGCAAGCTGCACTGCACGGGATGCCAGAGGGCGGGCTGTATGTTCTGCGCGTTCGGTGCGCACCTCGAAAAAGGCGTCAACCGATTTCAGCGCATGAAACTGACACACCCGAAGCACTACCAATTCTGCATCGGCGGCGGGGCATTTGACACGGACGGGCTGTGGAAGCCCACGAAAGACGGCCTTGGTTATGCGCGGGTGCTGGACTACATAGGGGTTAGGTATTGACAATGGCTAAGAAAATGAGTGACCGCGAGCTGATCGCCAACCTACGGCGGCTGAAGGTGGAGACCGGGAGCCTGGTGTGTTTGGGCTGCGGCTATGAGCATAACTGCGGCATCCATGGGTGCGCAATTCTGCGAAAAACGATCGCATGGTTGGAGCGGAAGCTGGCGGAGGACAAGAGCCGCAGCGTGATGGAGTATCGGGATGGGTACTAAGGTGAACCCGCGACGGGTGCCGCGGACGCAGAAGGATGTGGACGCGGCTTTTGACCGAGGTGTCGCAGAGGGTCTGAACCGGGGCGTCGAGCTGATGCTCTATGTCCTTATCGACAAGCACGCCGCGCCCATGGACGACGTGCAGCAGTTGGCTCGTGAGCTGAACCATGCCGCGGAGTGCGTGGTGGAAGGGTATGTCACCTGGTCGGACATCCGGCGGATATTGAAGGAATATGACGTGGAGGTGGAATTGACATGACGCCCAGAGAGCGACCTATTGATATTATCCGCGATTACTTGGCGGATCCTGATGTCCAGCTCCCGGCGAAGGTGTATAGTGCGATTTTGCTGGCTGTTGAGCTGGTGGAGGCGAAAGAGCGGGCGGCGGATCTGATGGAGGAGCTGACATGAGATCTTCGAGTAGTGATCGGTTTGTGATTGTCCGGCAGCGAGCTGGTTTTATGGTGAAAGCGTTTGTGACGGACAACTACTCGTACCTTGAGCGGTACGGTAGGCGGGCGGCGGCGAAACGCTGCCGCCCCGCCTTCAGCCGCACCAGCGTGGACAGGCTGGAGCTGCGCCTCGCGTTGTTTGGCTTCGACGGCATATTCTACACGCTGACCTTTGACGATGATAACGTCCCGCAAGACTGGGCGGGCGCCAAAAAGGCGTGGGAGCGATTTCTGAAACGGCTGAAACGCTGCCGCGGCTCGCCGGTGGACTACTACGTCTACCGCATTGAGGGTCTCCACGGGGAGCACCGCTGGCACCTCCACGTTTTTCTGCGGCAGCAAGATTTCAGTTTTGCGGAGGTGCAGCAGGCGTGGGGCGGTCAAGGCGAAATCTGGGCGGAGGTATGGAACCGCGCCCGTGTGCTTGCAACCTCCGATGTGGACTGCCGCGGCTATCGGGGGCTGGCGACCTACATTACGAAGGAAGTGCCGGAGGTGGGCCGGCACCCGTGGGGCTGTTCCCGGACTTTGAGCAAGTATATCCCGCCACCCACTGTTACGCCGTCCAGCACCGGCGCGATTCGTCCCCCGCCCGGCGCGGTGCCTATGCTGTCGGAGGAAAGGTCTTGTCCGCACTTCGGCAGCTGGGGCGTGTACGGCTATAGCCGATATCTCTTGCCGGGAAAATAAGCGCTTTTATTTTAAATCTATAGTAATATATAGCTTATAGTCTATATAGAACTGTTACCTCTTATCTTGAAACCTAATGATTATTTACGGACAAAGTAGAAAGTGAGATGAAAACACTTGCGAATAACAACGGAATACGGTACAATATCCCCAAGGATCGATGGGTGGTTGACCTGTCCCAGGTGCAACCGCAATCGACACTTCCTGCGGGTGCTGCCCGGCACATCCGCCACGGAGCTGCCTGTGTACTGCCGGGACTGTAAAACGGAGATCATCCTGCATATCGAGCAAGAGGCCGGAGTGTTGAACGCCGGAGCCCATGATTAGACACCACACGTTGGTGCTGCGTCATGGTCTCCGACGTTTTTGTTTTGCCGCGAGGTGATAGCCGCGAGCCGGAACGCCGGAGACGAAGACGGGAGGAGCGCATGGGAATTTCAGCAAGCAGGCTCGCGGAGCTGCGCGGGCTTCTCGAGGCGGGGTCGGAGCATGAGTTCTACTCCTGGCCGGAGTGGCGGCGTCTGCGCCGGGAGGTGCTCGCGGTTGATAACTGCGAGTGCCAGGAGTGCAAGCGGCGCGGCGTGTACTCCAAGGCCAGTATCGTCCATCACGTCAGGCATCTGCGCGATCGTCCCGACCTGGCACTGTCCGTCTACGATGGCGATTCCCGGCAGCTGGAGGCCGTCTGCAAGCGTTGTCACGAAGAGCTGCATCCGGATGGCCAGCGGCAATACGCGCCGTCTGCGCCGCCTCTGACGCCGGAGCGGTGGGATTGACGCCCCCCCTCGAAAAATCGCCCCTCGCGTCCTTGCTGCTACTCGCGGGGGTCCAGGACATTCCCGAGATCTTCGCATCTGCGCGTCGCCGCGCTGCGCGTGGGCGCGAGAATCGCCGGGCAATTTCAGAATAAACTGCGGCTTTG
>ERZ779877.2302-NODE-2302-length-14287-cov-2.921234_pt1 | contig 14287 bp, 13 predicted proteins | sample MGYA00511556_ERZ779877 | MGnify/ENA primary metagenome ERZ779877 (study PRJEB29588, sample SAMEA2159338) | human gut metagenome | biome: human gut; feature: human-associated habitat; material: faeces | place: Denmark | collected 2008/2010 ...
TTGCGGGGCCCCGCTTCGGTGTTGTACGGCTCGAACGCCATGGGCGGCGTGATCAACATCGTGACGCGGAAGATGCAGGAAGACGGGGTAAACACCCATCTGCATGCGGGTTACGGTTCGTATAATACCTTGGAAACGGAACTGACCAACCGTGTCCGCAAGGAACGGTTTTCGAGCGTGGTATCCGGTTCCTATAACCGTACCGACGGGCATCGGGACGATATGGGATTTGAACAGTATGGCGGCTATGCCAAGCTGGGATACGAGATGACCGACCATTGGAACGTGCGGGGCGACGTGAACGTGACACATTTCAATGCTTCCTATCCGGGGCCGGTCAGTGCACCGCTGCTCGACGGAGACCAGCGAATTACGCGAGGCATGACTTCGTTTGCGCTGGAGAACCGCTACGAAAAGACTTCCGGAGGATTGAGTTTCTTTTACAACTGGGGAGACCATTGGATTAACGACGGATATACGCCTTCTGCCGGGGAAAGTCCTCAGGATGCCCGTTTCAATTCTCATGATTACATGACGGGGATATCCCTTTATCAAAGTACACAGTTCTTCACGGGAAACCGTATCACGTTGGGGTTCGACTGGTTCCGCTACAGAGGCCGTGCCTGGAATGAATACGTGAGCGGAGAAAAGGTGGGCACTACCTCTGATTTGGTGGACAAGCAGGAAGACGAGCTGGCCGGCTACATCGACTTCCGACAGGATTTTTGCTTTTGGCTGACCTTCAATGCGGGGTTGCGGGTGGACCATCATTCACGGGTGGGTACGGAATGGGTACCGCAGGCCGGACTGGCTTTCCATTTGCCGCAGGCTATGGAACTGAAGGCCTCGGTTTCGAAAGGATTCCGCTACCCTATCCTGCGGGAAATGTATATGTTTCCGCCGCAGAACCCCGATTTGCAACCGGAATCGATGTGGAACTATGAACTGGCCTTCTCGCAACGGTTGATGGAGGGACAGCTGTACTATGGAGTGAATTTATTTTACATCAATGCCAAGAACCTGATACAGACGTTGCCCAATCCGCACGGGAGCGGGATGCTGAACCAGAACACCGGAAAGATAGAAAATACAGGCGTCGAATTGCAGGCAGCTTACCGCATCAACCGCGTCTGGTCGGTAGACGGAAACTACAGTTACCTGCACATGGCGCATCCGGTCATCGCCGCTCCGGAACACAAATTTTACGCCGGGGCCAATTTCTCCCAAGGCCGCTGGAACGTGTCGACGGGGCTGCAATACATCGCGGGACTTTATACCCAGACCGACCCCGCAGTGACAGAGGACTTCGTGCTGTGGAACGTACGGGCTTCCTTCCGGGCTACCCGCTGGCTGGACATCTGGGCACGTGGCGAGAACCTGCTGGCCCAGCGATACGAAATCAATGCCGGATATCCTATGCCACGCGCCACAATAATGGCTGGAGTAAACTTCAATTTCTAGAAAATCAAGTGCTTGTTACGTGAAGAAACCGGAAGAATAAGTTTGGGAATTCGCAAGTTCTCCCTATTTTTGCTCTCATTATGAAAAAGACTGTAACCTCTCTGTTACTGGCATGGACCATCGGTTCATGCGGTACCTCTCTCCTGCAGGCACAAACTGCTGTGGAAAAAGGCCTGCAAAGTATTAACCGACCTTCGGCTGAAGCCATCGTAGGCTTTCTGGCAGACGATGCCCTGCAAGGACGTGAAGCCGGTATGAATGGTTCGCGCGTGGCTGCCCGCTATCTGGTTTCCTGTCTTCAGGAGGCCGGTATCTCTCCTCTTTACGGAGATTCCTATTATCAACCCTTCGAGGCGTGTGCCAAGGAAAGACAGCAAAAAGGCCGCTGGCAGGTACATCCCGATTCCATCGCCCAATTGAAGCAGCTGACACACCGTTCTCTTCAGATGGCCAACGTGCTGGGAATGATTCCTGGAGAACGGACCGACGAGTATGTCGTGGTCGGTGCCCATTTCGATCATCTTGGTATTGACGAGACATTGGCGGATGACAAGATTTACAACGGAGCCGATGACAACGCGTCAGGAGTGTCGGCAGTGATGCAGATTGCCCGTGCTTTTCAGGCCAGTGGCAAGAAACCGCTGCGCAACGTGATCATCGCCTTCTGGGACGGAGAAGAAAAAGGTTTGCTCGGATCCCAGTATTTCATGCAACATTGCAATTTCGTGAAGAAGATTAAAGGTTACCTGAATTTTGACATGATCGGGCGGAACCATTTCCCGGAACAACCCGAACATGTGGTGTATTTCTATACGGAGGCGCATCCGGCCTTGGGACAGTGGCTAAAGGACGACATCGTCCGTTACAAGCTGAAACTGAAGCCCGACTATCGTCCTTGGGACCGTCCGGTGGGAGGAAGCGACAATGCCTCGTTTGCCGTGCATGACATTCCCATCATCTGGTATCATACGGACGGGCATCCGGACTACCACCAGCCTTCCGACCATGCAGACAAGCTGAACTGGGAGAAGGTGGTGGAAATCACGAAAGCTTCTTTCCTCAATGCCTGGAATCTGGCCAACGAGAAATCCTATTAAGCCGTCATCAGATGCCGAACAGTTGCATGTCCGCTTCGGGGGTAGTAATACCTCCGATGTCGAACTGTTCGACCAGTACCTTGGCTACGTTCGGTGAGAGGAAGGCCGGCAATGTGGGTCCCAAGTGAATGTGTTTCACGCCCAGACTCAATAGGGCCAGCAGGACGATGACCGCCTTCTGTTCGTACCAGGCAATGTTGTACACGATGGGCAGTTCGTTGATGTCGTTCAACTGGAAGACTTCCTTCAGCTTCAGGGCAATCACAGCCAGTGAGTAACTGTCGTTGCATTGTCCGGCATCGAGTACCCGAGGGATTCCCTGAATGTCGCCCAACGGCAGTTTGTTGTAACGGTACTTGGCACAACCCGCTGTGAGAATGACCGTATCTTTCGGAAGGGCCTGTGCAAAGTCGGCATAGTAATCGCGGCTCTTCATGCGTCCGTCGCATCCGGCCATGACCACAAACTTGCGGATGGCTCCGCTCTTCACCGCTTCTACCACCTTATCGGCCAGCTGCATCACCTGATTATGAGCAAATCCACCGACAATCTCTCCTTGTTCCAGTTCCACCGGTGGCTGGCATTGCTTGGCCAGTGCGATGACCTCTGAGAAATCCTTGTGGCCTTCGGCATCCGTAGCGATGTGCTTGCAGCCGGGATAGCCTGTCGAGTTGGCTGTAAACATCCGGTCCTTGTACGTTGCATTCTCCAGTGGTGGCACAATACAGTTGGTGGTGAAGACAATCGGACCGTTGAAGGCCGTAAACTCCTCGCGCTGCTTCCACCAGGCGTTTCCGTAGTTGCCTACAAAATGCTTGTATTGTTTGAACGCCGGATAATAGTGTCCCGGAAGCATTTCGCTATGTGTATACACATCCACTCCCGTACCTTCCGTCTGGCGCAGCAGGTCTTCTAAGTCGTGTAAGTCGTGTCCGCTGATCAGGATACCCGGATTCTTGCCTACTCCGATGTTCACCTTTGTCAGTTCCGGATGACCGTAGCGGGTGGTGTTTGCCTGATCCAACAACGCCATTACCTGTACTCCGTGCTGTCCGGCTTCGAGAACCAGCGCCACCAGTTCATCGGCTCCCATAGCCTGTACGGTGATGCGGGCCAGTGCCGATTGCATGAACGCATGGATGGCTTCATCGGCAAAGCCCAGTCGCATGGCATGTTCGTGGTAAGCGGCCATCCCCTTCAGTCCGTACATCAGCAGTTCCTTCAATGAGCGAAGGTCTTCGTTCGGCTCTCTCAGCACCCCTACGGAAGCCGATTTGGCCAGATAGTCCGCTTCCCCACCGTTCCAGGTCAGTTCGTCCACCTCCGGCAAGGCGATGTCAGCATCGGCGGCACGCGCTTTCAAGCGATCGCGCAGCTCCAAGCCTTTGCGCACGCGGGCCAGGATACTTTCGTCATCAAAATTGGCATTGGTAATCGTTGAGAAAAGCGCGTCGGTGACAAAACCATTCACATCGGCTTCCACCTCATGGCCTTTCGTACGCAAGGCATCGGCAGCTACGGATACTCCGCGTACTACAAACAGCAATAAATCCATGTAACGTGCGGTGGTATCTTTCTTCCCGCATACACCTTTCAACACACATCCTGTGCCCTTGGCAGCTTCCTGGCACTGGTAGCAAAACATGTTTCCTTCCATATTCTTTCTTGGGTTATTGTTGATTTTTCATTAAGTTTGCACAAAGATGAGGAATCCCCCGCGGGATTTCTGTCACCTATGTGACACGGAACCCAAAGAAAAGTTAAAAGAAAGATGCATACCGAAGTTTTGACACGAATGAGCCTCTTTGAAGGATGCGAGGCAGAAGCCCTTCACCAACTGCTGCGTGAGGCCCCGAACAGTTTGCGTATATATAAGGAAGGAGAATACATCGCCCGTCAGGGAGACGCATGCCGTTCCTTGTTTATTCTGATGAAAGGGAACGTGAAGACACAAATGGAAAATGCCGAAGGCAAACAGCTCACCATCGACTGGATCAAGGCGCCCGACATTCTGGCTCCGGCCTTTATCTATGCCTCGGAGAACCGTTTCCCGGTGAATGTGGAAGCCACGGAACTCTGCGAGGTGCTTGTCATGGACCGTACCCGTTTTGAGGCGTTCATGCATGCCCAACCGGCCGTGATGCGGAACTTCATCGCCATCATTTCTGACCGGAGCCTGTTTCTGAGCCGCAAGCTGAATGAATTCGCCTTGCAGAGTCTGAAATCACGCCTGCTGAACTACCTGCAGATGCACGGAGGCATCCACAACCAGCAGGAAGTGGCCTTTATTTTGGGAGTAGCCCGTCCGTCACTGGCCCGCGCCCTGTCGGAACTGATTGCCGAAGGAAAAATCACCATGACGGGTAAGCAGGTGGTACTGAATGCCCCCGAATGAGACTTAACCGAGCGAATCCTCTTCACTCTCCATCGGAAGAAGGTCGCGCTGGATGTTGTTCATGCTTCCCCACAGGCTGTAACGTGCTTCCGGATTCATGGCCTCCAACCGGGCCAGCACCTCTTTCATGTCCGAACGATGGGAGTCTTTTTCATACGGGCAATTCTTCACCTGCTTGCGGAAACCTCGGACGGCGGCCATCTCCTTCAAGTCGGCTTCGTGTACCAGACACATGGGACGGATAATCGTCATGTCGAACTTGCGCATTACGAGCCGCGGCGGCATGGTGCTGAAAGCCCCCTGGAAGGTCATGTTCATGAGCAAAGTCTCCAGAATGTCGTCCATGTGGTGCCCCAACGCGATTTTGTTGCATCCGTGCTCCTTGGCCACTGTGAAGAGCGCCTTTCGCCGGTTCCACGAACACAGGAAACACGGAGATTTCCGGTTGTCGGTCGACGGGTCGAACTCCGTTTCATAGCACACATACGGTACCCCCAGGTTCTCGGCATACTCGCGCAGATAGGTCTGGTCGGACTCGTAAGCGATGTTCTTCATCACCACATGAGCTGCTACCACTGAAAATTTGGGCTTGTAGATGCGTGAACGCAAAGCCAGCAACTCCAGCAAGGCCAGCGAATCCTTTCCTCCCGAAAGCCCCACCAGAATGCGGTCGCCTTCTTCTATCAGCCTGTAATTCATCACTCCTTTCATGAACCGCTGGTTGATACGGCGCATCAGGCGGTCTTCTTCCGTCATTTTTCCCATATATTTGTTTTTAACGGCGGCGAAATTACGAAAAACACCCGAATAACAGAAAATGGTTACAGTTTTTTATGAAGCATATTGTTTTGAATTATTGCATTATTTGTTATATTCGCAAAACTAAAATGCTCAAAGTTCCACGTAAAAAAGAAAAATAGGGAACAGAAAATGGCATAATTCCCAGAATATTCCTACATTTGAGAAACTTTTAGACACAGAAACGATGAAAAAAAAATACATACTTCCCCTTTTAGCCCTTTGTTGCACCGGAGGAGTTTCCGCACAAACCCTGAGCCAGGCACAAAAATGGTTCAACGACAAGCAGTTCGACAAAGCAAAACCTGTATTCAAACGGTTGGTCAAACAGGCTCCTTCAAATGCAAACTATAACTTCTGGTATGGCGCATGCTGCTACGAAACCGGTGAACTGCAAGAATCGGTTCCTTACTTGGAGAAAAGTGCTGAACGCAAGGTCATCAATGCGTTTCTTTATTTGAGTAAGGCCTATTTCAATCTTTACCATTTTGACGAAGCCATCGAAAACCTGGAAGACCATATCTACTGGATGGAACGGAAAAATCAGGATACATCGAACCTGGATGAACTGATGAACCGGTACCGGATGGGAGCCCGCATGATGCGAGGCGTGGAGAAGGTAGCCGTAATTGACAGTTTCGTCGTCGATAAAAATGATTTTCTTCAGGCATACAAAATCAATGAAGAATCTGGGAAAATAGCCCTTACCGGTGAGAATGACTGTACGGAATTTACCAATGGAATAAAAGATAAAAAAATCCTTTCCCGCTATCTCTCAGGAGGAAAACATAAAGCCCTTTATGTCAGTGCGACATTAGGAAACAACTGGAGTACTCCTGAGAAAGTCAAAGGATTGGAGGATGTAGGTACGGATTTAAATTATCCTTTCATCAATTCCGACGGTATCACCCTTTATTTTGCGGCCAAAGGTGAAGAAAGTCTGGGAGGCTACGACATTTTTATCACACGCTACGACACAGAAGAAGGAAACTACCTGAAACCCGACAACATGGGATTTCCGTTCAATTCTCCGTTCAATGACTACATGTATGCCATCGACGACTTTAACGATTTAGGATGGTTCGCCTCCGACCGTTACCAGCCCGAGGGTAAGGTCTGCGTTTATGTGTTTGCTCCCAACAGCTCCAAACAAGTGTACGATTATGATTCTACAGATCCGGGATTACTGACCAATATTGCCATGCTGAACGGCATCCGCCATACTTGGAACGATGCAGACAAAGTCCGACTAGCCAAACAACAACTGGCACAGGTGATGTACGGAGAAGATGAAAGCCGGAAAAGAGGCGATTTTCGTTTTGTCGTGAACGATAATGCCATTTACCATAATTTGGACGATTTCCGTTCAGCTGAAGCACGCCAAAAATACCAACAACTTCAGCAAAAGGAAAAAGATCTGGAAGCCATCAGTGAATTGCTCGTACAAAGCCGAAGCAAATATGCCTCCGGAAGCCTTGAGATGAAGAAAGAACTGACACCGGGCATTCTCGACCGCGAAAAACGAGTGAAAGAGTTGCACAAGGAAATCGAAGCTCTTACCCTTGACATCCGGAACACAGAAATCAAAGCATTGAAGAATCTTTAATACACACATACCATGGAAACACTGATTATCATCGCACTCATCATCGGAGGCCTGATACTCTTTGCCATCGAAGTCTTTCTGATTCCCGGCATCAGTGTGGCGGGAGTCGGAGCCGCGGTGTGCATCCTCTATGCCATTTATTCCGCCTTTACCTCACTCGGTTCACAGGCCGGATTCCTCACCATCGGTGTCTCTTTACTGGGCATCATTGGCGTAACATGGTGGTTCATGCGCTCCAAAACAGTCGACCGCTTGTCATTGAAGAAAACCCTCGACTACCGTCCCTCTCCCTTTGGGGGAATGAACCTGAAACCCGGCGACAAAGGCATAAGCGTCACCCGCCTGACGCTGATTGGCAACGCCGACTTCAACGGACACATCATCGAGGTGCAGTCGGCCGACGGATTCATCGACGAGAAGACACCGGTAGAGATTGTCCGCATCAATGAGACCACGGTGTACGTGAAACATGCGTAAACTTCACGTTCACCTTTCTTCCTGTATTCACTTTTAAATCTAACGTATATGATTAATCCCGCTTATCTCCCCTTTATTCTGGCCGGAGGTGTCATCATCTTCCTGGTCATTTTTTTCCACTACGTGCCTTTCTTTCTCTGGCTCTCGGCCAAGGTGTCGGGCGTCAAGATTTCGCTTATTCAGCTGTTCCTGATGCGCATCCGTAACGTGCCGCCCTACGTCATCGTACCTGCCATGATTGAGGCCCACAAGGCCGGACTGAGCAACATTACCCGTGATGACCTGGAAGCTCACTATATGGCCGGGGGACACGTGGAAAAGGTGGTACACGCTTTGGTATCAGCTTCAAAAGCCAACATCGAACTTTCCTTCAAGATGGCCACCAGCATCGACCTGGCCGGACGCGACGTGTTCGAAGCCGTACAGATGTCGGTCAACCCGAAAGTGATTGATACCCCTCCCGTCACTGCCGTGGCCAAGGATGGTATCCAGCTCATTGCCAAGGCCCGTGTGACCGTACGCGCCAACATCCGCCAACTGGTGGGTGGGGCCGGTGAAGACACCGTACTGGCCCGTGTAGGCGAAGGCATCGTTTCTTCCATCGGTTCTTCCGAAAACCATAAGTCGGTACTCGAAAACCCCGACTCCATCTCCAAGCTCGTGCTGCGCAAGGGACTGGATGCCGGTACCGCCTTCGAAATCCTTTCCATTGATATTGCCGACATCGACATCGGCCGTAACATCGGAGCTTCTCTGCAGATTGACCAGGCCAATGCCGACAAGAACATCGCCCAGGCCAAGGCCGAGGAACGCCGCGCCATGGCCGTAGCCCTGGAACAAGAAATGAAAGCCAAAGCCGAAGAAGCCCGTGCCAACGTGATTCAGGCCGAAGCGGAAGTGCCCAAAGCCATGGCCGAAGCCTTCCGAAGCGGTAATTTAGGTATCATGGACTACTACCGGATGAAGAACATCCAAGCCGATACCGACATGCGGAGCAGCATTGCCCGACCGGATTCTCATCCTGCCGGACACGAGCCCATCGGTAAATAAGAAGACATAAACTTTACTTGACTAAAAACGTAACACACATGAAAAAGTATTTTCCCCCTTCAGAACTGATCATCAACGAAGACGGTTCTGTATTCCATCTCCACGTGAAACCGGAGCACCTGGCCGACAAAATCATTCTGGTGGGTGACCCCGGACGTGTGGCCCTCGTAGCTTCCCACTTCGACACTCGCGAATGTGAAGTGGAAAGCCGTGAGTTTCATACCGTCACCGGTACCTACAAAGGCAAACGCATCATGGTGACCTCCACCGGTATCGGGTGCGACAACATCGACATCGTGATGAATGAAATCGATGCGCTGGCCAACATCAACTTCCAGACCCGCGAAGAAAACGACACCTTCCGACAGCTGGAAATCGTGCGCATCGGTACTTGCGGCGGTCTGCAGTCCTACACGCCCGTAGGCACCTTCATCTGTTCCGAAGTCTCCGTGGGATTCGACGGCCTCCTGAACTTTTACGAAGGACGTAATGCCGTGTGCGACCTGCCCATGGAACGTGCCCTGCTCAACCACCTGGGCTGGACAGGCAACCTCTGCGCCCCAGCTCCCTACGTGATTCATGCCGACAAGGAACTGGTGGACCGTATCGCCGGCACCGACATGGTTCGCGGCGTAACCGTGGCCTGTGGCGGTTTCTTCGGTCCGCAAGGCCGTCAGCTCCGTATCCCCTTGGCTGATCCGCACCAAAACGAGAAAATCGAAAGCTTCGAATACCAGGGACACCGCATCACCAACTTCGAAATGGAAAGCTCTGCCCTGGCCGGACTGGCCCGTCTGCAAGGCCACAAAGCCACCACCGTGTGCATGGTCATAGCCAACCGCGTGGCCAAGGAAGCCAACACCGGATACAAGAGCAAAATCGACGACCTGATTAAAGTCGTCCTCGAAAGAATCTAGTAAATTAATTATCAATCAACAGGTTCCCTTCTCCGGAAGAGAACCTGTTTTTCTGTCTGAAAAATCATCTACATGGAAGCAAGTTTTAAATCCACCCTTACCGACAAGCGCCAGCGTTACGCGCAATTCCTTGAACAATTCGCCCCCCTGATTGAAGGCGAGAAAAACGAAATCAGTGTATTGGCCAACACCAGTGCCGCCCTGAAAGAAGCCTTCGGATTCTTCTGGGTAGGCTTCTATCTGGTACACGAAGGCGAGCTTCACCTCGGCCCGTTCCAAGGCAGCGTGGCCTGCTACCGCATCAAGAAAGGCCGCGGTGTATGCGGTACCGCCTGGGCGGAAGCCCGTACCCAAGTCGTGCCCGACGTAGACCAGTTCCCCGGCCATATCGCCTGCAGTTCCCTCTCCCGCTCCGAAATCGTCGTGCCGATGACGATCAACGGAGAAGTCCGGGGCGTGCTCGACATCGACAGCGACCAGTTGGCTACCTTCGATGAAACCGACCGCGAATACCTCGAAAAAGTGGTCGACCTGCTGGTGAAAACCCTCTACCTGCCCGCATAAATCTGTCGGCTCCCCTTCCGGATGTAACCCGAAAACCGTATCTTTGCAAGGATTTTAAAAGCAATAAACACGTGAACATACTACAAACCCAAGATACCATCTGTGCCATCGCTACCGCCCAAGGTGGAGCCATCGGCACCATCCGCGTGTCGGGTCCGGAAGCCATCACCCTCACCGACCGCATTTTCAAGCCCGTTTCCGGTAAGCCGCTGGCCGAACGCGAACCCTATACCCTCACCTTCGGCCACATCCTTAGTCCCGAAGGAGAGATTATCGACGAAGTGCTGGTCAGCCTTTTCCGAGGCCCTCATTCCTACACGGGAGAAGACTCCACGGAAATCTCCTGCCACGGTTCGAGCTACATTCTCCAGCAGGTGATGCAGCTCCTTATCCGGCAAGGATGCCGTGCCGCCGGACCGGGGGAATATACCCAGCGTGCCTTCCTGAACGGCAAGATGGATTTGAGCCAGGCCGAAGCGGTGGCCGACCTCATCGCCTCTACCTCTGCCGCCACCCATCGCATGGCCATGAACCAGATGCGCGGCGGATTCAGTCGGGAACTGGCCACCCTGCGCGACAAGTTGCTCCACCTCACCTCCCTCATGGAACTGGAGCTTGATTTCAGTGACCACGAGGAACTGGAATTTGCCGACCGTTCGGAATTGGAAGACATCGCCCGTCAGATTGAGCACGTCATCCATCACCTGGTGGATACGTTCAGCGTAGGAAATGCCCTCAAGAACGGTGTCCCCGTGGCCATCGTGGGCGAAACCAATGCCGGAAAGTCTACCCTGCTGAATGCCCTCCTGAACGAAGAACGCGCCATCGTGAGCGACATCCACGGTACCACGCGCGACATCATCGAGGATACGATGAACCTGGGCGGCATCACCTTCCGCTTTATCGATACGGCGGGTATCCGTGAAACGACCGACACCATTGAAAGTTTGGGTATCGAACGGAGTTTCCAGAAACTGGACCAAGCCGATATCGTGCTTTGGGTGATCGACGCTACTTGTGCCGAGGCACAATACCGCGAACTGGCGGGCAAGATTCTGCCCCGCTGCGAAGGCAAGCACCTGGTGATTGTGCTCAACAAGGCAGATTTGCTTTCATCGGCAGAACCTTCTGCAGATAATACTGCGGATTCGACGGATGCTCAGCTCGCTCGCCTGAAAGCGATTCTCCCCGATTTGCCGGAGGACGTATGTGTGCTTTCTCTTTCGGCCAAGCAGAAAGAGGGACTTTCTCAGCTTCAAAAGCAGTTGGTGGACTTCGCCGCCCTGCCCGATCTCTCACAGAACGATGTGGTGGTGAGCAACATCCGCCACTACGAGGCTTTGAGTCATGCGCTGGAGGCTATTCACCGCGTACAGGACGGATTGGCCCTACATCTCTCCGGTGACTTGGTTTCACAAGACCTCCGCGAATGTCTCTTCCACCTGGCAGAGATTGTGGGCGGTGAAATTACGACCGATGAGGTGCTGGGGAATATTTTCAAGCATTTTTGCATCGGGAAATAATATCCATAAATATCAATTAATATGGCGCTCTTTATGGGCGCCTTTTTGTTGCTCAAGTATCGTTTCTTGGAATACAGTTGCGGTGTTGGCAATATCTTATCCATAGGATTTTTCAGATAATATAATTATGGGTTGCCGTTGAAAGAGTTGAATGTCTGATATTAGGTTTAAAGATAATGAAAAGATATTTCCTCTCATTTTCTCTTTATATACCGATAAATCAGAATTTACCAATACTTGACCATTCATCAAAAGCGGTAGAAGTTCATCACGCTGTTTAGTGAGTTCTCTTAGTTCATTTTGAACTTCAAGTACCTTATTTATCAAAGGAGCAACACAATTTGAATATATTTCAGCTATTCCATTATTAGGCTTGGCATAATAATAATTCTTAGCATCCTGCCAACTAAAAACTGGTTGTTCAGAACCATAAGAAAATCTTGTAGCATAAGAAATAAAATGCTCAGAATTAACAATTTGATAATCAAATCCAAATGTGTTTTCGTTTAATGTTTTTAATACAATAACTGTATCTCTTGTTACTCCATCAAAGGGTGCTATACATACTTTATGAAAATATACACGACGATTTGATAGAAGAATGTTTCCTTTCTTAAATTTGCATAATCCACTCACTGCATTTTCAATAGGAGCAGTATCATAAAAGCTCATCTGCTTTCTTGGTAATACTTCTATAGGAGCATATAACAAATGTTGTATATCCATTTTCTTAGCTTTATCTGCTACAACTTGAAATAAATTGTCAAGTTTTGCTGCCTCCCACCCTTTTGGAATCTCTCTCTTCAGTTTATCATTCCAAACCATTTTTCCACCACTAGATTTATACGGCCTTCCATTTTCATCAGGAAAATCAAACTGCACAAACCAGTAATCGTAGAGTTGTTTTGCCATCGCCTCTAAATTCTGATTTAGCAGCCCTTTATATTATAGAGGACTTAAATATAGGAATTTATGAAAGAGAACATCATTCAGGCGATAATTACGGAAATGCAGCGTGACTTGGACTGCCGACAGATGGCACGGCTTAAAGCAGTGCTTGCATCAGAACTGCATAATGTGGAAATTATAGAAAAGAAAGATTGTGCCAGCCAACAAGCACAAGAAAATAAGCAGCTTTTGAACACTTTTATCTCGGCAAAAAAGATAGAGGGCTGTTCAGACAAGACATTGGCATATTATCGCAATACCATTGAGCGATTATTAGTTACACTCTCCGTGACTATCTGCCATATCACCACATCAGATATTCGCTCTTATCTTTCCGAATATCAGGAAGAACATCAATCCAGTAAAGTAACCATTGACAACATGCGGCGCATCTTCTCAAGTTTCTTTGCATGGTTAGAGGATGAAGATTATATCGCCAAAAGCCCGGTCAGACGCATCCACAAGGTAAAGACAGATTCACTCGTGAAAGAGGTGCTTTCAGACGAACAGTTAGAACAGTTACGTGACAGTTGCACCAATAAACGAGACCTCGCTCTTATAGATATTCTTTCATCCACAGGCATACGTGTAGGCGAATTGGTAAAGCTGAACCGAGCAGATATAGACTTTCACGAACGGCAGTGCGTGGTGTTCGGAAAAGGGAACAAGGAGCGTATAGTATATTTCAATGCCCGAACGAAATTACATTTGCAACAATACCTTGCTGAACGCACGGATGACAATCCGGCCTTATTTGTTTCCCTACATTCGCCCTATACACGCCTTACTATTAGTGGTGTGGAAGTACGAATCAGAAAATTAGGACAATCCCTTTCTATGTCTAAAGTTCACCCTCATAAGTTTCGCCGTACTCTTGCGACAATGGCTATAGACAAAGGTATGCCAATTGAACAGGTGCAGCGTCTGCTGGGGCATGTACGCATTGATACTACGCTTCATTATGCCATTGTGAACCAAAACAACGTTAAGTTGGCTCATAAGAAGTATTTAGGGTAAATAATCGTGCTGGATTCTGCCTGAAAATGCGTAACTTCGCATCCCAAAAAGGATGCAAATGAAGATAAAAGATATTATAGATCAATTTATAGCTGGTGATTGGGGCGAAGAAACTTGTTCCAACGAAATGCCTTGTGCGGTAACTTGTGTACGTGGAGCAGATATTGTTCCTATATCCGAATATGATTTTTCCGCAATTCCAATCCGTTATATCAGCCAACAGTCCTATTCAAAAAAATGCCTTCAGGTTGGCGATATTATAATTGAGAAATCTGGCGGTAGTCCAACACAATCAACAGGACGTGTTTCTTTTGTATCACAAGAATTGTTGGATAGTGTTGGAGCTGTTGTATGTTCTAATTTCTGTACTGCTTTTAGAGTTAAAAAAGACTGGAATCCTCTCTATGTCTATTATCATTTGCAGTTTGTCTATA
>ERZ779877.2303-NODE-2303-length-14275-cov-2.724191_pt1 | contig 14275 bp, 17 predicted proteins | sample MGYA00511556_ERZ779877 | MGnify/ENA primary metagenome ERZ779877 (study PRJEB29588, sample SAMEA2159338) | human gut metagenome | biome: human gut; feature: human-associated habitat; material: faeces | place: Denmark | collected 2008/2010 ...
GTGATCAGAGAACAGCTATGTTTGTCATCATCAGTGATACCGATGACACATTCAATTTTAAAGGTTTTTAACTTCCCTGATTTTAAAATAATATCGGTCAATAATATCCTGCAATGTAATGGATTTCATTTTTTCATCTACCATATTTTGAATTTCATGATAGAAGTCCCCAATAGCGAATTGAATGTTGATACCGATTCCACAATCTGGATTGGTATCTGTGTCCAGGTGAAGCAGCGGCTTATCGCCCTCTACCGCTCGGTAGATGTCATACATATTGATTTTATCTGCCGACTTTGCAAGAGCGGCATTCGCATGACCTTGTGTGTTGACAACAATGCCTGCATTTTTCAGGGTTGCCATAAGCTGTCTGACATAAGCCGGGTTTGTCTTGATACTTTCTGCAATTTTTGTGCTGGAGAGTTGTTCGTCATCTCCAAGAGCAATAAATATAAGAATATGAATAGTGTCACTAAGCTTTGTGGAATATTTCATTTGTCACCTCGAATTTTCTTCTTGCAATTTTTAAACTTACATGATAATATGATTTTAATGCTTGATGTAAATTTAATTTTAACAAGTAAAAAAATAAAAGTCAAGCAAAATAAAAAGTGTGGAATCTGATATAAAAAAGGAGATAAAGTGGTGTATGCAAAAGGAGGAACAAGTCAGTTTTCTGGCAGAAAAAATCCGTCAGGCAGATGCCGTTTTGATAGGCGGTGGTTCTGGTCTTTCCAGTGCGGCGGGATATAACCATTATCATTGGCTACCCTATATGGAGGAATGTTTACAAGATTTCAAGGAGTGGTATGGACTGAAATCTCCTTTTGACGGTTTTTACTACTGTTATTCATCGCCGGAACAACAGTGGGCATATTATGCACGTTACATACAAAGTATGTGGGATGCACCTACAGGACAGCCATACTATGACCTGCGTGATATTGTGGCGGAAAAAGAAGTCTTTGTTTTAACAACCAATATAGATATGCAGTTTGAACGGATTTTTCAGAAAGAAAGGATTTGCGATTATCAAGGTAACAGCGGTTATGTTCAATGCAGTCAGCCTTGCCATGACCAAATTTATTCCAATGTAGAAATGATTCGCAGGATGAACGAAAATATCCGGGGGCTGCGTGTTACTTCCGAGCTTCTGCCAAGATGTAATGAGTGCAGGAGAATCATGGTTCCCTGGGTAAGGGATGATACATTTTTGGAGGGGAAAGACTGGAGGGAAGGTGTAAGGCGATATGAGAATTTCCTGAAAAAATATCTCATGAATGGAACAGATAAGAATGTTGTACTGCTGGAGCTGGGGGTTGGTGAGATGACACCCAGTATTATTAAACTTCCTTTTTGGGAAATGACATACAAAAATGAAAAGGTGTTTTATGCTTGTCTGAATCAGAAGAAATCTTCAGTTCCAGAGCATATAAAAGACAAAGGCATTTATATAGCAGGAGATTTGGCAGAAACCCTGCGGGATTTAAAAGAAAACATAGCGGGAAAGGAAATGTGATGAAGATGAATGTATATCAAGAGATAAGTCAAATCATCAAAGAAGCAGATGGTATTTTGATTGGAGCCAGTAATGGTTTGTCTATCGCAGAGGGATATAATATTTTTGCAGATGACGCATGGTTTCAGGAAAATATGGGAGATTTCAGAGAAAAATACGGACTGCGTTGTGTTTTACACGGATTTTCAGTGCCAATGAAGGTAGAAGAAAAGTGGGCGTTTGTAAGCAGACTTGTTAAGGCAAAAGCTATGCAGGATGAGCCGAGTGAGATTATGAAAAACATCTATGCACTAGTAAAGGATAAAGAATATTTCGTAGTAACTTCCAATGCGGAGGATCATTTTGTGCCGGCAGGTTTTGAGGCAGACCGTGTTTTTGAAATGGAAGGGAAATTAACCCAGATGCGGTGCAAGAACAGATGTCATGACGAGGTCTATCCTAATCAAAAAGCAGTTCTCGCCATGACAGAAGAGGAAGTAAACGGAAGAGTACCCAAAGAATTACTGCCGAAATGTCCAAAATGCGGTGGAGATATGGAAGTAAATTGGGGTGAGATGTCCTCGTTTACAGAAACGAAAAATTGGAAGGAAAAGGCTGCCCGCTATCAAGAATTTATTCAGAATTTACATGGAAAGAAGCTGGTAATTCTGGAATTTGGCATTGGTTGGAGAAATCAGATGATTAAAGCTCCTTTGATGCAGCTAGCAGCAGTAGAACCACAGGCAAGATATATCACATTTAACAAGGGCGAAATTTACATTCCAGAGGAAATCAAAGAAAAATCCATCGGTGTGGATGGTAATCTTACGGTAGCGTTAAAGGAAATCAGAAAGGGAAGGATAGACTAAGTAAAGTGGTTAAAGATATTACAGTTGTGAGATAGGAGAATGAAAAAATGAGCTGTTATGAAAATTTGGTAATGAAAACACAAATGAACTATTCCAGATACTATAGTACCTATGCATCCGGCGGTACTGCTGTAGTGTTGAGCAAACAAAAACCACTTCCTTATGAGGAACAGATTCAGGAATTTGTTCGCAGAGTGCAGGAGGCAGAGTGTATCGTAGTAGGCGGAGCATCCGGTTTATCAGCGGCTGGAGGTGGTGACTTTTATTATAGTGACACCCATTCTTTTCGTGAGCATTTTGGAAAATTTGCAGATAAGTATGGATTCAAAGGTGCTTTTAGCGGAATGATGCATCGGTTTTCTACAAGAAATGAACACTGGGGATATGTGGCAACCTTTTTAAATACTACACAAAATGCCCCTATCAGAGAGCCATATCTGGATTTGGATAGAATCTTGCAGGGAAAGGATTTTCATATCTTAACGACTAATCAGGATACACAGTTTGTAAAGATTTATCCGGAAGAAAAGGTCAGTGAGATTCAGGGAGATCATCGTTTCTTCCAGTGTTCCCAGTGCTGTCAGGATGAAACATGGGATGCCGTACAACCTGTGGCAGATATGATTGCGGCCATGGGAGAGGGGACAATGGTGCCGGATGAACTGATTCCTCGCTGCCCTCATTGTGGTGCGGAAATGTTTCCGTGGGTAAGAGGATATGGGAATTTTCTGCAAGGGAAAAAATACGAAGAAGAATATGAGAAAATCTCAAAATACATTCAAAAGAACAAAGATAGAAAAATTCTCTTGATAGAACTTGGAGTAGGGCGCATGACACCGATGTTTATACAGGAACCGTTTTGGGAACTGACAAACAGCTTGAAAGATGCATATTATATCTCCGTAAATTCAGAATATCAGTTTTTGCCGGAATTCATTGAAGATAAGGGGATTGCTATTTTGGGAGATATAGGAACAGTGTTAAAAGATTTGCGGAAAGCAAAAGAGGAAAGTGCATTTGTATGTTAAGTTGATTCTGTTTGAAAAAAATACTGCTATATAACCAATAGGCTCAGGGAATTTCCTCTGGGTCTTTCTTAAGATTCCTCGAAAATTGAGAATTACATATGTTCAATTCTTTGTATTAGGTATATATTTTGAAAAGTTATCCGGTTATAATGACAATATCAAAAGGCAGGACTGTTAGAATGAGGTGAGCAGATGGATACAGCACAGAAAATAAGGTTAATTCGGATGATTGAAAAAATAGAGAAGAATCCAGAATTCAGTAGTAAAATTGGTGTGAGAAATACATCTGAGTTTATATCAAGTAAACAATCAAAAAAATGAATGATTCAAATCATAACAGGAGTCAGAAGGAGTAGAATATGTTATCGTTACTATTTGCTATATGCATGATCTGGTTTATTGGAAAATTTTTTATATTTGGTGTAAAAGCATCCTGGGGAATCTTAAAGCTGCTCTGTACAGTTGTATTTTTCCCGGTGATTTTGATAGGAATGGTTGTTGGCGGACTGATTTATATTGCATTTCCATTGTTGATCATTGGCGGAATCATTGCACTTATATCATCTAACTCATAAAAATACGAGGAGGGAAGAAATTATGGGATATGATATAGAAAAAGAGAAACGAGAAGCGATTGAAGCAGGACAACGTGCGTTAAGTAGTCTTCGGACAGCAGAAGAAAACCTGAACAGTGCAAAAAATTGGGGCTTGGTGGATATGTTTGGCGGTGGATTCTTTTCTACGATGTTGAAACACTCCAAGATGGATCAGGCCAGACAAAATATGGAACAGGCGAAATATGATCTTCGTAATTTCAGTAGGGAATTAAATGATGTGAACATGGCTTGTAATCTGAAGATCAATACTGGAGATTTCTTATCCTTTGCAGATTATTTTTTTGATGGATTTGTTGTGGATTGGATGGTGCAGGATCGAATCAATAATGCCAGACATCAGGTGGAAGAAGCCATCCGCAGAACGGAATACATCATAAACCAGTTACAGCATATGTAAAGGAAAGAGGCAGTGGACCATAAATAGGTTCGCTGCCTTGTTTTTTCATATTTATTTCTGTTTCTTTTTTTCTTCTCTGAGCAATTCGATGTTTAGTCCCTGCTCTCCGGCTGTTTTATCAACCCAGAGATTCAGAGAATCTATTGCCAGAGAAATTTCATCCAGTTTGTTGCTGATAAAAGCAAAATCTTTGATTTCATCATCGCTGATCTTACCGTCACGGGCAATCTGGATCAGACGTGTGGTAAGAGGATTAATCTCATTCAGACTGGCAATGGTTTCCAGGATTATATTGGATAAGTCGGAAACTTCGACTTCCGGGACATAACGATGTCCGATTTCACACTTATGAGAACAATAATAATTGCAGAGATCCGGGCGCTTGTAAGCATCAGCCATCTGGATGATATCGTAAGGTGTGGGTTCCTGCATTTCATATTCAAACTTTTCGATTTTAGAATCAGAAACAGCAGTCATTTTTTCGCTGGCTTCTGATCTGGTAAGACCGGCTTCTTCCCGGCAAATCTGATAAAATGTTTTATTTTCTCTTGTAGATTGTTTCCCCATGAGAATAACCTCCCTGTATATCGTAAAACATGAGGATTATCGGGTGGTAAGGCCACATGCTGTACGTCTATTTCCTTTATGAATTTCATTATACTTGAAGCATCAAGAAACAACAAGAGATAACAGGAAGGAGCAAGTTATAGATTTTTGGAAAAAAATTATGTATAATTAAGCAAGAAATAAGCAAGAAAACACGCAAGATAATAAGCAAGATGAAATGCTGAGAGGTGAAAAATTATGGCAGATTATACTCCAACGTTTACGATTACAAACACAATGTTGGATTGCGTTGCATCTATATCGGAGAAAATCGGAAAAATGAGTGCATTAAAAAATTTGGAAGCAAAACCTCATTTAAGAAAGAACAATAGGATTAGATCCATTTATTCATCTTTGAGAATTGAAGCAAATTCGTTGAGTATCGGTCAGGTAAGAGATGTTATCAGTGGACAACTTGTATTGGGCGAACAAAAAGAAATTCAAGAAGTAAAAAATGCATACGCATGTAACAGAATATGTAAAAAAATTATTGAATGTTATGGAATACGAAGTGCCATATACAAGCACTGTTTTGATGGAAAAACTCGGACTTAAGTCAAAGGAAACTTTTCGCAAAAATTACATGAATCCGGCTATGCAACTTCAGTTGGTACAAATGACAATTCCAGAAAAACCGAAAAGTAGAAACCAAAGATATATAAGAAGAAACAGAGGTTGACTCCTTTCGCCAGGAAAGATATGATAAATATAATGAGAATGGGGCTGCTTGCTGTAGTATGACGCAGACAGAATCTGGCAGTGAGACGCTGCAAATCAGAAAAGTGGGGGACTTTAAGATGGAAATAATGGATGTTATAAAATATAATGGAAGGCCGGATGTCTTCGCATGGAAATATCCGGGTGAAGAGCTTGGAACATGGTCGCAGCTGGTAGTTAATCAGTCACAGGAAGCCGTGCTTGTAAAAGGTGGAAGTGTGGCAGATGTGTTCGGGCCCGGAACGCATACGTTGGATACAAAGAATATTCCGATTCTGAATAAGATTATCAATCTTCCGTTTGGCGGGAAATCTCCGTTCAAGGCAGAAGTATGGTATATTAATAAAGGATATTACCTGGATATTAAGTGGGGAACACCAACGCCGATTCAGATCCAGGATCCAAAGTATGGAATATTTATTCCGATACGCTCGAATGGAGCATTTGGAATTCATGTAGCAGATTCGGTGAAGTTTTTGACAAAACTTGTGACAACCATGAATGTTTTTGACGCAGAGACTGTAACGAAGTATTTCAGAAGTCTGTATGTGACGAAGATAAAGGATACGATTTCTTCTTATCTGCTTCACAGAAAGATCAGTATTCTTGAGATGAATGCGTACATAGATGAAATTTCACAATATATGAAGGAGACGATCTGTCCGATAATGGAAGAGTATGGACTGGGACTGACTTCATTTTATGTAAATGAAATCAGTACACCGGAAGATGATCCATCTGTGGAAAAGCTCAAGGAGGCTTTATCCAAGCGTGCGGAGATGGAGATCATAGGCTACAATTATCAACAGGAGAGATCCTTTGATACGTTGGAAAATGCGGTCAGTCACGGGAATGCAGATGCAGGTTCTGTGATGGGAGCCGGAATGGGTCTTGGAATGGGATTCGGCGTTGGAAGAGAGATGGGAAACCAGTTCTCTTCTATGGCACAGAATATAGATTTGCGTGGCGGATATAGAAAATCAAAATTCTGCCCGCAGTGCGGGAACGAAGTCCTGGCGGATGCAAAGTTCTGTTCCGAGTGTGGAAGCCGGCTTATAAGCAAAGAGAGACACTGTCCACAGTGTGGAACTGTGCTGGAAGGGAATCTACGTTTCTGTCCGGAATGTGGAAAACGATTAGGTGGGGAGGAAATATAAAATGTTGATTATGAAAAAGATTCTGTCAGTTGTGGGGATTACCGGAGGAACATTTTTTCTTCTGGTTGCAGCAATCTGTGTGGAAGAATGGTTCTCTGATCCGGCATATGCAGCGGATATGGAAATTTCGGGATTGATTATGTGCATTGTTCTTGGAATTTTCGGGGTGATCCTGATTGTGCTCGGGATCCAGACACTCCGTCTGCAAAAGCTGTATCGAGAATATAAAGAGATTGCAGAAGCTTCGCAGGATGGATTTATCCCGGATATGGCAGCGATTCTTAGCCAGCCGGAGGATAAAGTACGTCGAAATCTTGAAAAATTGTGTAAAAAGAAATATTTTAACGATGCTTATGTGGATAACAAGGCAAAGTTATTTGTTCGAAAGGATCAGATGAATCAGAAGATTGGTAACCCCTCTTTTACAAAGACGGTCAAACAGACAGATGCAGAACTTATTACTGTAAAATGTAAGGGATGTGGTGGTATCAACAAAATTCAAAGAGGAGCCGTGGGCGAGTGTGAGTATTGCGGTTCGCCAATCAGCGGGGAATAATAAAAGAAAGACCTATTGTGGAACCATTATCCACGATAGGTCTTTCAAAGTGAAACTGTAAATACTATTCTGCAGTATACTGATCAAAGAGATCCAGTGCTAATGCGCTGTATGCCATACCAGGTCCGCCACAGATTAGTACTGCGGCATTCAGTCCTGCTGCCAGCTCTTCTTTTGTTCCACCGGCATTGATGTAATTCATTACATGAGAATAGATACATGGCTCGCATTTTCTTGAAACAGCTGCGACAAGGATTAATAATTCCATTGTTTTCGCATCTAACGATCCGGAATTTTCCATTGCTGCAGTAACTGTAGCACCGAAAGCCCTCATTACTTCCGAATTCGCTTCAGCATACACACCAAACTGTCTCTGGTAATCGGCTAATTTTTCCTTTGCATTCATTTTTAAAAACCTCCATGATTAAAATTTGATAAGGTAAGTATAACATGGTGGGGGTAGAAGAGGATAATTGATAATTGTTATGTGGGGTATTGAGATGGTCTATGGGAAGATGTGCGGCTGGATGTATATTGAAGATGAGTTCTTATTTAATCTACCTCGATCACCAGAATGCTGGCGGCAATAGGGACATGATTAATATTCTTCCATCGGCATTTGATGATGGATTGAAAATACGAATGGTGAATCCTATGGAAATATTCGCGGCTAAAGGCAATGCTCTTATTACAAGAGCTGTGGCGGAATCTTCGTTTCTATTTTATTTCTTGACATATAATGCATCTGGAATTACAATATATTTAACAATTAGGTTAAATGTTAAATAAAAGGGTGGGATGAATTTTTGGGTATACAAGATACATTAAAAGCATTGGCTGATCCAATACGACGCGAGATTTTGAATTTGTTGAAAAATGGTCGGCTTTCAGCCGGAGAGATATGCGAACATTTTTCAGTAACGGGAGCATCTATATCAAGACATCTGGCAGTATTAAAGGAGGCTGATTTGATTCGAAACCAAAGAGAAGGAAAGTTTATTTATTATGAATTAAACACTTCCGTGTTGGAAGATGTCATGTTGTGGATAACAGACTTGAAAGGAGCATCGGACGATGAAGGAAATGATAAAAAATTATAGAGGTACATTAATTAGCTCTGCATTGGTAATTCTTGCAGGAGTCCTGGTGGGTTTTACGAGTATACAAGGTAAGTGGATAAATCTATTTTTTGTAGTGATGCAATGTGTGTTTGTTGCAATCATATTTTATGATAACAGGAACAGACAACAAAGTCGCAAGGTTATAGGGATGACTATATGGATCATACCTGTTATTACATTGCTTTATAATGGTATTGTCAGATTGGTTGATATGGGAGCAGATATAGAGAATTTATTTATGGCATTGATTTATTATGGAACAGGTTTAATGTTTATGGTTATAGGAAATTATCTGCCAAAGGTAAAACAGAACAATACGATAGGAATTAGGGTTGTATGGACATTGCAGGATGAAGAAAACTGGAATGCAACGCATAGATTCAGTGGGAAAATATGGGTGGCATCAGGTATTCTGTGCATGCTTTGCGGTCTTTTTGCAGAAAGCATAGCAGCACTCGTTTTGTATATTGTAAGTATTATGGCAGCCGCGATCATCAGTGTTCTTTATTCCTATCTCTTTTATAAGAAAAAGATAGGAACCGGAGAAAAATTAAAAATTCAGTATAACAAAAAAGTAATGGTGGTGTACGGAATCGTAACAATTTTAACTATTATATTTATTATAGTGACTTTGTTTTGGGGAAGTATTGATATTCAGTTCCAAGATAACAGTTTTACTATCAAGGCTCAGGGATGGAGTGATTATACCGTAGACTATACGAAGATTGACAGTATCTCGTATGAAGAAAATTTATTTCAGAACTCGAATGATTATAGGACCAATGGATTAGGGAATTTTAAATATGCTATGGGAAATTTTAGAAATGATGTTTATGGAAATTATATCCGTTATACACATTCGTCCTGTCATTCATATGTAGTCATGAGTGTAGATGGAAAAATATTGGTTATAAATGGTGAAAATGATTCGGCGACAGAAGAAATATATCATACTATCAGTGAGAAGATGTCACGGGAATTAGAATAGAGTCATCTCATTCTCAAAGCTGATACTATATTTATAGGAGAATTTAAATGCTTCAAATACAACACATAAAAAAAGAGTACCGGACGGGAAGTCTGGTACAGAAGGCTCTGGACGATGTGAGTCTGAATCTGAGAGATAATGAATTCGTAGCAATCTTAGGTCCAAGTGGTTCCGGCAAAACCACGCTTCTGAATATTATCGGAGGACTGGACCGCTACGACAGAGGAGATCTTATCATCAATGGCATTTCCACAAAAAAATATAAGGACAGAGACTGGGATTCGTACCGTAATCATACGATTGGTTTTGTATTCCAAAGCTACAATCTGATTCCGCATCAGACGGTGCTTGCAAATGTTGAGCTGGCACTGACAATTTCGGGAGTCGGGAAGGAAGAAAGAAGAAAGCGTGCAGTGGATGCACTGGAGAAGGTGGGTCTTGGGCAGCAGCTTCATAAGAAGCCGAACCAGATGTCGGGAGGGCAGATGCAGAGAGTCGCAATTGCAAGAGCGCTGGTCAATGATCCGGAGATCCTGCTTGCAGATGAGCCGACCGGGGCACTGGACAGCGACACCAGTGTGCAGGTCATGGATCTTCTTAGAGAGGTAGCGAAAGACCGTCTGGTCGTTATGGTCACACATAACCCGGAACTGGCAGAGCAGTATGCGACCAGGATCGTCAATCTGAAAGATGGAAAGATCCGTTCGGACACAGATGAATATATTGTGGAAGAGGAAAATCTGGCACCGCCGGAGCATAAGAATATGGGGAAATCTTCCATGTCTTTTCTGACGGCATTGTCACTGAGTTTTAATAACTTAAGGACAAAGAAAGCAAGAACCCTTCTGACTTCTTTTGCAGGATCTATTGGAATTATCGGAATTGCACTGATTCTGGCTCTCTCAAATGGCGTCAACGCTTATATCCGGTCCATTGAGGAGGAGACATTGTCTGAATATCCACTGCAGATACAAAGTACCGGATTTGATCTCACTTCCATGATGGTGGGTATGAATGGGGATCCCGGAAGCAGTGATGATAAGAAAAGTGGAAAAGATAAAGATAAGGTAAAGGTCATGCAGGTAGTCACCAATATGTTTTCAAAGATGGATTCCAATGACCTTGGTGCTTTAAAAAAATATCTGGACAGTGGTAAATCTAAGATTCATGACTATACAAAAGCAATAGAATATTCTTACAATGTGATGCCGCAGTTGTTCCGACAGGACGGTGACAATGTTCGTCAGGTCAATCCGGATCAGTCATTTTCTTCATTGGGACTTGGTGCATCTGCAGGTTCGAATAGTCTGATGTCCTCCATGATGAGTACCAATGTGTTCTTTGAGATGCCGGAAAATACGGATCTCTATGAAGGACAGTATGATGTAAAAGCCGGAAGATGGCCGAAAAAATATAATGAATGCGTTCTTGTGCTGACGCCGGATGGTTCTATGAGCGACTTCTTATTATATACATTGGGACTCAGAGACCAGGTTGAACTCGATGATATGATTAAGCAGTTCATCAACGAAGAGACGATAAAAACGCCTGAAAATATTGGAACTTATACTTATGATGATATTTTGGAAAAGACATTTAAACTGGTAAATGCTTCAGATTATTATGAATATGACGATCAATATCAGGTGTGGAAAGACAAAACTGACAATGCGGATTACATGAAAAAACTGGTCGAAGACGGTGAGAATGTAAAAATTGTGGGAATCGTGCAGTCGGCCGAAGATGCGAAGGCTTCATCACTGACACCGGGAATTAACTATACCTCAGATCTTGTAAATCATGTGGCAGAACAGGCAAAAGGCAGCGAGATTGTAAAACAGCAGCTTGCGAATCCGAATGTAAATGTATTTACCGGGGAAGAATTTGGCAATACAGGTGGGAACAATGGATTTGACATGAATTCTCTGTTCAGTATAGATGAGGATGCCCTGAAAAACGCATTTGGTTTTGACAGCAGTGCCATGAACAATCTTGGAAGTTCCATGGATCTGTCGGGACTTGATCTTTCCAAGGCATTTCAGATGGACGGAAATTCTATGGATTTGTCCGGTATGGTGAATCTGGATCAGGTAGAAATCAACATGGGCAATATGCCACAGATGAATCTGGGGGATATTCTTACGAATCTGGATGTACAGGTCAATGCGGATGGCATGCAGAAAATGTTATCCGGCCTTTCGGAAGGTTATCAGGAATATGTAAAGAGCCATCCGGAAGCGGATTATTCCAATCTTGGAAATCAGATTGCAGAATATCTGACTTCCAATCAGGCAAAGGGCATTATTCAGAAATATTTGAAAGACATTCTGAAAAATAACGGGGAAGTTACGATTACACCAGAGCAGATTAAGGAACTGTTGACCAGCGTGATGAGTGATTTTCAAAGCTGGCTTGTAGAGCAGAACGCTAATCCGGGTGCAGAGGAATTTGGAACGTACTTCCAGCAGTATCTACAGACCGGGCGTGCCAATGCAATTGTAAATAAATGGGCCAATGAAATATTTGGAAATATAGATTTCAACATTTCCAGTGACACATTGCAAGCTATGGCAAAGGAACTGGCAGATGGGTATACTGTATATGCAAAGGAAAAGAATTATGCAGATCCGACAAAGATGGCAGAGAATTTTGTGAATTATATAAAGACGGATGACGGAAAGAGACGCTTGAACCAGGGACTTTCTGAGGCAATCAATATGGATAGTCTCCAAAAGCAGATCAGTACGGCCGTGAATAGCTATATGGGTCAGTCCATGAGTGCATATACCGGTGCCATTTCTCAGGCAATCAGTACACAGATGACATCTGCTATGAGTCAGGTGACCACGCAGCTTGCCGGTGGACTTGAAACGGTTATGACATCTGCCATGAGCCGGATTGGAGAAAATCTACAAAAAGCACTGGGAGGCTCTATGAACTTTAATGCCGATGCATTTGCAAATGCATTCCAGTTCAATATGACGGAAGATGATCTGACGGAACTTATGATGTCCATGTCCGGAGCACAGAGCGCTTCCTATGATAATAATCTGCAGCAGCTCGGATATGCAGATTTCAGTCAGCCGAGTTCCATTTCCATTTATCCAAAAGACTTTGATAACAAAGAAAAAGTGGTAGAGGTTCTGGATCATTATAATCAGCAAATGGAAGACGAGGGAAAAGAAGAACAGGTGATTTCTTATACGGATATTGTAGGAACGATGATGTCATCAGTGACTACTATTATCAATACAATCAGCTATGTACTGATTGCATTTGTGGCAATTTCCCTGCTCGTATCATCGATCATGATTGGAGTTATTACTTATATTAGTGTACTGGAACGAAAGAAAGAGATTGGTATTTTAAGAGCCATTGGAGCATCCAAAGGAAATATCTCGCAGGTATTTAATGCAGAGACATTTATCATCGGACTCTGCGCCGGACTTATCGGTATCGGACTGACGCTTTTGATATTGATTCCGGGAACTATGCTGATACATGCACTTGCAGACAATAACCGGGTCAGTGCAATCCTTCCAATCGCACCGGCGATCGTACTGATTCTTTTAAGTGTGGTGCTTACCTTACTTGGCGGATTGATTCCTTCAAGGAAAGCTGCCAAGAGTGATCCGGTGACCGCACTTCGAACAGAATAATGAAAAATAAAAGTTTACATGGTAAAAAGGTTTGTGATAAACTAATTATTGGATTGTAAATTCACGGTGCAGGGGATTCCCTGCACCGTATCTGTATTTTTAGAAAGACGAGGGATAACTATGCCAATAGGAGTTATTATCAATGCCCTGTCGGTTGCTGCCGGTGGTGTGATCGGGGCATTATTCGGGCATAAACTGCCTGAAAAATTTAATTCGGAGCTTACCAAGATTTTTGGAGTCTGCTCAATGGGAATGGGAGTTAGTTCCATCGGGCTTATGAAAAATATGCCTGCCGTTATTTTTGCAGTGATTATCGGAACTGCATTTGGTTTGGCTGTTAATCTTGGAGGAATGATTAATCGTGGAGCGGTTTGTATGGAGAAACCGGTGGGAAAATTATTCCCGAATAAGAATAAATCTATGTCCAGGGAAGAATATATGTCCATGCTTGTGACAATTATCGTACTGTTCTGCGCCAGTGGGACAGGAATCTACGGTGCGTTGGATTCGGGAATGAGTGGGGATCATACGATTCTGATTTCCAAGTCGATTCTGGATTTCTTTACTGCGATGATTTTTGGAGGAACATTGGGGATGGTGATCGCAGTGGTTGCAATTCCGCAATGCGTGATTTTCCTTATTATATTCGCAGCAGCAAAATTTATCTTTCCACTGACCACACCGGATATGATTGCAGACTTTAAAGCATGCGGTGGTTTCCTGCTTCTGGCTACCGGTTTCCGGATTGCAAAGATTCATGATTTCCCGGTTGCAGATATGATTCCGGCTATGGTGCTTGTGATGCCGGTGAGCTGGTTCTGGGTAAATATGATAGTACCGGTACTGTAAAGTAGTGGATAATAAAATATGTTTCATAGTATGTTTCAAAATTAGAAGAAAATGGAAAGGTATGCAATGAACGGATATTTTTGTGTATTAACTACAATTGATTTTTTTGTTTTATGTTTTATGTGTATTCTCACATATTTGAGTGAATCACTTAGCAGAAAACAAAAGAGTGGTTTTTTATTGGCCTTTGTTCTGATTGCTGGGATTTCGATA
>ERZ779877.2308-NODE-2308-length-14265-cov-2.647924_pt1 | contig 14265 bp, 11 predicted proteins | sample MGYA00511556_ERZ779877 | MGnify/ENA primary metagenome ERZ779877 (study PRJEB29588, sample SAMEA2159338) | human gut metagenome | biome: human gut; feature: human-associated habitat; material: faeces | place: Denmark | collected 2008/2010 ...
GCGCGTTTCGTCTTAACGTTATATCATACCGCCGATAGCGCGAACGAATCGTGAATATGCGGTAAAGGCGTGAAAATTTTACGGGTAAAATTATGGCGGCGGGCGTTGAGTTTTTGCGAAAAATCTGTTATACTTAATAAATGCGAAAACTTTCCCCGAAAATCAGGTCGATCGCCCTCTCGCTGGGCGCGGTCGTTATCGCCGCGGTATGCTTGTTTATCACGGCTTATTTCCTCGTGAAAAGCAACGACGATATGAATTCGAAGCAAGGGCTTCCCGATATACGAAACTGCGTAATCGACTTTTCGGGTACGGACACGGACGGCAAGTACCTCAAGCAGCATATGCAAGGCACGTACGAATTTTTCTATAACAAGTGGCTGATAACCGACGGGATCGAAAACGCCGAGCCGGACGCGGTCGTGACCGTGCCGCACCGCTATACCGAAACCGCGCTCGGCGGCAAGCGGCTCGATAACTCCGGCTACGCTTCTTACCGCGTGTTCGTCGCCGGTCTGAAGCCGGGTACGCCGATATACTTTCTCAACAACAATTTCGTGGGCGCGTTCCGCGGGTTCGTGAACGGCAAACTCGTATACTCCTACGGCTCGCAGAACAAGACGGGCGAAGCGTGGTCGGACGGCGAAGCGGAAGTAATGCTGACCTACACGGTCGAGGACGAAAAACCGCTCGAGATCGTATTCGAAGTGTCCTCGTGCCGGGAGGGCGGGCTGACTTCCGCGCCGCGGCTGATGATTTCCACGCGCGACGCCGATCCGCCGTCGCCGTACCTTACTAACAATATCGGCTTTATAATTTTAGGACTGACGGTAGCATTGTTCGCGTTCTCGTTCATCATCAACTTTGGTCTGCCGTCGTTGCGCCGCGACTACTCGTTCGCGCTCGTCATGACCGCCGTGACGATAATGACGGTATTCTCTATCGCAGTTTACTGGCGGTTGCTCGCGTTCATGCGGCTTCATTCCTATAATATAATGATCGACGCGAACTTTATCGCCGTAGCGCTTCTTATATACTCGCTCCTCTACCACTTCTACCGAAGCGGAGCGGTCAAGCACATGCGCCCGATCCTTATCGCGGTAAGCGCCGCAACTATCGCGGCGATCGCGGTCTATATCGCGCTCGTCGGCACCGTCTACCGCGTGATAGCGCCGCTTATCGAGTGCGCTTGCCTTATCGGACTTATTTACCCGCTTATCCGTTCTTTTCGCGCCGCACCGGTGCGCAACGTCACTTATTCGCTGTTTCTGCTGTCCGTCGCGACTTACGTTCTCTGCACGGCGTTCGACCTCATGAATCTGACGGTCGCGGGCATGGAACAAAGCATAGCCTACGTCATGATCCCCATGATTCTGTTCGTGATCGCGCTTTACCGCGAAATTACGGTGGAAAACTCGCGCAAGGTCGTGGACGCACTGCGGCTCGAAAAGGAACGCGACGCGATAAAAGCCGACGCTTTACGGGCGCAGATAAAGCCGCATTTCATTTTCAACAGCCTTGCTTCCGTTCAGCACGCTTACGAAAAGGACAAAGCGCTCGGCGACAAGGCGCTCACCGCGTTCAGCCGACATCTTCGCGCCAACGTGGACGCGGGCGAGGACGAGCTCGTGCCGCTCTCCCGCGAGATCGGGAACATAAACAACTACGTGGAACTCGAAAACATGCGCCGCGAAAAACCCGTGCGCTTTCTTTTGGATTGCGCCGACCTCGGGCTTTGTCTGCCGGTACTCAGTCTGCAACCGTTTATCGAGAACGCGTTCAAGTACGCAGGTACCGAAAACGTGGACGGCGGCTACGTTCAACTGCGAAGTCGCACTACCCCCGGCGGTCACGTCGTGGAGATTATCGACAACGGCGCGGGCTTCGATCCCGCTGCGGTGAAAAGCACTTCCGTGGGGCTGAAAAACGCGAGCGAGCGACTACGTATACTGGCAAACGCGCGGGTCACGGTGGACAGCGCGGTCGGAAAAGGCACGCGCGTTATAATTGAACTTCCCGAAATCAACGACGAAAAGGACGGTAAAAAATGAACGTAATAGTAATCGACGACGAACCCGCGCCGCTTCTCACGTTTGCGTCGCATATCCTCGATAACGCCGCGGTCACGGCGAACATGTTTTCGCTGAAAGTGGACGAAGCGCTCGAGTTCGCGCGCACGCACGAGCATAAAGCCGTGTTCCTCGACATAAAAATGCCCGCGATAAACGGCGTGGACCTCGCCGAAAAGTTTATCGGAATCAACCCCGACGTGCGCATAATTTTTATCACCGGCTACGCCCAGAACGTGCGCGAAATCAAGCGCCGTATCGGCAAAAACTTTTTCGCGTTCTGCTACAAGCCCTACGACGCCGCCACGCTCGGCGCGATCCTCACCCGCCTTGCGGACGAGGACAACCGCACGGCGACTTTCCGCACTTTTCCGCGCTTCGATTGCTTCGCGGGTTCCGTTCCCGTCGACTTCGGGCGGGCGAAAGCCAAGGAACTTCTCGCGATTCTCGTCGACCGCCGCGGCGGTTTCGTCACTATGGAAGAAGCGATAACCGCGCTGTGGCAGGAAAAGACCGCGAATCTGTCGAAACAACTCTACCGCGACGCCGTGTGCAGGCTTCGGCTGACGCTGAACGAGTACGGTATCGGGCATATTCTTAACGTCAAGCGCGCCCGCCTTGCGCTCCGCACCCGCTACTGCGCGTGCGATATGTGGGATTTCGTCGACGGCAAAACCCCGGGCGCGTTCCGCGGCGAGTATATGCGCCCGTACGAGTGGGCGATAAAGACCGAATCGTTCTTCTCCGCAAACTCAGAAACCGACTGACCGCGGCGCGTTTCCATCGCGGTGATTATTATAGAAAGTGATATCCTCGCTCCGCGCGGGTTAAGGATTTGCACTTCTCTACCGTGGGAGATCCTCACGGAGCAAGAAAAAAAACACCCGTTATACGGGTGTTTTTTTTCTTGCTCCTCAGGATGACGTATAAGGTTTGGTCTCCTTTTTACTGATTATCGTTGTTTTTATCTTCGTTATTTATACCTAAAGCGGACTTCACCACCCTATCCGCGGCGGCGCGGTACTGCTCGTCGGTGAGTACGCCCTCGTCGTGAAGTTTCTTAAGATCCGCGAGTTTCGCGTCCACGCTGTCCCCGTCGGCCGCGGGCTTACCAGGCGCGGGCTGAGTTTCGTCGAACGGATCGATAACGCGGAGCGCGGGGGCGGCGTGCGTAGGTTCGTCGCCGCGCACGCTTCCGTCGGGGTAATAGTAAGCGGTCACTCTGGCGCCGTCCGCGTTGTCCTTGGCGGCGAGCGAAATTATTTCGAACGCAAACGCCACGCCCGCGCCGAGCGCAAGCACGATCGCGAGTCCGCCGCTGACGATATACAGCACGAAAATCACGCCGAGAAGTATGCAACTGACTATCCCGAGAGCTTTGCGCGCTTTGGGGAACTTGCCGCTGCAAAGAAGCGCACATACCACGATTTCGCCCGCGCCGATTAAGATAAAGATCACGCCCACGGCGATAAACGTCGCTTTCAGCGCATCGTAACTCATTCCGAGTTCTTGTAGCAGTCGCGGGTCGACGAACTCGAGCAGCGTGTCGGGCGCTACCGCCGCGAGCAAGCCGCTGAGCGCGATAAACGCGCCTAAAATTATGCCGATAATCGAGGATATAATTTCGAATTGTCTTTTTCTTTTCATGATTTTCTCCGTAAACGGCGGTGTTTCGGGGTTCGTAACGTTCCCCTTGCCGTTTTTTTCCTATAATTATATAGCGAAATTCCCGCCTTGTCAAGAGGGAAAACGATAACGAGTGATATCCTCGCTATGCTCGGGTGATATTTTTGCTACGCAAAAGCGATATAAGGCTTGCCGTGTGATATTCGCGCTACCGCGCGAGTTAAAGGATAATAACTTGTTCTATGACGGGGATTCCACGCGCAAAGGTATACGCGGCGGGCGTTTCGTCAATAATTATCGCGGGCGGTTCCGCTACGTAAGGCGGGCGCGAATAATTATTCGGCAAGGTGAATTTATGATTACTTACTGTTTGGGCGACGCGGCGGTAAAGCGCGCCGCGTTCAGATCGACTGGCAAAGCGGCGACGGCGGCGTGCGCCGACAACGACGAGGTTATAGAAGCGCTTGACGGCGGCGGAAAGCGTTGGTTTGCTATCGGCAGCGTGCCGTTCGGCGACATGACGGTCGCGGAATACGTGGCGTATCAAAAATCGCTCGTCACGAAAAAGCCCGTGCGCGACGCGGAAATCGCGTATTACGCGCGGCTGTTCGGGCTGAAACGCAAGATCGCGACAAAAATGAAACGGCTGTCTGTCCCCGAATACCGGCTGGCGCAGTTCACGGCGAAGTACGACCTCGCCGTGCGCGAAGCCTATCTTAATTTCGACGGGTTCGCGTACTCGAAACGCGCCGCGAAAGCCGTGCGCGGGCTGGCGGCAAGGCTCGCCAAGTACTTCGAAGTATTCGTGTCCGTCGGCGATTACCGCTTTATCCCCTACGGCGCGAGCGTGAGAAACTACGCCGCGGACGGAACGAAAACCGACGTCGTAACGCGCAGTTTCGTAGGTCGCCGCGCTTCCGTCCGCGCGCTTCGTAAGGCTGTCGGCGGCACGTCGCTCACTGACGAATTCGGCATAAAAATCAAGTCCGCTTCCGTTTTCGAAAAGTAGTCTGAAACGATATATTCTTTTTTTCCGATATGGACAATTAAAGGCGAAATATCGCTTTTGCGTAGCAAAAATATCACTTCTGCGTTAGCCGAAATATCACTCGTTATTCTCTGTCGGTAATATCGCGATTCGAGTGCACCAAGGCGTAATACTTGCCTTTCTTTTCCATAAGTTCGGCGTGGGTGCCGGCTTCGGCGATGCCTTTATCGGCGATATAGAAAATGCAGTCGGCTTTGCGGATCGTAGACAGGCGGTGGGCGATGACGAAACTCGTTCTGTCCTCCAGGACCACGTCGAGCGCCTTGCGGATATTCTCCTCGGTGTGAGTGTCGATAGAACTGGTCGCCTCGTCTAAGATCAGGATTTTCGGATCGGTCAGCACCACCCTCGCGAACGAAATGAGTTGGCGTTCGCCGGTAGACAATTGTCCGCCCTGCTCGCCCGTTTTCGTGTAGTAGCCGTCGGGAAGTTTCCTTATAAACTCGTCGGCGGACACAAGTTTCGCCGCGGCGATACACTCCTCGTCGGTGGCTTCGGGGCGCGCGTAGCGAATATTATCGATGATCGTGCCGGTAAAAATGAAACTGTCCTGCATCATTACGCCCACCTGGCGGCGGAGCGAATACAGCGTAACGCGCGAGATGTCGTGACCGTCGATCTCGATCGAGCCGGCGTTCACGTCGTAAAAGCGGCTGATAAGCGACACGACGGTGGTTTTCCCCGCGCCGGTAGGACCTACGAGCGCCACGGTCTTGCCTTTCGGCACGTCGAACGAAACGTGGTCGAGTACGGGGTGCCCCGGTTCGTAACCGAACGTGACGTCCTTGAAACTCACGTTGCCCTCGACGGGCGGCAGTTCTTCCGCGCCCTCGCCGTCGTAAACGGTAGGTTCGGTTTCGATGACTTCGAACACGCTTTCGAGGTTGGAAGTCGCCATAGTTATCTGCTGGAGAATGTTCGCCATATCGTTGAGCGGAAAACTGAGCATACTCATATACGAAATGAAACTGATGAGTTTGCCCATACTGAGCGTACCCAGTCCAATGCCGCTCGTCACCAAATAGATAACGACGGCGTAAACAAGCCCCAGTCCCATATACGAAAAGCCTTCCATAATCGGGTAATGCAGTTCGTTGACGTGAGTGATGCGGTTCCACCTGTGCAGTACTTCTCCGTTAAGCCCGCGCTCGATGCCTACGTTTTTATCCACGCGGTTGAAAAGTTTGGTGACGGTATTGCCCTGAATGTTTTCGGCGATGTAAGCCGTGCGGTTACTGCGCTTGTTGCGGTAAGCTCTGCGACGGCGCGACAACGTTTTGCGGATAAGCAGAATACATATCGCCATAGGCACGGTGACGACGAGAACGACGGTCGCGAGCCGATAGTCGATAATGAACAGCCACGCGGCGATAATGAGAATCTTCGCGAAGTCCACGATAAGCATCATTACCGAGTTCGAGAACACGTCGGCGAGTTCGTCGAGGTAGTTCGTTACTCTGACTAAAATCTTGCCGCTCGGGCGCGAGTCGTAGTAGTCGAACGCGAGTTTCTGCAGCCGCGTGAACGCCGCGTAGCGCATATCGCGGACGATCGCGTGACCGGTTTTCGTCATATACAACGTTCTGAAGTACGAGAACACGGCGTTGCCGATAACCGCGAGCGCGTACGCCGACAGCAGTACCACGGCAAGCGCCACCCAGTCCAGTCCGAAAGCGCCGGTCTTACTTATAACGTAGTCGACGATATACGAGTTGATCATCGTGGGCAATAGCGACACGAAACTCATAACCAGCATCAGCACGGTCATCGTGATTATCGTTTTGCGGTAGGGTAAGCAGAATTTGAGGGCTTTTTTGACGGACTTGCCGTTGAACTTGTAGACGGCTTTTTCGTCCTCGTAGTAGCGATTTCTTGCCATCAGTCGAGTTCCTCCTCTTTCAGCGCTTCCTGCTCGGTGAAGATCTCGCAGTATCTGCCTTTTATTGCCATGAGTTCGGCGTGAGTGCCGCGCTCGACGATCTCGCCGTCCTCGAAGTACAGTATCTCGTCGCAGTGCGCCACGCTGCCCGCGCGGTGCGAGGAAATTATCGTCGTTCGGTCGCCGTAGTCGCGGTAAAGATTGTCGGTTATTTCGCGCTCGGTTTCGTAGTCGAGCGCCGAAGTGCAGTCGTCGAGAAGTATTATCGGCGCGTCCTTTAGTAGCGCCCGCGCGATTGACACGCGCTGTTTCTGTCCGCCGGACAAGCCCAGTCCTTTTTCGCCAACGATCGTGTCGTAGCCGTCCTCGAGAGACGCCGCGAACTTATCAACGCAAGCGTCCTTTGCCGCGGCGAGAATTTTACTCTCGTCCGCTTCCTCGTCGTACAGCGCGATATTATTTCTCACGCTCTCGGAGAACAGAAACACGTCCTGCGTGACGACGGAGAACGCGCGCCTCAGTTCGTCGGGGTCAAACTCCCTGACGTTCACGCCGCCGAGGTCGACTTCGCCCGAAGTGCAGTCGTAAAGGCGGGTCATAAGCTTCATAAACACGGACTTGCCCGAGCCGGTCTTACCCATAATGCCCACGCGCTTGCCGTACGGAATCTCGACGGTGACGTTTTTGAGTCGTTCCTCTTCGTCTGCGCCGAAACGCATACTCACGTTTTTAAGCGTGATATCGGGTTTTTCGGGTACGGGCTTGGGGCTTTCCGGCTTGTCGACGAGAAGCGGGCGATCGGCGAATTCGAAAAAGCGCTTGGCGCACACCACGCCGTTCTGGATATTGCCGATCTGTCCGGCAATACGGACGATACAGCCGTTTATAGTGAAGCAGTACGACGTGAAAGTCGCGAACTCGCCCACGCTGAGGTGACCGCGCGTGGCGAGGATTATTCCCGCGATAATGGACAGTATGCCCACCGCTTCGCCCAGCACGGTGAAGATCATCGTATATTTCGAAGTGGTTTTCGCGAGGTTGACGTAGTTGTTCATAAACGCGTCGTTGTATTTCGTAAACCGCTTGATTTCGTCGTTTTCGGTGGCGTAAGCGCGGATCACGCGCACGCCGTTTATATTTTCCTGAACGTAACTGCTAAGTTCCGCGTTGCCTTGACGGATGACGTTGTATTTCGCTCTCAGTACCTTGTTGTAGCCCTTGACGAGCACTGCGGTGACTATGCCGGTTATGACCGGGATAATCGCAAGAACCGGGTTTATGCGGATAAGAAAGATCGTCGCGAAAATCATCGAGATTACGGACTCAAGCAGAAACGGCACGAAGTGTACGTACAGATCCTTGATCGCCGTGGGGTCGTTGTTCGTCACGTTCATCAGGTCGCCCGCGGTGTAATTGCCTAAAGTCAGCGGACTTTGGCGAAGCATGCGCTCGAACGCGAAGTCGCGGATCTTGTTTTCGCCTCTTATCATCGTGGGGTGAGAGATATTCCAGCGCAGATAATGCGACAAATACTTGATAAACAGTACCGCCGCCATCGCCGTGAGCATAACGGCGAGCATGCCCGTATAGTCTGTCGGCTCGAAACCGTCCAAAAACCGCGCGAAAACGTTGCTGTCGCTGTACGACGGCTCGCTGCCGAGCGCGGGGTTTATTATTCTGTCTATGATAAGCTGCGGGATCTGCGGAAGCAGCGTTCCCGTAAGCGCTATAACGAGCGCCAAAAACAACGCCGTCCAGAATCCCCAGATGTGCTGTCTGAAAAACGGATAAGTTCGCGCTATCACGCCTCGTCGCTTCTTTTCCATGAGTTCCGACCTCCCGTAGGTTCGCTTCTCCGTGATTTGTTCGATTATTTTACCGCTTTACCGTGAGTTTGTCAACCCCATTTTCCGAAAAACGATATGAAAAAGTTGCTGAATAAATTTTCGGAAACATTCAGCAACTTTGTACAATTTTTTTTGTAAGGGGCGCAATTGCCCCTATAACCCGAATTTTAGTATAAAGTTTTTAATTTTAACGAAAAGTTTTAGTTTATAACCGTCAAACCTCGGGCGAGCGCAGTGAGCGTGAGGATCCCCGACAACAAGAACGGACTTAATCTTTTTAAAAGAGTAGTATTATGGAAAACAGTAGCTTTTCGTAATACTTCTTTTTTTCAAATGAAGAAAAAAAGAAGCAAAAAAAGTCACCGGGACACTTGCGGCTGTGTCCCGGACCCCGCAACGCTTTAAATGTCGCGAATAGATAGTAGTAAGTGCAACGGGTGACTAATGCGGCTGTGTGGTAAACTGAAAAATTATAATGAATAGCACTACTTTTTCCCGCCGTCATCCTGAGCGAACGAAGTGAGCGTGAGGATCCCCCGCATAAAACAAGTAATTATCCTTAACCCGCGCGAAAGCGCGGATATCACTTTGCCGCAGGGCGAAATATCACTTTTGCGTAGCAAAAATATCACCCGCGTAGCGGATATAACTCGTTATCCTCCCGCGCGTAGCGAGTAAACTGCCTTTGTGAAAAAAATTTAACCGAACGGGTGCGTTCAATCGGTTGCAAAATTTTTTTTCTTATGTTATGATGTAACTATGACAGAGAGATTTTTCCTCAACGCGAGCGGAGTTTGCCGCCGCCGAATCAAGCAGAAGTACCGCGTCGGGATAGTTGCGCGCACTCGTCTGCTTCAATCGGGAAATTTCGCCTTGTCCGGGAATATTGCATAGTAAAATAACGCAAACGCATATAAAAAATGTGGTTGCGTTTTTCTTTTATTTACGGTGCAAATCCCCCTAAATTCCTACAAAAAACCATTTTTTACGGAGGTATATATGGCAAAAGTACTGGTAGCGATGGGTTCTAAGAGCGACCTCGAGGTCGTAAAGCCCGCGGCTCAGATTTTAACCAGGTTGGGTGTGGACGTTACCGTCAAGGTAATGAGCGCGCACCGCACCCCGGAAGTCGTGCGCGATTACGCGATCGGCAAGTACGGCGATTTCGATATATTTATCGCGGCGGCGGGGAAAGCGGCGCACCTCGGCGGCTTTATCGCGGCGTTCACCGCCAAGCCCGTCATAGGCTTACCTGTCAAGAGTTCGACTCTGGACGGGCTGGACAGTCTTTTGTCGATGGTACAGATGCCGTCGGGCGTGCCGGTAGCTACCGTTGCGATCAACGGCGGACTTAACGCGGGACTGCTCGCGGCGCAGATGCTGGCGATCTCCGACGAGACGCTCGCCGAAAAAATCAAGGCTTACCGCGCGGAAAACGCGAGAGAAGTATTAAACACGAATATCAATTTAACGGAGGAATTATAAAATGGAAAAACGCGAACAACTGTACGAAGGAAAGGCGAAAAAGGTTTTTGCGACCGACGACCCGAAGGTAGTACTCGTGTCCTACAAGGACGACGCTACCGCGTTCAACGGACTGAAAAAAGGCCAGATCGCGGGCAAGGGCGTAATCAACAACCGTTGCGCCAACCTCATTTTCAGAATGCTCGAAAAGCACGGTATTCCCACGCACTACATCGAGGAAGTCTCGCCCACCGATACTTTCGTTAAAAAGGTGCAGATCGTTCCGCTCGAAGTTATCGTCCGCAACGTTGCGGCGGGTTCGTTCTCCAAGCGCTACGGCGTAGAGGAAGGCACGCCCTTAAAGTCCGTAGGCTTTGAGTTCAGTTATAAAAACGACGATCTCGGCGACCCGATGATCAACGACTTTTACGCGCTCGCGATGGGGCTTGCCACCCGCGAGGAAATCGATACCATTCGTGAAATGGCGTTCAAGGTCAACGATATATTAAAGGACTTTTTCAAGAAGATCGGGCTGGATCTTATCGACTTCAAACTTGAGTTCGGGCGTTACGACGGCAAGATCATTCTCGCCGACGAAATTAGTCCCGACACTTGCCGTCTTTGGGACAGCGTTACCCACGAGAAACTCGACAAGGACCGTTTCCGTCGTGACCTCGGCGGCGTAGAGGACGCGTACAAAGAAGTAATGAAAAGACTTACGGGAGCGGCGAATGACTGATTCGTTGATTTTACCCGCTTGCGACTTCGAGAGGAAAGAGGAGTGCGGAATTATCGGTATCGCTTCGCGCGATAGCCGCGAAATGGCGCACGACCTCTATTTCGGCTTGTTTGCGCTCCAACACCGCGGTCAGGAGAGCGCGGGCATAGCCGTCGCTTACGAGCCGAGAAAGATCCACTACTATAAGAAAATGGGGCTTGTCAACGAGGTGTTCGACGAGGACAAGTTAAACGCTTTCCCCGCCTCGCGCTTCGGTATCGGACACGTCCGCTATTCGACCACGGGGTCGAGCAACGTCGTCAACGCTCAGCCGGTCGTGTTCTACGGCAGATGCGGCAGAATGGCGGTGGCGCACAACGGCAATATCGTCAACTGCGACGTCATAAAGAGCAAACTTATCCGCGAAGGACATATTTTCCAGACTTCTATCGACAGCGAAGTCATCGCCGCGCTGATTAACCTCTACAGTGACGAGGGCATCGCGAAAGGCGTGGCGCGCGCTTGCGCGGAACTCGTCGGGGCGTACGCTCTGGTCGTGCTTGCCGACGAAAAACTCGTTGCGGTGCGCGACCCGCTGGGGCTTAAACCGCTGTGTATCGGCACGCTGAACGGCGATATAGTGTTCGCTTCCGAAACGTGCGCGCTCGACGCGCTGGGCGCTACCGTGATACGCGACCTTACACCCGGCGAAATCGTGACCGTGGACGAAAACCTGGATATGACGAGCGAGTTTTTGCCCTCTACTGGGCGGCGCTCGTGCATATTCGAGTACGTTTACCTCGCCCGCGGCGACTCCAGAATAGACGGCGTGAACGTGTACGACGCACGTTACGAGTGCGGCAGAATGCTTGCCGAGCTCTTTAAGATCGAAGCCGACGCGGTAGCGGGCGTACCCGACTCCGCGATAGTTTCGGCGAGAGGTTACAGCGAGGTTTCGGGCGTGCCGTACGTAGACGCGCTCAGCAAAAACCGCTATATCGGCAGAACGTTCATTCAACCCAGTCAGTCCATGCGCGAGAACAGCGTGAAAATCAAGCTCAACGCCATGCGCTCGAACATCAAGGGAAAGAGGCTGATACTTATCGACGATTCTATCGTGCGCGGCACGACGAGCAGAAAGATAGTCAGTCTGCTCAGAGAGAACGGCGCAAAGGAAGTGCATATGCTTATCGCCTCGCCGATAGTCGCGTTCCCGTGCTTTTTCGGCGTGGACATGGAGTCGAAAGATCGGCTGATAGGCGGGTACCAAGGCGAAGAAGCGATCTGCAAAGCGATCGGTGCGGACAGTCTGCATTACTTGCCTATGGAGTGCCTTACCAAGGCTTGCGGTGGCAAGAAAAGCGATTTTTGCACCGCGTGCTTCGACGGCGATTACCCCATCGAAGCGGACAAATACAACTGCGGCAAATTTGTCCTCGAGATTTAGGAAAAGGAGAAAATTATGGCAATCGATTACAAGACCGCCGGCGTAGACGTGGAAGCGGGTTACAGCGCGGTTAAAATGATGAAAGAATACGTCCGCTCGACCTACGACAAGAACGTCGTGGGCGACCTCGGCAGTTTCGGCGGGTTCTACGCGCTGGACGACAGTCCTACGGGCGACGTGCTGGTAGCCGGCACGGACGGCGTGGGTACCAAACTCAAGTACGCGTTCGCCACCGGCAAGAACGATACCGTGGGCATCGACTGCGTAGCTATGTGCGTCAACGACATCGTGTGTCAGGGCGCGAAACCGCTTATGTTTCTCGACTATATCGCGCTCGGCAAACTCGTCCCCGAAAAAGTCGCGGACATAGTGAAAGGCGTTGCGGAGGGCTGTCGCCGGGCGGGCTGCGCGCTCATAGGCGGCGAAACCGAGGAAATGCCCGGGTTTTATCCCGAGAACGAATTCGACCTCGCTGGCTTTTCGGTGGGCATCGCAAAGCGCAACGAAGTGATAAACGGCGCGGAGATCAAGGCGGGCGACAGACTGATCGGCTTGCGTTCGTCGGGCGTTCACTCGAACGGCTATTCGCTCGTAAGAAAACTTTTCCCCGCGGACGATAAAGCAACGCACGAGTACTGCGAAGCGATCGGCGGCGTACCCGCGGAAGTACTGCTTACCCCCACGCGCATTTACGTCAAAACCGTGCTTGCGCTTATCGAAAAGGTGAAAGTCAAGGGTATCGCGCATATTACGGGCGGCGGTTTTATCGAGAATATCCCGAGAATACTGCCCGAGGGCTTGGCGGCGAAGATCGACCGCGATTCTTACGAACTTCCCGCGCTGTTTATCGAGCTTCAGCGCCGCGCGGACATTCCGTACGAGAAAATGTGCAACACGTTCAATATGGGCATAGGCATGGTACTTGCGGTGAACGGAGAGGACGAGGAAAAGGCGCTCGAAGCGCTCGGAATCTTGGGCGAAGATCCCGTAAGGCTCGGCGAAGTCGTTCCCGGTAAGGGCGTGATTTTATGAAAAGGCTGTGCGTTTTCGCAAGCGGCGGCGGCACGGATTTTCAGAGCGTGATCGACGGCGTAAACAGTGGTAAAATCGACGGCAAGATCGTGCTTTTGGTCGCTTCCCGCCCGGATATTTACGCTATCGAGCGGGCGAAAAAGAACGGAATCGAAACGGCGGTTTACCGCAAATCCGACTACGAGAGCGCGGAAAAAATGTACGACGCGCTTATCCCCGTGCTGAAAGAAAAGGGAGTGGGCCTTATTATACTCGCGGGATATCTTACGGTGCTTACGCCGAACATCGTAGCCGCGTTCCGTGATAAAATCGTCAATATTCACCCGTCGCTTATACCCAAGTTCTGCGGCGCGGGCTATTACGGTATGCGCGTACACGAAGCGGTTATCGCCGCCGGCGAAACCGAGTCGGGCGCGACCGTGCATTTCGTGGACGAGGGTACGGACACGGGCAAAATCATCGAGCAGAGAAAAGTGGAAGTTTTGCCCTGCGACACTCCCGAAACGCTGCAAAAACGCGTCTTAGAGGTCGAACACGAACTTCTTCCCGAAGTCGTGGCAAGACTTTGCAAAGAATAAAACAATCGAAAAAACAATCAATCGTCAAAAAAACGGATAAGGAGAAACGATCGTAATGAAAAAAAGAGCACTTATAAGCGTGTCGGACAAGACCGGCGTGGTAGAGGTCGCGAAACGACTCGAGAACCTCGGCTACGAGATCATATCCACCGGCGGCACGGAAGCCGCGCTGAAAAACGCGGGCGTAAAGACTATCAATATCAGCGAAATCACAGGTTTTCCCGAGTGTCTTGACGGCAGAGTAAAGACGCTCCACCCGAACGTTCACGCAGGGCTGCTCGCCATGAGAAGCAACCCGGATCATATGGCGCAACTGGAAAAACTGGGCGTGAACACGATAGACGTGGTTATCGTCAATCTTTATCCGTTCAAACAGACGATTATGCGCGGCGCGGACTTTGCCGAAGCGGTGGAGAATATCGATATCGGCGGACCTACGATGCTGCGCTCGGCGGCGAAGAACTATCAGGACGTGGTAGTCGTGGTAGACCCTGCGGACTACGAAAAGGTTTTCGCCGAAATGGAGAACGGCGGCGTGAGTATCGAAACCCGCAAGT
>ERZ779877.2312-NODE-2312-length-14243-cov-47.050042_pt1 | contig 14243 bp, 19 predicted proteins | sample MGYA00511556_ERZ779877 | MGnify/ENA primary metagenome ERZ779877 (study PRJEB29588, sample SAMEA2159338) | human gut metagenome | biome: human gut; feature: human-associated habitat; material: faeces | place: Denmark | collected 2008/2010 ...
AAATAAAAAAATTCAGATCTAAATTACATAAATTTAAATCTGAATTATAAATAAATTTTTTACATATATAATATTAATATCTATCTCAACCTTAAATACTAACATATTTATTATACTAAGCTTTCTAGAAAAAGTCTACATTTTTAATAAATTTTTTTAGATAATCTTAAAAATAATTCATAACTAATTGAAGTATAATTAGTTAAATTGCTTAATTACTTCATTAAATACGATATTATATTCAGTTTCTGATATTTCTTCTATTTTTTCATTTTTACGAGAACTTAATACATCTTTAATGTTAAGTGATTGCCTTTTAATATTAAAATATGGAGAACCATCTATCAATGATTTAACAGTAACACGAGTAATATCTAAATGTCCTTTATATGTTTCATCTAAACCATGAATTTTGATATATTCATATATAGGCATGAATATATCTTTTAATAAAGTTTCTTTATCTTCAGAAGAAATATTCATTTGATTAATTTGATTTAGTTTTTCTAAATATTCATCTTTATGAAATTTTAATCGTTCTGTTCGATAACATATATATGATATAGGAACAATAGGTATTTCATTTGTTTCTGGAAAATTATCACATAATGGATAAATTTGATCGAATAACCAAATAATGTATTTGTTATTTACATTAAATTGATAGAGATTATAAGATTGACGTTTATCATTACTTAGTTCCCAAAGTTCTTCACTATATGGCATTACTGCAATATAAGTTTCATTCCATATAGGATTATCTAATTTATCGATATGAATACTTCGTTCATTCGATCTATCTTTATTGATACAATATAATTTTACATCATCAGGAACAAGAATTTTATCTACATATGAATCATATGCAAATCTCCAAATTTTATATTCTTTATAGTTTTTATTCATTTTATTGAAATGTTAAATGATTATTTTCTAATATTATCATCATCACCCCATCTGTTTTTAATAACATAACCATTTTTATCTACAAAACAATTTGCAAATTTAAGTAATTGTAAATATGTTATATTATTTGTATCACATGGTAATGAACCATATATTACATAATTACCAGGTTTGATTTCTTCTACAATATTATCATATGTTTCTGGATATTTTGGATATAATGCTTCTCTTTTAGCAAATGCAATATTCAATTCAAGAATATGAAGTTTTAATTCGATATTTAAATTATCTATTGAATCTGTTTTAATAATATTATTCATATTTTATTAGTAATTAAAATAATTATAGAAAAATTGAGAAAAATGATATAAAAATACTCAAAATTTCTCAATTTTTCTTATGTTTTTGATAGTATTTTTCAAACCAGTAGAAGTATACTGTGATACTTTAAAATATTCGTTTTAAGTATCTAAAACGTTACTTTGTAGAACTGTTAAATTCTGCTCTAACTTTCTCAATTGCATCACACATATTCATCTTCTTACCAGTAGAACGATCTACCTTTGTACAATCGTCATTATTACTGCCATAAATAGATACATATGCATCATATGCCTCAGGGAATTCATCCTTCAACTTATTCAATGTTGTAATGTTATTCAATACACAAAGAACTTCTTTGGACCATTTATTGATTTTATATGCATCCATTACAATTTCACGACATTCAGCATACAACTTAGGATAATGAATCTCTAAATATGTTGCAAGTGGATGATTATCGGTTGAATAACCATTATGAACATTGAAATTATTATAAAAGTTATTCAGAAGTTTTGAAAGTTTAAATGCAGGTGCAGAATAATATCTGAAATTACTATCCAATTCGTTACTTCTAAAAAAGTTATAACCATACATGTTATATTCTCTTGCATTCACATATTGAGGATACTTATCATAAAGATCTTTTACTTCTGTTGGAACTTCATTCCAAAGTGCATCTTCAATCTCCTTTGAAATCTTTTCAACTCGATCATCAATTTCTTTACGACACCTTAATGTTTCCATTCTACGTGAAATAGTCTGACGCTCATCTTTTGTTAATTTCTTATATGCAACCATTTTATCTAATTTTTAAAAATATTTGTTAAACATTTTTTCTTTTCTTATTATAAGGATCATTCCAAATCCCTTTAATAATAAGTTTATTAATATCAATATTAAACTTATTTGCAATATCTTCAAGTGAAATAATGTTAGCTGAATCCGATTCTTTATCTGCTTTAATCTTCTTTCTAAGGATCTTTTCAGTTTCTTTACGATAATACTCTGCATCACCAGGACTATCAAATAACTTAATATCAAAATTAGTTAAATCAGTAACTTCATTTATATTCAAAAATTGAAGTTCACTATATATTGATAAACCAGATGAATCTCTTATATGAGACCACGCAATATCAAACATTTCTTTTGCAGTTTCAACATAATGATAAGTATCATTAAAAGATGTATTAAGACTAAACAATACATAACAACCTTCATTTGAATTATTATAAATCATCAATGGAAATACATAATTCATTTGAACTTTCTTATCATGTTCACATATACCACATCCCCATATAATTTTTGAATAAGGGAAAATATCATTATTATTTGGTGAACCAATTGCATAATGACGATATGTAAAATCATCATTAATAAGATACTTATCTAAGTCTTTAATATCTTTAATATTATTAAACATATAATTCTTCTTTTAAATTAAAACTTTTTTAACTCTTATTAGTATAATAATTACTAATGTGTCTTGTTATTTAAATATGGTCAGCAGAATCAAATAATACATTCATATTTTCAATTGAATCAATTATCTTGAAATTAGACGTTTCAAGTCCTAATGCATCTGCGATTTCTTTAATCGTAAAATAACCTTCTTTTGCTTTTTTAATAGCATTACGTGTATATTCTTCAAATGACTTGCGGTATGTTTCTGCAATATCAAACGAGCTAAAAATTTTAGCAGGATAATTTTTTGTAAAAAATACATCAGAAAAATCACATGAATATATACGAGGTGTAAAGAATGTACGAATTGTCTTCTTATTCTTACTAAGAATAGCAGGATATATACATTCCAAAACACGTTTTGGAATTGCATGCATATGATAATATGGAGTATTAATACAATTATAATACTTAACAATAAGTATAGGTACAATATAATTATTAACAATACGATTATTTCTCTTTAAAATAATCGTATACCAGCAAATATTATAATCTTCTCCTAATTTAAGAGTAGATACATCAATATTATTAATAATTTTTTCTGCAATATCTTTATCAGTAATATACTTATTTAATTCTTCGAAAGAATTAATAGCAGATGCAGATGCATTAATTAATGTATTATGTGAGTCTGATAAGTGATTTTTATTTGATTTCATATTTAATTGCTTATTATTTTATAATACAAAGATACATATTTTATTCCAAATAAAAAAATGTCTACAAGAATATATTTCAATTCTCATAGACATATAATTATATTACTAATCTTACTGTGTTCATTACTTTTCCACCCGGTGTTTTGAATGTAATAATAGCATAATTATATTCATAACCATCCCATTCCAATTCACGGTCTTCACCATATCCATTATAACGGTCACCATCTTCCAACTTATATTTAAATTCAATAGTTGCTTTCCAATTCGGTTTCTTTATAGATTGTAATGTTGTTTTATAATCTTTACATTTTTTTGCATCATGCGCAAGTAATTGTAATCCATATCTTTCAAAAATTTGACCACGTTTTCCTGCAACTCTTTCTGTTGATACAGATGTTATTTCTAATGGTTTACATTTCAATACATTAACAATATACTTATTCAATGATTCAAATTCTTTACATGGTTTTGAAATATAATGAATAATATCGACATATGTACTACGCTCACTTCTTAACCACCCACTAGGTTTATGGATCTCAGTTTTTTGTATATAACCAGGAACATCCACCTTATAAAGATCATATCTATAAATATCTTCTTCTAATTGATCTACATCACCATTAGGATAAAATTTAGATAATACTTTTTCATTCTTGAAATAAAAATCAACAATATTAATTTCAATCACTGGTGATTTTTTTGATTTCTGTTCAGTAATTTCTTTCTTTATAAGTTTTTTTAATATACCAACTTTATCATTTGATGATATACGAGGTTTTGATGTAGTTCTTGTATTACTAATTGTATTTGATGAACTATATGTATTCATACTTTTATCAGTAATACCAAAATCTTTTAATGTAATAGTACCTCCAATTTTAGTATTAACCCAATTAATGACGTTATTTGCATCTGCTGTATTACGTCTAAATAAATTAGTAAATGCTTCAATAGTTGCATTATCACGCTTAGGCATTTTTGCTTCAGTTTCACCAACAAAAGTCCAGATTAATTTAGGATTACCAAATGACGCAAGTTTACATTTCCTACCTTGTTTAATAATACGTAGAACATATGATTGTTTTTGTGTTTCATCAACCAAATATAAATAATATACTGGATAACCAGTAGTACCATTAGCAATAAGTTTTATAATACTACCTCTGTAAGGTATATCATCAAAACTTGCAATATTTTCAAAATTAAACTTAACAACTTTTTGCTCAGTTGTTGAAAGTGCTTCGAATAATTTATTAAATTTCATTATTAAAAAAATATTTAATGTTTAATGTATTTATTTTCTACGGATTGCTCTAATTGGTAATGATGATAACATATCAGCTGCAGCCAAACTGATATTAAACTTGTCATGTATATAAAAAGAATAATTAGCATCATAACTAGTTATTGCTGTTGAACTCCAAAATATTGCATCTTCTTTATCATATACTTTCTTTCCTTTAATATAACCGGTTGAAGGAATAATTATGAATTTATTAGGATTTTTTAATGATGAAACTTTAAATGCAATACCTTTTTTAGCTACTCGTATTTGTGATACATCTGTATTATTAATTAATTCTTCAATATCTTTTTTAGAAGGTATATCCCAACCGGTTCCTAATATAAATTCAGGAACTGAATTATATTTTATTGTTTTATTTTTCAATCGACTATATAATAACTCTACATAAGAATCCCAGTTAATACCAGCAGCGCTATCTAGCGAAATTTTATCTAATGTAAATCCGTTTCGTCTAAAGTAACCACCTGTTTTTGTTGGTTTAGTTGCTCCGATATTTCTATCACACCATAAGTTTCCTGATGGTAAATCTAAATCAACTGCTTCATATTCAATTTTATCTTTTCCTATAGTTATACCTGTTAATTGTTCGGCAAATACAGTATCTATTGAATCTTTATCTGATGATAAAATATTATCAGTTTCTTCATCAAATAAAGATTCCATAAGTATTTTTATATTTTTATTCATTAATACTATATTAATATTTAAAATATTTATTTAATAATAACGTCCATATTTGCCACTTGGCTTATCTAATGTAAACTCATTTGTTATAACCCAATATGAAATACCGACATTATAACATAGTATAATAATAAGAATTGCGATATACCAACCGATACTTAATTCTATACTTAGATAATTAAAATCATTAAATTCTTTTCTATGCCAATTTTTATCAATTTGTGTATCTAACCATTCAGCATAATCTTTGAAATTAATATCAGGATGTTTTATAAAATAATCTCTTGTTTTAACTTCAAGCATAGGTTCATCACTCCACGAAAATGGATTACACCAAATAACTGTATTATTTTTTACACCGAGACATACGACAAATTCATTTTTATTTCCACCTTGCCAATATGCTTTTTGCATTTCCGCAACTTCTAATGATGGATTATTAAAGCAGAGGATAAAAACATGTATTTGATTTTTTGGACCTCTATAACCATTTAAATATCTTACTGCATCAATATCAGTATCAGTCGCATTGAAACCAAGAATAGGATTTTGACCGTTATTTTTAATTTCAGGATAATCAAATAACTTATTTTCTTTAATTTCTTCTTCACTCATATTTCCGTATTTGAATATAGAATATGATGAAGCTTTAACTTTATTTTGATATAAATGTGTCCACGTTACAGGATAAGAGTTTTCTCTTGTTCTGTTCCATGATGTAACATATGCATCGCCATCTTTTGATCTATATGATCTATGCATATCTTTAAAAACAGCAGGCATATTTAATTTATAACAAATTAATTTATATTCATCTTCAGATACATCATTTGTTTCACCTGTTACTGTCTCATATACATATCGTTTAGGATGATAACGCCGTTCCGGAACTACATATGTTTCTGTACGAGTTTTACCTTTACCACATGAAACCGTTCTTGTGTGTGTTACCATAACAGTTTCATCCCAATCTTCATAATATGTTATTTTACTTACTAAATCACTTAAATATTCTTTATCTAATGATGATATATAAACAAATGAATATTTAAGAGCAAAAAATAACAATAATGAAGGAACAAGCACAACTGCATATTCCCAAAGTGCTGTTTTTTCTCTGAATTTAAATGCAAGTATTCCTGCAGTAACAATAGGAATTAAAAAGATTAATATTTCCATATTTAATTAATACTATTTACTTATATTCATATTTATAATACAAAGATACATTTTTATTACTAAATAAAAAAATCTTGAAGATTTTACATTGTCTTCAAGATTTCTCATATTTCTTTTTCAAACGTTCATATAATTTACGTTCATTATCTTCATTTTCTTTTTTATTCTTTTCCTCGATATATGTTTTGAATCTATTATAACGTTTATCACGTTCTTTATAATAGTCATCCCCATTTTTCAGAAAATCTTCAAGTTGTTTTACTGTTAAACCTCGCGTTGAATAATCATCATGCTCACCTCTTCCATAATAATCATCCCACTCAATATAATATAACCCATTAAATTTAGATATTTCAATAGATGTTATATTACAAGATTCTACATCTACATCATCATTACAGAATGAATGAAGAAACTGTTTATATGATTTTTTACTTGTAAATTCTTTTATAAACTTCTGTTTATATTCTTTGTATTTCTGTAATGAATTATTGTATTCTTTTTCTATTTCATTAAATTTCTCAAATGAAAAATTAGTATTATCCATAATTAATAAATTTTTGTAAAATTATCATAAAAATCTTCTGCATGTCTTACAAAATATGGTCCATCTGGACAATCATCATATAATGCTTTATAAAGAATAAGATTATTATTTTTTCGCCAATAATAATTATTTCTTTCTATATATTCGCCATCAATACAATCAGGTTCAATATCAAGATCTTTAAATAAAATATTTTCTTGAATAACTTCATATTCTCGATGATCAAAATCTTTTGCATTATTGTATATATAATGTCCTATACCAGTTTTTGATTCACATATATGTTCAGTAGTATACCAAAAATTATTAAAATCATAATGTTCATCTGGAACTTTATCTTTATTCATATATTGTTTTTCAACATGCAATTTTGTTACTGTACATTTTGCATAACTTCCAAACCAACATATTTCAAATATTGTTTCATTATAGAATTCATATATGTTTAATATTCTTTTTGGTTCAACTAGTAAAGGAAATTCTTTACATTTATGAAATATATAATCTCCAATTTTTAATTCATTGAATGTTTTCATATTAATTTATAATAGATAAAATATTTTCTATTTGATTAAATAAACTTTCTTGATGTTCATTAATTAATTTTAATGAATATGATAATTTCATATCTTTCCATGAATCCATAAGAAATTTAATATGATTTCCTAAAAATAATTTCCAATCATTAATACGTAATTCATCTTTTAGACCTATTGCACATTGTGTAAAATAATCTGATGAAAATGAAACGAGTATATCACATTCTCTTAATATACGTTGATATAAATTAAGTTTATCATCTTCTATAACATATGGATAACATGTTGCTATGATATTATCATGAACAATTTCTTTAATTCGTTCAACTGTATCTATATCATTAGGAAATTCTCTTGTAAAATAATCTTCCATAATTTTACATGCATTACTTACATTTATATCATCAGTAAATCTTCCTGCACTATGATTAAAATCATGGAATATTGCGGATACAAGTAAAATATATAAACCTTCCGAATCTAATTTAAATTCATAATCATCTTTTTGACTTTCTTCATATATACAACATATATGATACATCATTGATAATGTATGATTTTATGATATGGATTAGACAATGTTATACAATTATTAATATAAAAAGAAAATATTTTCTTTAAATTATCATTTCCATTAATAAAATTAAATACTTTATTATAATCTATATTAATCATTTTTAAATTTATTTTTTAACTTATATTTTCTTATATATGTATGAATATAAAAAGTCCTGATTAACATTTGAATTAATCAGGACTTTTATATATATTTAACATAATTTTATTTAATACTAATTAAATATTATCATAGGTTTGTTCAAGAATCTTCGCATAATCCATATGGTAACCAAGTGGATGTTCTGATTCCTGTACAGGTTTCATAATAGGTTTTTGTGCAACTTTATAACGGCGAACGAATTCTTCATTCATTACTCGCTGTGCTTCTCTTGTACGAAGACCGGTTTTCTCCCAGAATTCATCTACATCTTGTTTATTTTCGAGAACCCAGTAACGAGCCATATTTTCAATTGCATCCTGTTCTTGAAGTGATGCTTTTGTATAAAGTTCAATATCTTTAGGATCTGCCATTCTTAACCAGTTTTTGAGAATACGCTTTTCTGCAATGAGAGGAACATTCCATTGATTGTTAATATCTTCTATCTTATAGATATTATGTTCAACTACATATTTCATACACTTCTTTTTCTGTGTAGGTTTAAGAGCTGCAAATTTAGCAAAGTTTTCAGGAGATAATGAAATAGAGAATGGATAACGTGAAACAATTTGTTCTTTAATACTTTCTTTCTTTTCAAGATTATCAAGGAGATCCTGAAATTCTTCCATATCTTTTTCTGTTTCTGCTGCAATTCTTTCAGCTTTTTCTGTAGATGTTTTTGAGTCTTCATCTGCTGGTACTGCATCATCTGCATCATCATTTGCAGTATCTGTATCAGAAACATCTTCTGAATCATCTGACTTATCTGCATCACCATCATCAGCTTTATCTTCATCAGATTGACCTTCAATGTCGATAATATCTGCACGCTTTTCATCTTTATCAACACTATCTTCATCAGATGATTCACCATTTGCATCTTCTGATGTAATATCAATAATTAAGGCACGTTTCTTCTGCTTCTCTTCATCAGTTGGTTCTGATTTATTATCATTTGATTTTGAATCATTATCTTTATTATCATCTGATTTATCATCTTTATTATCACTATCAGATGATGAATTATCTGCACCATCAGGTGTTACATCAGCTTCAGGTAATTTGAATTCTTCTTCATCTTCCTCAAGTAATGGTTTAGATAAATCTTTTAGGTTAACTGGCTTGTTTTTCATTTCCATACATTTTTCATTAATTGGTGCTTCTTGCTCTAATTCATTAATAGTAACGCCTTCCATAAGAACTTTATATTTCTTATTAGTGGTTTCTTTCTGTGATTTTTGAGCAGAAACAGATTCATTAAGATATGACATAGTATTTACGCCGAGAGATTCATTGATTCTATCAAGACGTGCTTCTGCAAAACCTGGTGTACATACAATATCATATGTGAATATTTGAGCAATTTCAACTTCATGTGTTTTTTCATCTACATCACCTGCTGCACGAGAAGATACGAATAAAGGATAACCAGCTTCAACTAATTCCTGAGCGATCTTACCGTTTGGTGTATCAAGGATTTCAAGTTTTCCCATTACATTATGGTTTTCTTGATCATACCAAAGATCTGTAATTTTATGAGATGCTTCTTTTAATTGAATATCAAAACGTCCTTCAGGATGATCTAATTCACCAAGAATTGAACCACTTTGTTTAATCATTTCACGTAAATATCCAAGATGACGTAAAACTTCTTTTTCCGGATAACTTCTATTGTTTCTGTTAATTACAACATGTCCAGGTACAGAGCATGCTGTAAAAACACCAGAGAATATATATTTCTTATTATTTGGTGTACTGTCAAAGGCTTCATTAAGAGTAAGAGGCTGCAATGACTTACTTTTTATCATTAATTTACTATTCTTTGTCATATAAACAAAATAATTCTTATTTTTATTATTTATTCATTCTATATATTTATTAAATATGCAATTAATAAAATAATTTTATGATAGAATAATGAAAAATAGATATGTTTATTGATATATAAATTTTTTAAATATCTATAGTTTAAAACAGTAATAAATATTAAAATATAATTTTAAAAAATATATTATGAAATATTTAAACGTATTTGATAATAAATCTGCATTGGATTCATCATTGACATCATTTAAGCATGGAGATGGTGCATTTGTATTTGGTGTGGAAACCGCACAAGGAATTGAGGATGTAACTATATACGATCAAAGACACCCTGGAGCTAATTGTCCTGGAGTATATAACGCATATCCTGTAAATATGACGCCAGTTAAATTAGATTCATCATCAACAAAAAAGACTCCTGCTGTTGCAGATGTTCTTTATTCAACTGCAGATGGTAAACTTACACTTGATGCATAGACAAACAGTGTTAATAACACTCCTATTGCAATTTGTGTAATTCCTGAAGTTACAGAAAATTTCAAGAATGGCGATAATTCAGCAGGTGCTGTTAAAACTGCAAGATTTGTGTCTTTAAATTATATGGATTATAACACACCTACAACAGGTTCTGATAGTATACAATGGTTGTACTTTGGTAATTATGGTACAACAATAGGTAATGTAAAAGGTGGAACTGATAAGACATCATATATAGGTGGTAAGTGGAACACACAGAAATGTTTACATGCATGCACTAAAGAGAATAAAGATTTAACAAATGGTGTAACAAATACTTCAGGTACTGGTTATTGTGCTCCTGTATGTTGTTGTGTTGCATATTCTACACCTGGAACTAAACCTGGTGACTGGTATTTACCAATGCCTGGTGAATTATATCAAATTTATGCGAATAAAACAGCTATAAATGAAAAACGTACAGCTATAAAAGGTAGTGGTTTCAATGACAACAGATATTGGAGTAGTAGAGAGAACACAAGTAACTATGAGTACCATGTCCGTCTCGGTAATGGTAACATCGACAGCAACAATAAGGACAACGGCTACTATGTCTTAGGTTTCTTAGCTTTAGAAGTGTGACTTTGATGTCACACTTCGTAAAAAGATTTAATTTTTTTATAATTTTACGATTTAAGTAAATGGGGATTATTGAAAAACTTTGATGTTTTTCAATAATCCCCAAAATTTTTATATGTTTATGTTTCTTATGATTTCTTTGATACTAGAAATAAAAGCATAATTTTTCATTTCTCCAGAATCAATATCATATTCATTTATTTTATCTAATAGATATTTTATATTATTATAATTATAATCAGATATTTTCTTTGAATCATCATCATTCTTATTTTTATTAATTTTGTCTTTGAAATTAATAGAATTCCTCCAAATTTCATATTTGGATTTATAATTTTCATCATTAAATGGATATAGAATATTAAGGTATTCTCGCAGATCAATTTCAAAATATTTTACATCATCAAATTCCTTTAATGTTGGAATTTCATTTTCAGGAATCATATTGAATTTATCATGTAATGATGTAACTACATAACCGAATACAACATATTCATTTCCTTTTAATAATTTTTTATAAAAGTTTATATGTTCATCTACATTTATCATTGTTCTATACAGATGAACAAGATATGCAGACCATTCATAAACATTAAACCAACCATTATTACTTTTAACAAATCTAATAGTATATAAATTATCAAAATTTCTATTATTCTCTAATTCTAAAATGTTTTTTACTTTAGCCATATTTTTTCTAAAAAAATAATTTTTTCGTTTTTCTCTCTGATGTTGTTTCATCAGAGAATCTATTGAAGTTGATGAAATATGTTGTTTATGTAATTTTTTAAAATCTTCTTTTATTTTTACTTTTCTAAATAAATTAGGATTTTTAAATAATTTTTCATTTTTATAATTACATTTATACTTAAAATTTCTATCAACCTTTTTAATTGTTTTCTACTCGTCAATATAATAATCATTATTCCTATTGACATTACCTAACTCTAATTTTAAATCATTCTTTTGTTTATATGAATTATCAATATCTATATAATCTAAATAAGGTTGTATATATTTTGATGTTAATAAACGTTTTCTTATATTAAATGTAGAATAATGAATCATCATTCCTAAATAGCTATTAACAGAATCAACATAATGCTTTATATTTTCATATGTTATCTCTTGATTATTTTCATTACATTTAATTATAAAATAATACCATTTAATTAATACAGATTCAAATTTATGTACAGTCCTATTATTAATGTATATTCTATTTTTTTTAATAATAGCGCCAGTCATCTATACACCATGAGATATTTCTTGAATTTGTGTTTTATTTGGGTGTAATGTTAACTTTAATTTATCTTTTAAGTAATTAGTACAATTGTTAACAATTTCATTTGCATTTTCCTGATCACTATTTAATATTACGAAATCATCTACATATCTTCCATATGGTAAATTCAAATCATAATATACATAATAATCAAATACAGACATATAAAAATTCGCTAACATCTATGATGTTAAATTACCAATAGCAAAACCTCTATTATCATTTGGTAATATTTCTCTTAATGATTTTCCTGGTTCTAACGAATTCCAACATGATAATGATTGTTTAAAAATACAATTATCTTGTGGTCTATTATAAATAATTAATTTCCATAGATATAAATCAAATTCTATATCTTCTTCTTTTCTGTTATTATCAACAGACCTAATAAATTTTTCTAATATTTTATATAGTATATCTTTATCAATATAAACAAAAAATGATTTTAAATCACATTTAGCAGCAAATACTAAATATTCATAATTATTAGAATAATTAATAATTTGCTGCTTAATATGATTAACACCGTAAAGTGTACCTTTATTAACTCTACAACTATAAGTATCAGTTATCCATGCAAAGTTTTCAAAATATGATATGTCTCTATCATATATTAAATGATGAACTATTCTATCTCTAAAATCTGCAGCGAATATTTCTCTAGGTTTTGGATAATAACATATAAATGCTATTGATTTGCCTATAACATATTCATATTTAACTAAATCGTTATATAATACATATAAATTATATAATTCATTAATTTCAAATTTTATTGAATTTATAGTTTTCCTTTTTCTTCTTCTACAATGAATATATGCGTTGTAAAGTTCAATCTACTAAATTATTTTATTCATTTTAAGAATAATTAATTTAATATTTAAATTATCAATAATAATTATATTTAGTAAGTTAAGAAACCTAAGACATAGTTGTTGTTGTTCTTATTGTTGTTGTTGATGTTACCATTATTGAGATTGACATTGTACTCATTGTTACTTGAGTTCTCTCTACTACTCCAATAATTGTTGTCATTGAAACCACTACTATAACAAAATAGTATACTGTCAATGTAAAAATGTTAACATTAAACAATATAAACAAGATAAAACATATGTGAATTATGTTTACATATCTCTATTAAGATGTAACCAAAAATAATTTTTCGGTATAGAGTCCTTATTAAAATATAATTTATTCTATATATAAGTTCATTTAACCATATATTAGGATAATTTAATAACAGTTTATTTAATTTAATTTAAAAATACATTGTATTATTCTATGTAATCATTTTGTATTTTTATCTTTTTCTAATTTATTAATCCATTTTATTAGTTGATTATATATTTCTAATATAATTTCTTTTAATTGTTGATGTTGCTTATATTTTAATATTTGTGAATAATATAGAAAATCAATATCATTATCAATTAATTTTAATTTTTCTATACTATAGTTTGCATATTTTATTTTTTCTGGATTTTCTTTTATTTCATATGATTTATACATATGATCTTTACATGATTTAATTTTATTGATAGTATCAATACATATAGAATTTTTAATAATAGAATATAAGTTATTGCTTATTAATGTATATAGACTTAATAATTTACAAAAACTTTGCCATATATGTGTATCAACATATGTTCTTATTCGTTTAGGTTCGTTTATATTATTCATTATATTAAATTAAATTAA
>ERZ779877.2321-NODE-2321-length-14199-cov-4.288674_pt1 | contig 14199 bp, 13 predicted proteins | sample MGYA00511556_ERZ779877 | MGnify/ENA primary metagenome ERZ779877 (study PRJEB29588, sample SAMEA2159338) | human gut metagenome | biome: human gut; feature: human-associated habitat; material: faeces | place: Denmark | collected 2008/2010 ...
TTGGCAACGGAGCGCGCTTTACCGGAACGCGCAGGCTGCGGATAAAGGAGAGCGACCGGGCCGCCGTCATGGCGCAGGAGCTTGAAGCCTTCGGCATCGAAACCGAGCTTTGCGAAAACAGCGTAACGATAAAGCCGGGGAAGATAAGCGCGCCGGACAGGGAGCTTTCGTCGCACAACGACCACCGCATAGTCATGGCGCTCACGCTCCTGTGCAGTATAGCAGGCGGCGTTATAGACGGCGCTCAGGCGGTGCGCAAGAGCTATCCGAATTACTTTGACGCACTCAGTTCCCTCGGTTTGGAGGCAGAATATGAAGCTTGATAAAAACATAAAAATACTTATACTCGGCCTTGGCCTTATGGGCGGCAGCTACGCCGAATCGCTCACCTCGCACGGATTTGAGGTCGGAGCCGTCGCACGGCGGCAGGCGACGATAGATTATGCCCTGCGCGAGGGGATAATAAAGCACGGCAGAGCCGAGATAGACCCCGAATACATCGGGCAGTTTGACCTGCTGGTTTTTGCAATGTATCCGCATGCGTTTGTAGAGTGGGTAGAGAAATATCAGCAGTACATTAAGCCCAATGCGCTTATAACCGACGTTACCGGCGTAAAATGCAGCATAGTCTATAAAATTCAGGACATGCTGCGGCCTGACCTTGAGTTTATCGGCGCGCACCCCATGGCCGGCCGCGAGTGCAGCGGCGTTGAAAACGCGCGCATGGAGATATTCGAGGGCGCAAACTACATCGTGACGCCCACGGATAAGAATACGCCCGAAGCTATCGAAACCTGCAAGGAGCTTGGCAGAATAATGGGTTTTCGCATGATAGCCGAGCTTACGCCCGAAAAGCACGACGAGATGATAGGCTTTCTCTCGCAGCTTGCGCACTGCATTGCAGTTTCACTTATGGTGTGCAAGGATTCGCACCATCTCGTCGATTACACGGGTGACTCGTTCCGCGACCTTACGCGCATTGCAAAAATAAACGATGAAATGTGGAGCGAGCTGTTTTTGCTCAACCGCGACGAGCTGGTGAAGCAGATGGATCTTTTCTCCGAAAAGTTCGAGCTTCTGCGAAACAGCATAGCTAACGGCGACCGCGAAACCATACGCCGTATGATGCGCCTTTCGACAGAGCGCAGAAAATACTTTGATGTTAAAAAAGAGGATGATGAGTCATGAACATGGAATTCAAAAGAAAAATGCCTACGCCGCAGGCGATAAAGGAAATGTACCCGATAACCCCCGAGCTTGCCGAGAGAAAAAAGATCACCGATGTGGCGCTCAGAAAAATATTCACCGGCGAGGACGACAGACTGCTGCTTGTCATAGGCCCGTGCTCTGCCGACCGCGAGGACTCGGTGCTCGATTACATCTCGCGTCTGCGCACGGTTCAGGAGAAGGTTGCTGATAAGATACTAATCGTTCCGCGCGTTTACACCAATAAGCCCCGCACCACCGGCGACGGATACAAGGGCATGCTCCATCAGCCCGACCCGAACAGCTCGCCGGATATGCTGCGCGGCCTTATAGCGATACGCAAAATGCACATGAAGGTGATTGCCGAAACCGGCTTTTCCTGCGCAGACGAGATGCTGTATCCGGAAAACCACCACTATCTTTCGGACATGCTCTCCTACGTTGCGGTCGGCGCAAGATCGGTTGAAAACCAGCTGCACAGGCTCACGGCCAGCGGCCTTGATCTGCCGGTCGGCATGAAAAACCCCACCAGCGGCGATCTTTCCGTTATGATGAACTCCATCACCGCCGCCCAGCATCCGCACACCTTCGTTTACTCCAACTGGGAGGTGCAGAGCAAGGGTAATCCGCTTGCACACGCAATTCTGCGCGGCTCGTCAAATAAATACGGAAGAACCATACCCAACTATCACTACGAGGATATTAAGATACTGTGCGAGCTTTACGCAAAAAGCGGACTTAAAAACCCGGCGGTCGTCATCGACACCAACCACTCCAACTCCGGCAAGCAGTGGGATGAGCAGCCGCGCATTGCAAAGGAAATTCTGCACAGCACGCGCCACTCGGACGATATCCTGCATCTGGTCAAGGGCCTTATGATCGAGTCCTACATTGAGGACGGCAACCAGAAGCCCGACGGCGGAGTTTACGGCAAGAGCATCACCGACGCCTGCATCGGCTGGGATAAGACCGAGAGACTCATATACGAGCTGGCAGACCTCAGATAAAACAACACACACGATAAATCGGAAAGGAGCAGCACCATGATAGCGAAGAAAATGCTTGCACTCGGCAAAAGCGATTCGGCAATACGCGCCATCGCAGCCTACGGCGACGCGCGCCGCAGCGAGATAGGCAGCGAAAATGTTTTTGATTTCAGCATAGGAAATCCCAATGTTCCGACGCCCGAAAAGGTGAAAAATACGCTTATAGAGCTTCTCCAAAATGAGGAGAGCCTCGCTCTGCACGGATACACGGCAGCCCCCGGCGCAATGGCGGCGCGCAAGGCCGCCGCGGCGCAGGAGAGCAAAAGAGCCGGATATGATATACCGGCCGAGAGCATTTACCTGACCTCCGGTGCTTCCTCGTCGCTGTCGATAGTCCTGTCGGCGCTGGTGTCCGAGGGCGAGAAGGTCGCGGTGCTCGCACCGTTTTTCCCCGAATACAAGGTGTTTGCCGAAAATGCCGGAGCGGAGATTCTGATAGTTCCGCCGGCAGGCGACGATATGCAGCCGTTCATGGCGGCGTTTGAAAACGCTGTCGAGCAGGGCGTTGCGGCGGTCATCATAAACTCGCCGAACAATCCCTCGGGTGCGATACTCAGCGAGCAGACGCTCAGGGTCATGTCCAAGATCCTTCAGGCCGCGCAGGAGGAAAAGGGAAAAAGCATTTACCTCATTGCCGACGAGCCTTACCGCGAGCTTGTTTACGGCGACGTGACCGTTCCGTTCGTGCCGAACATTTACCCCAACACGATCGTCTGCTATTCCTACTCGAAGTCCCTGTCGCTGCCGGGCGAGCGCCTCGGCTATATAATGGTGCCGCCCTGCGTCAAGGACAGCGCGGAGGTTTTCTCGGCCGTGTGCGGAGCCGGCAGAGCGCTGGGCTATGTCTGCGCGCCGAGCCTTATGCAGCACATGCTCGCGCAGTGCGCGGATGTCCGGCCTGATATCACGAGCTATGCCAAAAACCGCGACACGCTGTATGATGCCCTTTCCGGCATGGGTTTTGACTGCGTAAAGCCGGACGGAGCTTTTTATCTGTTTATAAAAGCGCCCAAGGGCGACAGTGCCGGGGAATTTTGCGAAAAGGCCAAAAAGTTCGAGATACTGCTTGTGCCGTCTGACAGCTTCGGCGTTGCCGGCTATGCCCGACTTGCCTACTGCGTGTCCGAAAAGACGGCCGAAAATTCGCTCCCGGCATTCAAAAAGCTCGCCGAGGAATACGGCCTGTAAATCGTAAATTAGTAAAAATTCCGCATCGAAAGATGCGGAATTTTTTTATTTACCCTGCCTGAGGCGGATGATGTTAAAGAGGTTTGAAAGCACTATGCATGCAAGCGAAGCGGCAAGCGGCCATGTGCCGTCGAATTTTCCGGTGAACGCTATGACGAGAAATATCACGCCTGCTACGGCAAGACCTACGCTTGCTATGATGAGCAGCTTGTTTAAAATATCCTTCATCACAGATACCTGAATATCTCGCTGCCGCGTGTGTTTATCCACTTAAGCTCCAGCGCGGATAAAAGCGCAAGCAGCACGACTGCGATGCACAAAAACACCGTCGAGCCGATAACCGCGTACAGCAGGTAGTAGGCAATGCCGAGGGCTGCCGCGATCACCCAGCCGCCGAACATTGCGATGAGAACGCCTATGCTCTGCTTGACGGCAATGGCCTCGGTCTGCCAGTTGAGGTTGGGCTTTTTGAGGTTTATTATCAGGCCGAACGCGGCAAGAAACAGCGTGAACACCGGCGGCAGAATGACGCACAGCAGGCCGGAGACAAAGTCGGGGCGGAACACGATGCAGATGCATGCGCTGCAAAACAGCTCGGGGATGACCGTAAAAAGCATGTGCAGCCTGAGCTTTGCGTGTAGGACGGCCTTGGGCTGCACAGGCAGCGACTGCGCTATCCAAAGTCCCTTGCCCTCAAGCGAAACGGAGGGAGCGGTAAGGTCGTTCATTGCGCCGAGGACGCACACGCCGAATGCAAGCAGGGCGGTGAAAAAGCCGTCGGGAAGAGCGAACATTTCAAATATCGATACAATGTCCGCGCCCTTTATGAGCAAAAACACACCGGCAATGAGGAGAATCGGAGTGGCGAGGGCACAGTTGAGCATGTATGTCGGGCTTGAGAGCAGGTGGGAAAGCTCGCGGTGCAGAAGCGCGGAGGATGTGCTGCGCATTTTAGCCGTCTGCGAGCGGTATTCGCGCTTTGCAACCTTGTCGGAGGTCGTTGCAATTTTGATAAAGCTGCGCGCGAGAATGCGATAGGTGAGGATAAACAGCACGGCAACGGCAAGCGTTGTGTACAGCATCGACAGCCAGCCGCCTGCGCCGCAGTCGCCGATGATATACAGAACATATGCCGAGTTCATGAGCTTTTCGCCGACGGTCACGGCGTTCAGGACAAGCTCCTCGATAAGATCATAGGCGTTAAAGCACACAAAGTAGTAAAGTCCGAAGAAAACAAGCGAGATGATAACGACGATGAGCGACTTGCTCTTGAGATGAACGCTTACCCTCGCGACCACCCAGCCGAGCAGGCAGGAGAGGATGAAAACGAAAACGCTCACAAGGATAGTAAGCAGGATGCTGCCGAAAACTCCGGCGAATGCAGGCTTTGCGACAATGAAATAAACAATGATCGCCGGAAGCATGACAACGGCGCTGAACATTAACCCTATGAGGTACACGCCCATAAGGCGCGACAGAAGAATGTACTTCGTCGGCACGGGCAGCGAGAGCATAAGGTCGTTGTCATTGGCCTTGTAAAGGCTTGAATATGTGTTGAAAACGCCGCCGAAAACGCCGAGAAACAGCGCCATAAGCGTCATCATGTCAAAATACAGCCAGTCAAGTCCCAGACCGACAAAGGGCTTGCACAGCATGAAAGACATCGCAGCGAACATGCCGCCTATGACGACGATCATCAGCAGCGCGTACAGAACGATGAACAGGATGCTCGTCGATTTCGCGCGCGCCTTGCCCTTTTTGCGGTCGTAGAAAAAGCTGCTGTTAAGCTCGTAAAGCTGCTTTTTCAGAAGAATTTTCAGCATGACTCATCCTCCAGCTCAAGGAATACTTCCTCCAGACTGTCATCGCCCTTGACCTCGCTCATCGTGCCCGAACGGATGAGCTTGCCGCCCTTTATGATGGCGACCTGATCGCAGAGCTTTTCGGCGACCTCAAGAACGTGGGTCGAGAAGAATATCGCGCCGCCCTCGTCGCACAGCTCGCGCATCATGCCCTTGAGAATGTGCGCGGCCTTCGGGTCAAGGCCGACAAACGGCTCATCCATGATGATGAGCTTGGGCGCGTGTATCCATGCCGAAATGATGGCAAGCTTCTGCTTCATGCCGTGCGAGTAAGCGGAAATGGGCTGAGCCAGATCCTTTGTCAGCTCAAAAAGGTCTGCGTATTTTTCGATGCGCGCCTTTCTGTCCTCGGGGCTTACGCCGAAAATATCGGCAATGAAGTTTAAGTACTTTATGCCCGTCATGTATTCGTACAGATCGGGGTTATCGGGAATATAGGCAAGTACCTTCTTGCACGCGATGGGATCATTCTTGACGGAAACGCCGTTAATGCGTATCTCGCCCTCGTCAAAATCGAGTATGCCGACAACGGATTTGAGCGTCGTAGTCTTACCGGCACCGTTATGACCGATGAAGCCATAGATGGTTCCTGGGGCGATATGCAGGCTGAGGTCATCGACAGCCTTTTTCTCGCCGTAGCATTTTGTCAGACCTTTGATATCGAGCATGTTTTATATCTCCTTTTCTAGGCGCGTTAAGGCATACAGTGCCGCTGAGCGCGTTAATTTCTTGTTTGTCATCTGTCGCCGTATCTCGGGCGGCACAGTGCGTTTATGAGAATGTAAATTGCCGTCACGACAAGCACCGACCCGGCAACGATCAGAAACATTGCAGGTTCTGATACGGCCTTGCCGGAAAAATAAATGTTGCAGTCGATGCCGTCGCGTATCGCATCGATGACCTGCGAGGGCACGCCGCTGCTGCCCATTTCGTCGAGCGCGCCGCGCATCCAGTGGTTATGCAGCAGGCTCGTGCCGTAGGTGCCGGGGAGGAACGACAGCGCCTTCTGAAGAGCAACGGGGAAGTTTGACATGGGCATATATGCGCCGCATACAAAGCCGTAGCCTGCGCTCACAAGCGTTCCGACGGCCGAAAGCTGCCCCTGAGTCGTGAGAAAATAGTGCAGGCAGGATGAAAGCGCCGTGCCGAACAGGGTGAGCAGGAAAACATCCAGAAGTATCAGCGCAATGTCGCCGCCGCTTAAAAACCATCCGCCGATCGCGGCGAGATATGCAAAGCATATGCCGCAGGTGACGAGACACACTATGAGCGTGACGAGTGCGGACGAGGCAAAGTAGCCCATTGCAAGCACGCTGCGTCTTACCGGCGTCACGGTGAGGTCGCGCACCGAACCCGTGACCTTATCCTGGATCATTAAGAGGTTCGAGCAGAACGCAATGGTAACGCAGCAGACCGCCAAAAGCGACGAGGCAAGCTGACCGCCGACAACGCCGTCAATGATGCTGTCGGAAAGCGCAAAGCCCTCGGGCAGCGCGGATAAAAAGCTGTCGCGATAGACGTTGGATAAAAACGTTACATACAAAACCAGCAGTATCGCCGGAGTTATCAGCGAGGAAAAGAACATGCCCTTGTCTTTGAAAAAGAGCTTTGAGTTGCGCTTTGTGAGAATTAAAAGCGTTTTCATGAATCGCCACCTCCCGAAAGAGCCTTGCCGGTCACGGCGAGGAAAACATCGTCCATTTTGCCCTTGGTGATCTCATAATCGACAAAAAGCTCGGGGTGCTCGGTTATGAGCTTCGTGGCCTGGGCGGTGTTTGGAACGGCCACCCTGTACGCATCGCGCAGAGCTTCGTATTCAAGCCCCAGCGCGCTCAGCGCCTCGGGCTGCGCTCCGTAGAAGGTTATGTAGTCGCCGGTGTAGGCGTTTTTCAGCGCAAGGGGCGTGCCCTCGGCTGCTATGCGGCCGCTGTCGAGAATAACGACATAGTCCGCGTCGGCGGCCTCCTCCATATAGTGCGTCGTGAGGAAAACGGTCATGTTCTCTTTCTCGCGCAGCGAGCGCACAACGCTCCACAGGAGCCTGCGCGTCTGCGGGTCGAGGCCGGTGGTCGGCTCGTCGAGAATCAGGATCTCCGGCCTGTGCAGCAGGGCACGGGCAATGTCTATCCTGCGGCGCTGACCGCCGGAGAGCTTGCCGACGCTGCGGTCAAGAAGCTCGGAAAGCTCAAGAAGCTCGCACAGCTCACCGAGCCTTTTTTCAAACTCCGCGCCCGTTATGCCGTAAAGCGCGGCGCGGCTTTCAAGATTATCGCGCACCGACAGCGGCTTATCAAGCACACTGCTTTGGAACACGACGCCGAGCTTGCGCGTTATCTGCGCAATGTCGCGGTCGGCATCGTGGCCGCTTATGATGACGCTGCCGCTGTCGGCCTTGAGCTGGCCGCACATGATGGATATGGTCGTGCTCTTTCCGGCGCCGTTGACGCCGAGAAATGCGAAAAGCTCGCCGCGCCGCACATGAAACGAAAGATCGCTTACGGCCTTTATGCCGCCGAAGCTTTTATTCAGATGTGATATTTCAATTATATGCTGCTCCATATAAGCTCCTATCTCTTGCCGCCTTTGCGGACAAAAACGTTTTTAAATGCAACGATCGCGCCGTACAGAACGCCGGCGACGGCCCAGATATACCACAGCGTGCCGGGCTGACCGTTGCCGCTCGGACCAAAGCTGAGGTAGAGGAAAAGCGCCGTGACAACGAGCCAGTAGGCTGTGCTTATAGCGCCGAAAACCGGACTTTTGCGCTTGTTCTCGCGCGTATAGTCGCCCTCCTCGAGAAGCTTATCCATTGCCGCGTTGTAAACCCCTGCGCGGATAAAGGCATAGCAGCCGAACGAGGCAATAAGCAGAAGCACTGCGACGGAAATGCCGGCCCATATGTCGGGCGCAGAAAACGCGAGGGAAGCGAAGATCGGCAGAACCGAGAGTATGCACAGCGCCGTTCCGGTCGCGTTCAGGCGCGAATACCGCTCACCGAATTCCTTTTTGCGCTCTTTTACCATGCCTGCAACGCCGTACTCGGTCTCAAACTCTTCTTTTTCGAGAAATTCAAACTCGGCCGATGCATGACCTGTGCGGATGAAGATGACGACTGCGGCGGCAACGATGCAGAGCATAACGCAAAGTCCGATACCGGCCGCGGCGTCCTCGCTTATGCCCAGATAGCCGAATTCACTTGCACAGGCAAGCACGATCATGACGATCGGTGAGACGATGCACAAAAGCGTTGCAAGGGCTATCCTCGGCGCGGCTGCCTTGCGCAGCGCCAGATAATTTGACGCCTGTTCCATGCTCACGCGGCGCAGCGAGGTGCCGGCGTCGGCATCGGCGGAGGAAAACTCCTCGGTCTCAAGCTCGTCTTTTAAAAGATAGTCCGTCGTCACGCCGAAGAGCCTGCTCATCTGAACGATACGCTCCATATCCGGGATCGATTGCGCGCCCTCCCATTTGGAAACGGACTGGCGCGTTACGTTGAGCTTTGACGCAAGCTCATCCTGCGACCATCCAGCCTTTTTGCGTAGATTTATGATTTTGTCTGCGAGTATCATCTTGATATCCTCCTGTCGTGTTGAATATGCTCAGAAGGTAACATTTTTTGCGGTTGCAGGCTATAAAGCCGACCGGGAAATGTGTCAACCGGCGGTTGCTGTTGGTTGCGAAAGGCGTTAATATTGCGATTTTGACACTAAAGTACAACACAAGGGCAACAAAAAGGCAAACATGCACACATTAGCAGAGCTTAGCTCTCCTTATCAAAGCTCAGGGTGCTGATCGGATCGACGTCGGCATCATCGCGCTTGACGGGGCGGATATCGGTTATGGCCTTGCCGCGCATGCCGGACTTAATAAAGCTCATGACGGCCATGAATTCGTTGCCAAGCATGCTTATAAGCTCATCCTCGGAAAAGTCGCACATGCCGGTGGCGCTCATTGCGCTCACCCCATAGGTGAATGTCCAGACGTATTGGAAAAGGAAACGGGCTTCCTCTGCTGTAAGTCCGTAATCATTCATGGCGAACTCTATGCACAGCTTTGCCGTTTCGCCCAAAGAGTCGAATACGTCCTCAAAGCGCCGCGCCTGTGAGTTTTCGGCCATGAAAAGAAGCTGGAACAGCTTCGGCTGCTCCTTTGCGTAACGCAGCATGAGGATGCCGATGGCTTTAAACGACGGATAGTAGTCGCGCGCACGGCTGACATATTCGTCATAGCGGTGCATTGCCTCAATGCGGATGGCTTGCATGACCTCGTCCATGCTTTTGAAAACGGTGAATATCGGGCTTGACGAGCAGCCGAGCTTTTCGCCAAGCTCGCGCGCCGTGAGCGCCGCGACTCCGTCACGGCTTACGATATCGAGCGCGGCATCTATTATCTCTTCTTTTGAGAATTTGGGTTTCGGGGGCATTAAGATCTCTCCTTGAATTAAAACTGATGTTTTAAAACAAATGTTTTGTAACGAGTGTTTTAGATTATATGAGCATTGCGGCGCATTGTCAATAGCTTTGCGGTGAAAAAATGATATTTTATTAACATTTTACAATGACAATACAATAAAGAAAAGGCATGTGCCGTGTGGCACATGCCTTAAATCTGTTTTTATCAGCCGCCGAAGACGGAGAGCAGGAAGCCTGCCGCGATAGCCGAGCCGATAACGCCTGCGACGTTGGGACCCATTGCGTGCATGAGCAGGAAGTTTGTCTTGTTGTACTTTCTGCCGACGTCCTGGGAAACACGCGCGGCCATGGGGACTGCGGAAACACCGGCCGAGCCGATGAGGGGGTTTATCTTCTTGCCGGAAGCGTAGTACATGACAACGCCGCCGAGCAGACCGCCGATGGTAGAGATGGCGAATGCGCACAGACCGAGGATAATGATCTTGATCGTTGCGCCGCTCAGGAAGTTCTGAGCGACCATCGTTGCGCCGACTGAGGTCGCAAGGAAGATGGTTACGATGTTCATCAGCGCGTTCTGAGCGGTATCCGACAGACGGTCGGTCACGCCGCACTCACGGAAGAGGTTGCCGAGCATCAGACAGCCGACCAGCGGAGCGGTCGAGGGCAGAAGCAGAATGACGAAGGTTGCGACAACGATCGGGAAGATGATCTTCTCGGCCTTGGAGACCTCACGCGCCTGCTCCATTTTCACCTCGCGCATTTCCTTTGTTGTGCAAAGCTTCATAAGAGGCGGCTGAATGAGCGGGATGAGCGCCATGTAGGAATACGCGGCGATGGCGATAGGCCCTAACAGATGCGGCGCAAGCTTTGTTGTTAAGAATATTGCGGTTGGGCCGTCGGCGCCGCCGATGATGCCGATGGATGCACCCTCGGGACCTGTGAAGCCCAGAGCGATAGCGCCGAGGAATGCGACGAAAACGCCGAGCTGAGCCGAAGCGCCGAGAAGCAGGCTCTTGGGGTTAGCCAGCAGCGGCCCGAAGTCGGTCATCGCGCCGACACCGAGGAAGATAAGCGAGGGATAAATGCCGGCCTTTACGCCGATGTAGAAAAAGTCGAGCAGGCCTGCGTTCGCCATTACATGGCCGTAGCTGTGATAATAGGGGCTTGCCTCATCGAGGAATGCCTCCCACAGCTCGGGGTGATACAGCGCGTTCTCACCCATGCCGATGAAGTAGCTCAGGTTTGTCAGCAGGCAGCCGAAGGCTATGCCGCACAGCAGCAGAGGCTCGAACTTTTTGACTATGCCAAGGTACAGGAGCACAAAGGCAATGATTATCATGATGAGGTTTTTCCAGCCGCCGTCGGTGACGAAAAACGCGGCGAAGCCGGATTCCATCGAAAGCTTTTGGAGAGTACCCAGAATGTCCATCCGTTACCTCCTTATGCTATGACAACAAGAGGAGCACCGGTCTCGACTACTGCGCCCTTGGCCGTGACGATCTGAGCGACGGTGCCGGACTTGGTTGCGACGATCTCGTTTTCCATTTTCATGGCCTCAAGGACGATAAGCACGTCGCCCTCGTTGACGGATTGGCCCGCCTGCACGTTGATCGAATCGACCGTGCCGTCGACAGAAGGGGAGACCACTGAGGACGAAATGGGTTTGAGCTGGCCTTTCGCCTCGACCGTTGTGGTAAACGTGCCCTCGGTCACCATGTCGGTCACAGGCCCGCTAGCGCTCTGAGGCTGCGCATTGATAACCAGGGTTGCGACAATGGCAATGAGCGCGATGGCACCTACGACGCCGGCGGCAATACCGCGTCGAATCAGCTTTTTGCGTCGACGTTCGGCACGTTTTGCCTTGAGCTTGGCATATGCCTCTTCATCGGAAATCTCGGTCGCATTGTTCCCGCGTCCGCTCTGCTTGTCGGCATGTACGTTTGTACTCAGAGGAATCGTTTCGGTGGCACCTTCGGGCGTGCGCTCGGTATCATCTGGGCCCGGGGTGATCGTGGGGACATTCGGCATGGCGTCTCCTTTATAGAAAGAACCTCGATAATTATATGCGCCCACCGGTTGGGGCGGGCGCATAGGACGGTTTCTTTCGGAACTGTTAGAATGGTCGAAGCGGTTCCACGTTGTAGGAATGCACGCGTTGCACTACGAGTGGACAACCACGCACAGGCCGACTTTGATGCAGTCGTGAAGTGCCTTGGCGTCTGCCAGGCGCAGGTTGATGCAACCGTGGCTGCCGCACCACTTGTACGATTCGGCATTATCGAAGCTCTTGTCGTTTTGCCAGGTGGCGTCGTGGAAGCCGATCATATTGCCCTCGAACGGCATCCAGTAGCTCACCGGGCTCTCGTATTTGGGCTTACCGGTCTCGGGGTCCTTGGCTCCGATCAGGGTGCTGCCGCCGTCGTTGCTGTTGATTTGCCACACACCCTCGGGGGTGGCGTCTTCGCCCGGTTTGCCGGAAATAAAGTTGGCCTCCCACACGATATTGCCGCTCTCGTCATAGTAGCGCGCGTGCTGCTCGGACAGGTCGACGTCGATATACGCCTTCCAGTCGGGCTCTCCCTTTGCGGTAAAGGTGTCGGCCTTCTGGGAGTACTTGATCTCGATCTCGCCGGACTGCTTGTTGTTAATGGCGTCCTCAACCTGCTTGGCGAGCGAGCTGCTGTCGATGGACCAACCAAAGTCACCGCCTTCGACGGCGCACTGCTTGCCATCGGCGCGCGTCCACCAGCGAGTGGAGCCCACGGTATTAAAGCCGTTGGCGAGCTCGGCTGCCCAGCTGCTGATCTGCGACGTATCGAGCGTGGGGTTGGCCGGATCGGCAAAGCTGATCCACTGCAGCACTGAGCTGCCGTCGACCTTGCCGACCTCATCGCCGTTAAGCTTGAGGCTCACGTTGACGCCCAGGAAGTTGTTGGCGGCATCGCATGCGGCTTGAATCTGGTCGTTGGTGAGTGTGCCGTTGAGGGGCTCGTAGGCGTCGTTGCCGATCTTGGTAATGTCAACGGATTCGGCCAGCGATGCGAGCTCGAGCTCGGCATACTTGATCACGTGCTTGCGGCTGAGCTTTTCGTTGGAGCGGGCCTTCTCCACGGTGAACTTGCCAGCTTGCTCGTCATAGGAGCTCGAGGCCTCAAAGGTGCCAGAACGACCTTCGTTGAAGGCATCGATGGCGGCGCCCAGATCCTCTTCGAACTGCTTTTGATCAAAGGCATTGGAGAGCATGGACAGGTCGACGTCTTGATCGAGGTTGACCTCATTATTGGCGACGGTGGTCTTGGCCTTGCCGCTTAACGACTCGACAAGGCGGGCCGGCCATATAAAGGCTTCATTGTGACTGATAATTTCTTTTGCAGCAGTTTCGCCGTCGACGATGGGCTCATCGGATTTGGGCTGGTAGGTCCAGTTAAAGTCGTTGCCCGAGACGGTGAGCTTGTAGTGCTTCCATGCCGAGTTAACCTTAGTGGCGGCGGAAGAGGCGTTGGAAAACGAGATATCGACGCCGGCGATGGTGGTGTTGGGGTAAGCAATCTGCGAAAACGCCACGACGCCTACGATGTAGACGATAGCTACGAGGCCGAGGACGACGAAGAACGCTGCCTTGCCGCCCGTCTTTTTTCCCTTTGCGGAGCGTTTGTCGGCGGGGCCGCGGTTGTTGGAAACTCGAGTGTGCGAAGGGCCCTGGTTGTGACCGGCTCCATTTGCGGAACGATGCTGGTGCTGCTGATATTGCTTACGCTGCTGATGCTGGCCCTGATTGCGGCGCGGGGAGGTCTTTGCCGCGCCGTGCTGTTGACCATGGGCTGGCGCGATGGGACGCGGCGATTGGATGCCACCGGGCTGCCTACTTGGCTGTTGCGGATCGGGAATCAGTTGGCTGCGGTCGATTTGCGACATCGTGTATATTTCCTTCGAGTTTCGCTTTGCGGCTCATCGTGTTTTAACTGGGCTTGAATTATAGCGATTACGTAGTTGCTTGTGTTACGAAAACGGTGGCGATAAACGATAGGTGGGACATATGTCCCACCTATCGTTCACTTTGCTCGTTATCCACATATTCCGCATTTTGCGCACGCCGAAAGCGCTGCTGGAGCCTGCGCGACGCCGCCCTTGGCCGTCTCGCGCAACGTGGCGGGCAGGGCGTGGCCCACCGATAGCATGACGTGCGCCATCTGATCAAACGGCACCAGGCTCTTGATGCCGGCGAGCGCGAGCTGCGCCGAGCTAAAGGCTGCGGCCACGCCGATGGCATTGCGGTTTTGACACGGCACCTCGACCAGTCCGCCCACGGGGTCGCAAACGAGGCCTAACAGATTGCTCAGCGCGATGGAGCTGGCGTCGAGTGCCTGCTCGGGGGTGCCGCCGAGCATCTGTACTAGCGCGGCGGCGGCCATGGCGGCAGCGCTTCCGACCTCGGCCTGGCAGCCGCCCCCCGCCCCCCTGATGCCGGAATTTTTCGCCACCACC
>ERZ779877.2330-NODE-2330-length-14153-cov-4.419847_pt1 | contig 14153 bp, 15 predicted proteins | sample MGYA00511556_ERZ779877 | MGnify/ENA primary metagenome ERZ779877 (study PRJEB29588, sample SAMEA2159338) | human gut metagenome | biome: human gut; feature: human-associated habitat; material: faeces | place: Denmark | collected 2008/2010 ...
GACACCAACTCCGATCCCGACGTTGTCGAGTACGGCATCCCCGCCAACGACGACGCCATCCGCTCCATCTCCATCATGACGTCGTAGACGTAGAACTGGTTCATCCAAGACTTGTACCACCCCTTGGGCGGCCGGCAGGAATAGGGCCGCGTGACCACTTCTGTCCCGGTGCGGCTGAACAGCCGGCGGAGGAAGGGCGGCAGCTCGCCGGCCTCCAGGTTGGTGAAGAAGAGCAGGCGCGCCTGCGGGTTGTAGTGGCGGAAGGTGGTGAAGAAAGGCACCTGTATCTGCATGTAGACGGAGTGGAGCAGTGCCGAGTCTCCCCGTCCGCCCGCTTGGGGGTAGAAGCTGGCTTCGTCGTGCGATTCGCGGTAGAACCACGTGGCTATATAGTCGGTTGTCGCTGTCATGGGCGTAAGTCTTGTTTCTGGAATCTTGAGGCGAAGATAAGCTTTTCTTGTCGTATAATCTTCAAAAACGCGAAGAATATTTATCGGGTGTGACATTTTGCCCGTCGTTTTTTCCCCACTTGCCACTTTTTCCCCGTTGCCCGTTTTTTTATCCATGAAGTTTTTGCCGAACCGGAAATAATACCTAATTTTAAGGCCCGAAAAGGAAAACAAGGAAATGATATAAACCAGATAATACAATGGAAAAGATTCAAGAACTGACCGACAAGCTTTACCGCGAGGGAGTGGAGAAAGGCAATGCCGAAGGGCAGAGGCTGGTGGAGCAGGCCCGCGAAGAAGCGGAGAAGCTGCTGGCCGACGCCCGAAAGGAGGCGGACGCGATTGTGGCCGAGGCGCGCAAGCAGGCCCAAGAATTGGATGCCAACACGAAATCGGAACTCAAGTTGTACGCCGGGCAGGCCCTGGGCGCCTTGAAGTCGGAAATCGTGAACGTCATTTCCGACCGATTGGTGAAGGACACGGTGAAGGGCCTGACGGAGGACAAGGACTTCATGGGCAGCTTCATGGTGGCCGTGGCCAAGAACTGGTCGTCGGGCGAGGGCATCGTGATTTCCGCCGCCGACGCCGAAGGGCTGACGGCCTATTTCAAGGCACATGCGAAAAAGTTGCTCGACCAGGGCGTGAAGATTGAGAAAGTGAACGGGAAGTCCGCCGCGTTCTCCGTCTCCCCGGCCGACGGCTCCTACAAGGTGAACTTCGGGGAAGAAGAGTTTGAGGCTTATTTCAAGGATTTCCTCCGGCCGAAGCTGATTGAAATGCTGTTCTAAAGAATGCGTCCATGAAGAACTATTATGCGCTGGTGGCCGGCATGCCGGACTTGTCGCCCGACGATGCCAAGCTGAACTTCACGGTGGCGGACTTCAAGGAGGACTACTATCCCCGCCTTTCGGGCAAAGACCAAAGGCTGGTGGCCTTGTTCTTCCTGCAATACGACCACCGCAACCTGCTGGCCCGCCTGGCCGAAGGGGAGGGCGCGGCCTTCGACGACCGTGGCATGTTTGGCCGCGACGACTTGGCCGAAGCCCTGGAGAAGGTGAAGACGGGCGACGAACAAGGGCGCGGATTGCCGCCTTATTTCTACGAGTTCATCGCCTCTTATCCCACACTGAAGGAGGTGACGGAGCAGCTGCCCGAGGATGTCCTCTCCGCGGCCTACTATCGTTATGCCGGTGCGGCCGGGAACGCGTTCATGCGCGATTGGTTCGCCTTCAACCGGAACGTGAACAACATTCTCGTCGCGCTCACGGCAAGGAAATACGGCTTCAGCGCCGCTCCTTATTTAATTGGAGACGATGAAATGACGGCGGCCCTGGCCACATCGGGCGCAAGGGACTTCGGGCTGGGCACGGAGCTGGACTATCTGGACGAGGTGGCCCGCATCCATGAACTGGCCGACCCCGTGGAGAAGGAGCGCAAGCTGGACCTGCTGCGGTGGGACTGGCTGGACGAGCACACGTTCTTCTGCTATTTCTCCGTGGAGCGGCTCTATGCCTTCCTGGTGAAGCTGGACATCATCGAGCGCTGGACGCACATCGACAAGGAGCGGGGCGGACGGCTGTTCCGCAGCCTTGTGGAGCGGTTGAAGGACGAAGTGGAAATCCCGCAGGAGTTTAGGAAATAAAGAAAAGAAAATTAGAATATGGCAACAAAAGGTAGTGTTATAGGAATCATTTCCAATATCGTGACCATCGAGGTGGACGGGCCGGTGGCGCAGAACGAAATCTGCTACATCACCACCGGCGGCGACCGCCTGATGGCCGAAGTCATCAAGGTGACCGGCCGGAATGCCTACGTGCAGGTGTTCGAGAGCACGCGCGGCATGAAGGTCGGAGCCGAGGCGGAGTTCACCGGGCACATGCTCGAAGTGACGCTGGGCCCGGGCATGCTCTCGAAGAATTACGACGGATTGCAGAACGACCTGGACAAGATGGAAGGCGTCTTCCTGAAACGGGGGCAATATACTTATCCGCTGGACAAGGACAAGAAGTGGCATTTCGTGCCGCTGGCGAAGCCCGGCGACACGGTGGGGGCTTCGGCCTGGCTGGGCGAGGTGGAAGAGAACCACCAGAAACTGAAAATCATGGCGCCCATCGCCATGAAGGGCACGGCGGTGGTGAAGAGCATCGTCCCCGAGGGCGACTACGTGTGCGAGGACATGGTGGCCGTGCTGGCGGGCGAGGACGGGGAGGACATCCCCGTGACGATGGTGCAGAAATGGCCGGTGAAGGTGGCCATGACCAATTACAAGGAGAAGCCGCGGCCCTTCAAGCTTCTGGAGACGGGCGTGCGCACCATAGACACGATGAACCCCATTGTGGAGGGCGGGACGGGCTTCATTCCCGGTCCGTTCGGTACGGGAAAGACCGTGCTGCAGCACGCCATCTCCAAACAGGCGGAAGCCGACATCGTGATCATCGCGGCGTGCGGCGAGCGGGCCAACGAGGTGGTGGAAATCTTCACGGAGTTCCCCGAGCTGGTGGACCCGCACACGGGTCGTAAGTTGATGGAGCGCACCATCATCGTGGCCAACACGTCCAACATGCCGGTGGCGGCGCGCGAGGCGTCGGTCTACACGGCCATGACGATGGCCGAGTTCTACCGTTCCATGGGACTTCGCGTGCTGCTGATGGCCGACTCCACGTCACGTTGGGCACAGGCCTTGCGCGAGATGTCCAACCGCATGGAGGAACTGCCCGGTCCGGACGCGTTCCCGATGGACTTGTCCGCCATCATCTCCAATTTCTACGGCCGTGCGGGCTACGTTTACCTGAACAACGGCGAGGTCGGTTCCATCACGTTCATCGGCACGGTGTCGCCGGCCGGCGGCAACCTGAAGGAGCCGGTGACGGAGAACACCAAGAAGGTGGCCCGTTGCTTCTATGCCCTGGAGCAGGACCGGGCGGACAAGAAGCGCTATCCGGCCGTGAATCCTATTGAATCTTATTCCAAATACATCGAATATCCCGAGTTCGAAGACTATATCTCCAAGCGCATCAACGGTGAATGGATTGGCAAGGTGAACGAACTGAAGACGCGCCTGCTGCGCGGAAAGGAGATTGCCGAGCAGATCAACATCCTGGGCGACGACGGAGTGCCGGTAGACTATCACGTCATTTTCTGGAAGTCGGAAGTCATCGACTATGTCGTCCTGCAGCAAGACGCTTTCGACGAAGTGGACGCCGTGACGCCGCTGGAGCGACAGGAGGACATCCTGGACCTCGTGGTGGAAATCTGCCGTGCGGATTACGAGTTTGACAACTTCCTCGAGGTGATGGACTATTTCAAGAAGCTCATCAACCTGTGCAAGCAGATGAACTATGCGGAGTTCAAGAGCGGGAATTTCGAGGACTACAAGCGCCAAATCCGCGCGATGGTGGAAGAAAAGCAACAATAATCTCAGGCAGAATCATTATGGCAACAAAAGCATTTCAAAAGATATACACGAAAATCGGCCAGATCACGAAAGCCACCTGTACGCTGAAGGCTACGGGAGTGGGGGCGGACGAACTGGCCACGGTGGACGGCAAGCTGGCCCAAGTGGTGAAGATTGCCGGCGACGAAGTGACGCTCCAAGTGTTCGAAGGCACGGGAGGCATTCCCACCGACGCCGAGGTGGTGTTCATGGGAAAGGCTCCCACGCTGAAAGTGAGCGACCAGCTGGCCGGGCGCTTCTTCAACGCTTACGGCAACCCCATTGATGGCGGTCCGGAGGTGGAAGGCGTGGAGGTGGAAATCGGCGGCCCGTCGGTGAACCCCGTGCGGCGCAAGCAACCTTCCGAACTGATTGCCACGGGCATCGCCGGCATTGACCTGAACAACACTTTGGTGTCGGGGCAGAAGATCCCCTTCTTTGCCGACCCCGACCAACCGTTCAACCAGGTGATGGCCATGGTGGCCCTGCGGGCGCAGACCGACAAAATCATCCTGGGCGGCATGGGCATGACGAACGACGACTACCTGTATTTCAAGAACGTGTTCTCCAACGCCGGTGCGCTCGACCGCATCGTGAGCTTCATGAACACCACCGAAGACCCGGCTGTGGAGCGCCTGCTGGTGCCCGACATGGCCCTGACGGCCGCCGAATATTTCGCGGTGGAGAAGAACGAGAAGGTGCTGGTGCTGCTGACCGACATGACGTCGTATGCCGACTCCTTGGCCATTGTGTCCAACCGCATGGATCAGATTCCGTCGAAGGACTCCATGCCCGGCTCGCTCTATTCCGACTTGGCGAAGATCTACGAGAAGGCGGTGCAGTTCCCCTCGGGCGGTTCCATCACGATCATCGCCGTGACCACGCTGAGCGGCGGCGACATCACGCACGCCGTGCCCGACAACACGGGATACATCACCGAGGGGCAGCTCTTCCTGCGCCGCGACAGCGACATCGGCAAGGTCATCGTCGACCCCTTCCGCTCGTTGTCGCGCCTGAAGCAGCTCGTGGCCGGGAAGAAGACGCGCAAGGACCATCCGCAGGTGATGAACGCCGCCGTGCGCCTGTATGCCGACGCGGCCAACGCCAAGACCAAGATGGAGAACGGTTTCGACCTGACGGACTATGACAACCGCGCGCTGGCCTTCGCCAAAGACTATGCCGACAAGCTGCTGGCCATCGACGTGAACCTGAACACCACCGAGATGCTGGACGTCACGTGGGGGCTGTTTGCCAAGTATTTCAAGCCCGAGGAAGTGAACATCAAGAAGGAACTGGTGGACGAGTTCTGGAAGAAATAAACCGCGATGAGAGATGGCCATAAAGTTTCAATATAACAAGACTTCGCTCCAGCAGCTGGAGAAGCAGCTCAAGATGCGGGTGCGCACCTTGCCCATCATCAAGAACAAGGAGAGCGCGCTGCGCATGGAGGTGAAGAAGTGCAAGGCGGAGCTGGCCGCACTGGCGCGCGGGCTGGAGGAGCAGATCCAGGCCTACGAGGCGATGTTTGCCCTGTGGAGCGAGTTCGACCCGTCCATCGTGTCGGTCAAGGACGTGGACATGGGGGTGAGGAAGATTGCCGGAGTGCGCGTGCCGGTGCTGAACAATGTGGAGCTGGCCGTAAGGCCGTTCAGCATGTTCAACAGCCCGAAGTGGTACTACGACGGCATTGCCTTGCTCCGGGGACTGGCGCGCACGGCCATAGAGAAGGAGTTCGTGCAGGCCAAGCTCGGGCTGCTGGAATATTCGCGCAAGAAGACCACGCAGAAGGTGAACCTCTTCGAGAAGGTGCAGATTCCGGGCTATGAGGACGCGTTGCGCAAGATCAAGCGTTTCATGGAAGACGAGGAGAACCTTTCCAAGTCGTCGCAAAAGATATTAAAGACCCTTCAGGAGAAGAGAAAGGAGGCCGAGGCATGATTACGAAGATGAAAAAGCTCACGTTCCTTGTTTATCATAAGGAATACGAGGCATTCTTGACGCGCATTCAGGAGCTGGGCGTGCTGCACGTGCAGGCCACGCAGGAAGGGAGCGCGGAACCGACGTCCGAGCTGGAGGAAAAGCTCCGGCAGGCGGCGTTTTCTAGCTTCCGGCGCTTTCCGCTCCGGATTCCCGTTTGGGTCACGTTTGGGTCAAACGGAAAAGTCACAGAATTCTCCATCGGAAAAAGTTCTGAAAACGCAGAAAAATCCGGCTGAAATCAGAAGATTTCAGCCGGATTTGGTCGGAGTGTCGGGATTCGAACCCGAGGCCTCTTGGTCCCGAAGGCTGGTCGGATATTTTTAGCGGACATTTCAAGGCATTTTCGCACCTTTCTGCTCAGAAAATTTCGCAGCTTCGTCGTTTCCAGCACGGATAATTCCACCTGATTTTTCCGCGTTTGGGTCACGGTTTGGGTCAGAACAGAAAACCAGCGGCGCAAAAACTGCGCCGCTGTAAACAAAGAATAGGCGAAGATAGAAATAAGGAAAAATAGCCTCGCAGGAAGTCAATGGGAATTACATATACATCGTCTGCGTGGAAGTAAGATTTGAAAACGAAGGGGTACGCTCATGGATCATTTAAGAATAGCACCCAACTTAATCATGTTTCTTTATTTTCTCGTTTGTGAAATTTTCCGCTTCATCGATCTTGCACATCAACAAGCTGGCAAATATGATTCGATGCATGGCATCGTCTTTTCATATCCATTTACGGATTACCATATGGAGAGGAGCAGCGCATATGACGATCCAGCAACTGCGCACCGCAATAGAGACCGCCCGCACAGACTTCATCACACGGGCGGCAAAAAACTGTATCTTTCCAAGCCAAACGCCAGCGGCATGCTCCGGATGCTGGAGCAGGAGCTGGTCTACGAGATCTTTAGCCGTACCAACAGCGGCATTTTCCGGACTGAGGCGGGGCTGCGCTTTCTGGAGCATACGAAGATTATCCTCGTGCAGATGCAGGAGCTCTACGCCGTACGCGGGCAGGGGCGCATCTACCGCCTGCGGCTAGGTGTGCAGAGCTATTCTCCCGCAGTAGAGGCTGCTATCCGGCTGACGCAGGAATATCAGGGGCGGCGGAGTTCAAATGCGTCAACATTTCTGGCGGCGGCATCCGCGCGCTTTCCGATATGGGGCTGGATGCACTTGCGGCGCTGATCACACCGTATATGGTGCCAGGCCACCGAGCAGAGTGTGCAGAATCAGAATCTGGAGCTGCATTTTCTCCATCAGGTCTCGGCCTGCCTGAATCTGTGCCGTGCGCATCCGCTGTTTGAAAAGCTGCTGCCGCATGCGCAGACGTTTGATTACCGGCTGCTGGAGGCATATCCCTACGTGGAATACCAGAAGCTCCCCACGCGCACGGACTGTTACACGACCATCAGCACGGCAGACCAGGTTCGCTGCCGTTACCGGATCGTGGTGGATGAACGCGATGTGCGCTGCCGGATCGTCAGTACGACCGACGCGTATTCTGTGGGATACCGGCTGCCGCAGGTGTCACGTGAACGATATCAGCTGGAATGTGTACCGATCCCAGATGAGTTCATGCAGTTGTACTGCATCACCCGCCGCAGAGGAACGCAGGCCCCAGAGATTGCGCGCTATCTGCAGCTTCTGCAGGCGGAGCTGGAAGACGAAGACTCGGATCAGGCGGAGGACGGCCGGTAGACCGGCCCGCTCCCGGCGGCACCGCGCCCGGGGACAGGTCGTAAAAAAGGATTGACCGGACGGAACCGGTCTGCTATCATGAAAAAAGAAAACAGCGCAATAAGGAGGATTCTCTATGCGAACCGTACATATCCAGCCCCTGACGCACGAAGCCTTTGCACCGTTCGGCCAGTTTTATCCCATGGAGCAGCCGCAGGGCTATGCCCTTTGCGGCGAGCTGCACCGCTTTTTCCCCGACCGCCTGAGCGCCGACAGCCAGCACCGCGTCGGCTTTTCGCCGATCCTGGTCAAAAAGCCGGAGCGTATGCTCATCACGCAGCAGGAGTACCACACCACAACGTGGGAAATGATCCTGCCGATGAACGACGACATGATCCTGCACTGCGCGCCCGCCTCCGCCGGCACGCCGGTCACGGAGCTTGCGCAGGCATTTCTGGTGCCGAAGCATACGCTCGTCAAGCTGAACGCCGCCATCTGGCACCTCGCGCCGCTCCCGGCGCAGGCCGACGAGCTGGCCGCGATGATCATCCTGCCGGAATGCACTTACGCAAACGACTGCACGGTCGTCGATCTGACGCCGGAGCAGCAGTTTGAGATCGTGACGTAATATGACCGAACGAGAAAAATGCCAGGTCGGGCTGCTGTATGATACAACGTTTCCCGGCCGGGATGAGGACAATCTCCGCTGCCTCGATCTGTGCCACGAATTCAATCAGATGAAGCCATCCGACCTCGCGGGACGCGAGGCCATCCTGCGCAAAATCCTGCACAAGGTCGGGAAAAACGTCCGTGCGGAACAGAATATCTATATCAGCTTCGGCTACAACATGGAAGCAGGCGACAATCTGTTCATCAATCACAACTGCGTTTTTCTGGATCCCGGCAAGATCACCTTCGGCGATAATGTGTTCATCGGCCCGTGCTGCGGCTTCTATACCGCGCACCACCCCATCGATACCGACCTGCGGAACCAGATGCTGGAATACGCGTTTCCCATCACGGTCGGCAGCAACGTCTGGTTCGGCGGACACTGCTGCGTCGCGCCGGGCGTGACGATCGGAAGCGATGTCGTCATCGGCGCGGGCAGCGTCGTCGTACACGATATCCCGGATCATGTCGTAGCAGCCGGAAACCCGTGCCGCGTCATCCGCCCCATCACAGAAGCAGACCGCGAGGCAAGACGCGCCGTCAGGAAATAAAACAAATCACAGAAAAGGCCAGCAGCCCATGCTGCTGGCCTTTCATATGTCAAGGAGCTCGATCAAAGGCGGCTCCCCTTGGGCACAAGGGGAGCTGTCAGCAAAGCTGACTGAGGGGATTCAAATGTTGCATGGCTTGGAGCACTTAAAAAATGCAATGTATAATCCCCTCAGGCCATCCGGGCCAGCTCCCCTTTATTCAAAGGGGAGCCTTTGGCGCGCCAGAGCCAGCGCATCACGGAAAGCTGAGGTTCATGCGCAGCTGCTTCGCCTATTACGACAGCAGCTCTGTGAGCTCCTGATTGGTCGCGGCGATGGCGGCGGAGATATCCATGTTGTAGATAAGGCATTTATAGGCCCATTTGCATAGCACGTCGTCGATCTGCTTGCTCGGGATCGGACGGCCGTCGGGGAAGGAAAGCTGATACTGCGGCTGCGTGTTGGGGTAGGTCTTGAAATAGAGCGGCAGCCACGGATAGAGCTTGACCATTTCGTCATTTGTATAGGTATTGGAAATGGCCGTCTGTCCGCCCATGATCGTAAAGTAGTTGCTGATGCCCTCGTCACACGTCCAGCGGAGAAAGGCGAGCGCCTGCTCGCGCTGCGCACTCTGACGGCTGACGCCGAAGCTCCATCCGCCGAGCAGTGGACGCCGCCCCGGCACCAGACTGCAGCCGATCGAGGTGCTGCTTCCGCGAAGATCGGTGGAGTTGGTCAAAAACGAGGGGTAGGTGATCAGCATGGCGGTATCGCCGCGCAGGAAGTCGTCGACGATCGACACATCCGTCGCCTGCAAATAATTCGGCTTCGCAAGATGGATCGTGCGGCGGAAATTGATATAGGCCTTGAGCGTCTGCGGGTTATCGAAGGCCGGCATGCCGTCGTCGCCGAGGATCTGGCTCTGGAACGCGTGCAGACGGAAGTAAAGCTCCGGCGCGAAGCACTCGTTATAGGCTGCTGCGACAGAAACGCCGTAGTCGACCGCGTCGGTGCTCCGGGTGAAAAAGGCGGCGACCGCATTATATTCCTTCAGCGTTGTCGGTGGGCGCAGGCTTGCACCGGTCTCGCGCTCGAATTCGGCGCGGAGCGCCGAATCGGCGAACAGATCCTTGCGGTAATACAGCATCTGCGGTGCATACATGAACGGGATCCCATAGATCCGGCCGCGGAAAGCGCCAAAATGCTGGAAGCAGTTCGGAAAGAACTGCGACGTATCAAAGCTGTCGAGCTCGTTGGTGAAATCGTCCAGAACGCTGCCTGCCAGCAGCGGCAGCCACGGGATATCGAACATGGTGACGTCGTAATGCGCAGTACCGGTCCGGATCTCATCAAAGATCGCGTGGTGAGGAAGGAACCGGATTTCCGTCTGGATCCCGGTGAGCTGCTCAAAGTTGCGGATCAGACCCTGAAACAGATGGACGGACGGGTTGTCGAGCAGCATGATCCGCAGCTTGTCGCTGCCGGCACAACGCGGCTGCGGGCGGGAATGCGTGAAAAGGCCGGAGCGAAGCAGATTGCTTTGCAGGGCATTGTCGTGCAGAATGGCTTGCTCCGTATCCCGAAGCGGAGAAACGAGCTGCCCCAGCAGGAGACGAGCGGCCATATCGCCCGCCTTGATTGCAGGCCTTGACGTGGAAAACGAGGCGAAGGTCTGCGTATAGCGGTTCCAGTGCTCTTCGCCGAGCGTAAGAACAGGAATCTCGTCGGTGGTAAAACCCAGCAGATGAAGCCCCTCAATCACGCCGGTCGCCAGAAGGGAGGACGTGGTGATAATGGCGTCGGGGCGCTGTGTGCGCAGGAGACTGACCGTGCGGGAAAATGCAGCTTCCTTGCTCATGGGGGAGCGGATGATCTGCTCAGCGGAAAGCGCTTCGCCGGACTGCGCATGCGCGCCGCGGAAAGCCGCCACACACCCGTCTTCACAGGTAAAGCTTTCTGCGCCGCAGAAAAGAAACACCGAGCGGAAGCCCTGCTGCAAAAGCGCGGAAGCAAGCTGGCGCACGGAAGTCTCACTGTCGACGGAAACAAAGTTTGCGTCCAGAGATTTGATGCGCCGGTCGATCATCACGATCGGGCAGCCTCTGGAGGTAAACCGGTCATAATAGTATTTCCATGCGTCCGGCTGGCACGAAACAAGGATCAAACCGCAGACCTGTTTGCAGGAAAAGCCTTCGAGCGCTGCGCGCTCAAGCTCGGGCGCATCGTCGGAGAAGGCGATGTTCAGGAAGTAATCGCTGTTGGAAAAGGCTTTTTCAATGCCCTGAAAGATCTGTACATAATACGGGTCGTCGAGGTTCGGCAGCAGGATGCCGATCTCGTGATTTTTTTGCCCGCGCAGGTTTTTTGCGGCGGTGCTGGGGGTATAGTGCAGCTCCTCAACGGCCTGCTTGATCCGTTCAGACACTGCGCGGCTGACCGGCTTGGAGGCGTTCAGATAGTTCGAAACAGTCGCAACGGAAACGCCTGCCTTTTGTGCAACATCGCGTATGGTAGCCATTTTTACCCTCCTGTTTTATAAATAATTGACAAACGCGCTGGCTTTTGTGGGTTTCGTACGATGATTATACATGAAATCTTGTGAATTGTCACGAAATAATTTATGTTTAGTGAAACGATACAATTTGTTTTACGACTATTCTCGCCGCTTCGCTTGACGATTTTATGGCTGCCGCTTAGAATATCTATGTAATGAACGGAACAGATTCCGTGAAAGATTGACTGGAGGCGCCAAACATGAAAGAGTACGGAAAACGGGTATGGATCTTCCCGGATGCAGAATTACCGCCTGAGGGCGTGAATGTCATCCCAGGTCATGAGTCAATCATCCTTACGAATGTCACAGACGAGACGGCGAACGTCACGATCACGCTGCTCTATGAGGACCGTGAACCGGTCAGCTTCCCTGTAACGGTCGGAGCCAGACGCGTCCGGTGTCTGCGCACGAACCACGCGTCCGATTTTGGCGAGCATACGGCGGTGATCGGTGAGCAGTATGCTATCATGCTCGAAAGCTCCTGCCCGATCGTTGCGCAGTATGGACGCGCGGAGACGCGCGAGGTCGCGTTCTATACGACGCCGGGCTACTGCGAGTAAGCGGGCGGTTGTATGCACTGGTCTGATCTGGCGTCGTTTTTGAAAACGACGGCCGAACAGCTGCACATCCCGGCAGGCTTCTGCACCGTGACCCAAGCGCACCGGACGTTGTTTTCCTGTGCGTGCGGCGCGGATAAGGACGCGCTGGAAAAGAGCAGAGGCGCGTCATACTGGATCTACTCCGCAACAAAGCCCATCTGCGCGGCAGCCGCCATGCAGATGGTGGAGGCCGGGATCTTCCGTCTGGACGAGCCGGTCGGCCGGTATCTGCCGGAATACGCGAATCTTCGCGTATACGATGCACAGAAGGCGTCACACCCTGTATCTGATCCGCTTCTGATCGAGCATCTGCTGACCATGCAGGGCGGCTTTGATTATGATCTCCGCCCGCCCGCGGTACAGAAGCTTCTGCAGCAGAAGAATGCTGCGGCAGACACCATTCACATCGCTGCCGCATTCGCGGAAAAGCCGCTGCAATTTGAGCCCGGTACGCATTTTCGGTACAGTCTGTGTCTGGATGTGCTGGGCGCAGTGATGGAAGCGGCATCCGGGATCCGGCTTGGCCGGTGGATGCGCGAAAAGCTGTTTTTGCCGCTGGGCATGCTCCATACCGGCTTTTCACCAAATGAAAAAGCGCCGCCGCTCGCGCCGCAGTTCCGGCAGCAGCCGGACGGCAGCATCGCCGAGAGCGCACGCAATGCCGTCATGGGCGAGCTGCGCCGCGCGTTCCGTCCGGAATTCCTGAACCGTCTTGACGAGATCATCATGTTCAAGCCGCTCACGAAGGAGAACCTCAGCGGCATCATTGACATTCTGATGGAAGGTCTCAAGAAGCGCCTTGCCGACAAGACGCTGAGGCTCGAAGTCACGGATGCGGCCAAGAGCCTCATCATCGAGCGCGGCTTCGACCCGATCTACGGCGCGCGTCCGCTCAAGCGCTACCTCCAGAGCGCGGCGGAGACGCTGATCGCCAAGGAGATTTTGCGCGGCGACCTCGCCGCGGGCAGCACGCTTGTGCTCGACGCCGAAAACGGCGAGCTGAGCTGCCGCAAGAAGTAAATACGCGTGAAAAGCCGCCCATTCGGGCGGCTTTTTCCGTTTCGCTACCGATAGTAGCGGAATACTTGGTGGACTTTTGCGCCAAAAACTGCTACGATAGCGCCATCAAGGCAAAGGAGGCACGATCATGGACAACGAACTCGGCGCGCGCATCCGCACGCTTCGAAAGGAGCGTGGGCTATCGCAGGAGGCGCTGGCGCAGGCACTCGAAGTCTCGCGGCAAGCCGTGACAAAGTGGGAGGACGGCTCGTCGCTGCCGAGCACGGCGAACCTCTTCGCGCTCTCGGGCTTTTTCGGTGTTCCGCTCGCAGAGTTGACCGGCACGCCAGATGGGAACGCTCCCGCAAGCATATCGGAGAAAACACGCGATAAGCGCACAAAAACCCTGCGCATTGGCGCATGGGTGCTGTTGGCCGTCAGCGTACCGGTACTGCTCATATGTGCCGTACAGTATTTTACTGCCGGACCGCCTATTCCAGAGGATGTTTCGATCGTCGGCGGCGTTGATATGGCGACAGACATCTACGTTATGGGTCGGTTCCCTTCACATCTGTTTTTAGCCGCACTGCCGCTCTTTGTCGTGGGACTTGGTGTGCTGATAGGATTGAAAATCAAAAGGTGGAAAGGAAAAACACATGACGGGCAAGATTAAAGTTTTATTGCCGCTGCTGCTCATTTTTCTACTCGTCGGCTGCGGCAAAACGAACGATGGCCTGACCATCGAGGGCCACGACTGGACATACGCAAACGCCATCGACAGCGAGGGGCAGCCGCTCGACCTCCCTGCCCTCACCTGCTCCGCGCAGGACGGCTCGCTGACGGTCACGGATTCAGACGGCAGCACGCAAAGCGGCACCTACACCCTCACCCAGCGCGATGCGAACGACATCCTCTATGATCTTACGCTGGATAGCGAGACCGGTACGGCGCTTGTCGGCGTCACGGAATACACCGATGCTGCGGGCGGGAAAAGCAGCGAGTATACGCTGATCTTATCGCTGCCGGAGCGGACGGTTTATTTTCGTGCCGATATGGCACAATGAATCAAGGCCGCCCGAAAGGGCGGGGTTTTCCCTGCACCGTGCAGGGGGACGATTAAGGGGGATATTCTCTTTCCACGGAAAGAGAATATCCCCCTTTGACCCCCAAGAGAAAGGCTTTGATTGGCAATCTGGAGCTCGAACAACTTTCATACCTCCGGAGTGAAAGTGCCTGCGTGGCGGCATTGCTAACGCTCGCCGCC
>ERZ779877.2332-NODE-2332-length-14151-cov-9.507449_pt1 | contig 14151 bp, 18 predicted proteins | sample MGYA00511556_ERZ779877 | MGnify/ENA primary metagenome ERZ779877 (study PRJEB29588, sample SAMEA2159338) | human gut metagenome | biome: human gut; feature: human-associated habitat; material: faeces | place: Denmark | collected 2008/2010 ...
GAAGATCGTCGCGATAATACGATGCCAAAGTGTATAGATCTTCTGATATGAAGTAAATGCCAACGGGAGGCTTTCGAGCAGCGAGCATTCTTGCGCAAATCGTTACTTCCCGGACATCTCTGGATACATTGCTGACCTTTTGTGTGATTATGAGATTGACTTTTTCCTCATCACAGTCAGACAGAAGCTCAGTCCATGCCGGTGATTTCTCCATATAAGGTGCGGTCGACCCATTGTCAATATAGAAGCCCACAAACTTCCATAGAGGGTACTGCGCCAACGTAGCACGAAAAACCTCTTTGTTACGCTCGAGATATTCCTCGTCCCCATATTTCGTCTGATTAAAAAAGCGAATATACACTGCAACCTTGAACGGAATCTTAGGGCTAGGTGTCTCATGGCGGATGCTTTTCAACCACTGCCTGTGTTGCTCTACAAGTGGAGAAACAAAGCTTTCTCCCAGACACAGGTCAAAAGAGGAATATTCAGCCTCTTCGCGTCCTTGTTCGGTGCCTAATGGCAGCAGCTCCGTGTTTTCCATGTTTTCCTCCGGTATTGGGGTCAGCCCTTTTGGATGAATTATAGGGAAAACGCTTAAAAATAAGAAGATACCATAGGTCAACATCCTGACCTATGGTATGTAAATGGAAAAAAATTATCGGATTGGTCAACCAACCCGATAATCAATCCATGTTCTGTTTCTTATGCATGGAGGCCTTTACCTCACGGACGATGTTCAAAATAGTTTCCATCTCACTGGCTGAGCAGTCTTCGAGAAGTTCGGCAAATTCTCCTTGATAAATCGTCTTCACCTCCGGTACATCTGCGCGGAGCAAATGATCCGCAGATACCTGAAGTGCTTCTGCTACTTTAACGAAAGTCTCGAGCTGCATTCTCGTTTTTCCGCGTTCGATGTTGCTGATCAACGGCAGTGACACAGATGCCTTGACCGCCAAATCTGCCTGACTCATTCCTTTACCGGTTCGAACCGCCTTGATGCGTGAGCCGATCAGCGCCAAATCCGATTGTTCATACATGATCAGCTCACCTCCTCCTTGCCAGATATAATCTGCTAACTATAATTTAAGTTAGTATATATCATGCGAAGATTGGTTTTATATAATCGTTCCGCTATAAAATAGCGATTTCAATATAATTGGGTTGCCAAAATTTTTAGGAGGTATCCTTATGCAATTCAATTACATTGTCCTTGGCCAAAGAATCCAGAAAATCAGAAAGAACAAGCACATCTCTCAGGCAGTGCTGTCTGCTATGATCGACAAGTCCGCCGGTTACATCAGCTACCTTGAATGCGGAACAAAAGTCATGAGTCTCGAAACCTTTGTCAGTATCGCAAATGCACTGGAGGTGTCGACTGATACGCTCCTGAGCAGGCAACTCACCAGTGTGACGGAGATGTCCAACATCGAAGCACAAAGGATCTTCGCAAACTGCTCTCCGTATGAAACCTATGTTCTGCTGGATGTGCTGAAAGCAGCCAAAGAAGCTCTTCGCTCGCATCAACAGCTTCTCCCCAAGGGCGAGTGGTAATCATTTTACCAACTGAATATCAAATAGCAACAGACCACAGGTTAAGAGATTGACCTGTGGTCTGTTGCGTACAAAAACGATTATATTTTCGCCAAAAACAACTACGTTTTTGGCTTTTGCGAGATTTCCTTATTCTATGATGGTATAATTTGATTCAGTCAGAATAGACGACAAAGCATCGTCAATTCACGCGCCCTCGAAGAATGACAATCAGGGATGGAGAAAACGAGAGGCATTACCCATGAGTGCAAACGTAAAACCTACATATTACCGCCTGGAACTGGACGATTATTCTGCCGCTGCCTTTACCAGCTTCGGGAAATACTATTACGGTACGTTGGAGGATCTTCGCTGCTTTTTCGGAGAACTCGCACATGATGAGAAATTAAAGAAGCAATTCAAGGAGTTGCTATTTACATTCCAAGCCTTCGAAGAAGGACATCAGGATCTCAGCCATTCTATCGCATACAGGAAGGTACCATTCCTAGTCCCTGCGCAGTTACTCCACAGGAAACCCGTCACTTTGGAAAACTACAAATGGACGCATACCAACACATGGGACAAACCTTATTATATGCGCTGTGACAAAGTCAGATCCGAACATCTCTGGCTTGCCTGCGACGGGGAATACTGCCGTGCAACCAAAGCTATGTTTTCAAGACTACAGTATACCGGAACGATCGGCAAGTGGAATCATGTCGGAACAATGCTTTGGGGATTCCCGTGCATTCTCACCGGAAACCCATTCAGCTTCTGGAATCGATTAGCTGAACCAGAAAAGCAGTTCAAGACCAAAGAGGACGCTAAGCGAGATTGGGAGCTGTTCCCCGAGAATCCGGACCCCGACTATTCGGAGTTTTGCAATGAAATCTTTGGAGATGGCTGATGTTTAGGAGAGCACCATGATAGAAGAACGCTGGACGAAATCGAAAATAAGCGATATTGCAAAACATCTGGCGATACAAGAATCGCGGAACAAGGATGCGCTTGTCTGCAGATGCACGTTCCACTTTGGTACTTCGTTTCGCCCAGCTACAAAGGACGAGATTATAAAGAACACATGCAAAAAGGCATTTACGACACCATACCGGGAAAGGGGTAAAGTCCCTGCGGAGGCGTATCACATGGGCAAATGGCTTGGCTACACGGTAGAGCTGTGCTTTGATGGTCAATGGTTCAATATCGACCAGTGGCACCGATCTGCAAGTGGAAAACTCAAACACCGCTATCTATATACCGCGCCTGAGCGGGATATTCTTTCCAGCCCATATGATGAATTAGCGCTTCTTAAAAAGCGGATCAGCTTTTCGGATTTGGCGGCTTCGACGCAGGACATCATTTGTGCGGAAAATCCGGCATTCGAGCGCAGCTCGTTTGGCACGTGGGATTTCTTCATTTGGGGAAGTCTTGCTGATTTAGAGGCGTTGCTTCAAAAGCCGGTTAAAAATGAAGACGATGAATGTAATTCAAAGACCTTATTGAAAGAGCTAGTCTTCAAAATTCAAGACCAGATCAGCTTTTTTCAGCAGACTATCCCGCATTGGATAAACAACTGGTCACCGGAAACGTCAGTCAGAATTATTATCTGTGAATTGTGATTTTATAGGTAGCTATTTCCCCAAAAGTGTGGTAAATGTTTGTGCTGCGAAGAAGGAGGTGGAACACCATGATTTATGTCATGTCAGATATCCATGGGCAGAAGCGGCGCTTTGATTCCGTCATGAAGCAAATCAACCTGCAGCCTGAGGACACGCTCTATGTCCTTGGAGATGTGATAGACCGCAACCTCGACGGCATCAAGCTCTTACGCCAGATCATGGCGATGCCAAATGTCAAAATGCTTCTGGGCAACCACGAACTTATGATGATGAACGCACTTTACTACCCGCCCCCAGAAGATGAGGAATGGCCGGAATATTACTATGAGCGCAAACAAACTCTGTGGTATCGAAACGGCGGTCAGATCACGCACAACTACCTGAAGCGCATAAAGAAAGCCATTCGCCAAGAGATTTTCGAATACCTGGACAAGCTGCCAGTCAATGTGGAGCTGACAGTAAACGACAGGCAATACATCCTGACGCACGCGGCACCTGTGGACTTATACGAAAGCTACGGCTGGAAATATAAAAGTGCGCGTGATTTCGCAGTTTGGATGCGGTTTGAGAGATTCCCCGTTCTGGAGGGCCGGATAGTCATCTTCGGTCACACACCGACCCACCATTTCCAGTATGATAATCCCATGGCAATATGGGATGCAAAGAGCTGGATCGGAATCGACTGCGGTTGTATGCTCCCCGAAACAGGCGATCCGTGGTCAGGCGTTCTCGGCAGGCTGGCTTGTCTCCGCTTGGATGATATGCAGGTATTCTATTCTGAGGAACCACAATACGGCAATTCTGAAGAAGCAGAAATGCAGCACGATGGATAGCAGTAAGCAAGGAGAGCTTGACTTACCTGTATGACATGTGCAGGAAGGTGATGCTTTACGATCTTTTTCACAGGAGATATTCATGGTGCCGTGGATGGCATCGCAGAGTTTATAACCAAAGTACATCCCACAATGGAGGACATAATCGTCCTGCTGGGAGATGTGGGCGCAAACTATTATAACGGGCGCAAGGATTATCTGATGAAGCAATGGCTTAACAATTCCGGCACCAGATTTCTCTGTATTCACGGGAACCACGAAATGCGGCCAGTCCATGTTTCGGGATATATTGAAACCGAATGGTGCGGAGGCGCGGGATGGTTGCAGCCAGAATATCCGAACCTGATCTTTGCCAAGGACGGCGAGATCTATATGATGAATGGTTTGCGGTATCTCGTAATTGGCGGTGCATACAGCGTAGATAAGTACTACCGTTTAAGCCGAGGCTGGAACTGGTGGCCGGACGAGCAGCCATCTCCGGAGATTAAAGCTTATGTTGAGCAGCAGATTCGCGAGAAACACTTCGACATTGTTCTGTCCCATACCTGTCCATTCAAATATGAACCAACGGAGATGTTTCTTGGCGGCATTGATCAGCGTACAGTGGACGACAGCACCGAGAGATGGCTTGACACAATCGAGGAATCCATTCAATACAAAGCGTGGTTCTGCGGACACTGGCATACGGACAAGCGAATCGATAAAATGCATTTCCTGTTCCGTAGCTTTGAGTCAGATGAACAGTTCAAAAGATAACGGAGGATCATAGCATGAAAAAACTACCAGCAGTTTCTGAAATGGAGCATATCACGTCCAAAGAGTTTGGAGAGAACATGGACGCCATTATGGAACGAGTGGCAAAAGAGGATGTTGCCCTGATCATCGACCATGCGGGCAAGTCCTACGTCCTGTGCCCTGCCAGATGGTTTGAAGTGCCAGAGCTGACGCAACTGGAGGTCATGGTCAAAAACGCTGTGCGGTATGTTTCCGAGGTCGACGATTCCGACTTGGCAGAAACAGCTCAGACCGTGAAGGAGCTTGCGCCGATCTTATCTCCGGCGTGTATTACCATGCTTCTCAAAATCATCACGAACAGGATCTTTGTTGGCTCCGGAGGCGCGTGGTGCGAGATGAAGCAGGCATTGGAAGACGCCCTGACGAAGGAAAACAAGGAGGAACATACGGAAACACGATGATTTACTATATTGCAGATATGCACTTCGGTCATGAAAATGTCATTCACTTCGACGACCGCCCTTTTGCGGACACAGAGCAGATGGACGAGGTGCTGATTCAAAACTGGAATGAGCGGGTCACAGCGGATGACACCGTCTATGTGCTGGGCGATGCGTTCTGGAAAAACGAAGAAAACAGCATCCGGATCATGCAGCAGCTCAACGGACATAAGCACCTGATTCAAGGCAACCATGACCGTGTGAAAGGAAAGCTTCGTCCTTACTGGGAAAGCATCAAGCAGTACGCGGAGGTCAACGATGAGCATCGGCTTGTGATTCTGAGCCATTACCCGATTCTGTTTTACAAGAACCAGCATTATGGCGCAGTCATGCTGTACGGGCATGTACATAATACGCGCGAATGGTCGCTTGTAGAGAAGTGGAAGAACGAACAATGGACGATGGGCATTCCAAGCAGACTGATCAATGTCGGCTGCATGATGGCTTACATGAACTACACGCCGCGGACGCTGGATGAGCTGTTAGAGGCGAACCCGCAGCCCATGATCAAAAGAATCCGGAAGGATGGAACCAACGCAGGAGAAAACAGCAATGGAGAATTATGAAAAGCTCATAGCAGAGATTGACGAGGTTGTAAAACGGATCAAAGGGTTATATGACCTTGCCTACACGCAGTACTCCCATGCCGTCGACGAAGTGATCTCAGGCCGCCTTACCGACGAAAAACAGATCGAGCATATTCTCGACGGCATCATTGACTTTGGAGATGATCTCCGATTCTTGGAGCTCTCCAAGAGACTGTGCCGCCATATTTATTATGAATATCCGCAGCTTGTTGGAAGTTTCGTTCATATGTACAGAGCGCTGTTTGAGGAAAAGGAGGACGAAGATGGAATTGGTGACGATTGAGGTCAAGCTCCCAAAAGAAGTTTATGACAGCGCTTCGGAAATTCTGGCAAAGCAGGGCTTAACCATGGAAGATGCGTTGATTCTCTTTTTGAAGGAAACGGTCAGGCTTGGGAGGATTCCCTTTGATTATACGGAGGCAGACCTTGAGGAAGCGCGAAGATGGGAGAGAATCGTAAACGATGACGTACAGGATACTGAAGGTGAAGAAACGTGCATGGTAAATTGACGCAGCCAAAAATAGATGGGTATATCAGCTGGCTCCGGCGAAATGACCACTTTGGTATGACAAGCTGTATCTACGACGACAAAAGTCAGAAACTGCTTGATGAACTGTTTGCCCTGTTGGAGCAGGTCGCACCGGAATCCCCGAACGGTGTCAGAACGCTCTGGCTTTGTGCGGAAAGAGGACCAATTGAGGATTTCGGCAATGCAGCGGAGGAAATCGCAGAGGGTAATTACGACTCGGAAGAAGAATTCGTGAATGCATGGAAAAGCTGGTTCCCAGAGGACGTCAAATGGTATCATTTCCAAGCCGTCGAGGACAAAGCGGAAGGATACCGCGCTGTCGCGGTTCGTCACAGTTATGTGATCGTTCAGGACAAGCGCAGAGAACCAGCAGGATGGCCCTGCGAAATTTCTGAGTTTGTCCAGTGGCTTGTCGACGGTGTCAGGAGCTGCATTGAAATGCTGAAAGCCGGGACGTATAACGATGTTGTCCGTGAAAATCTGCCGCCCCAGCATCGAACCGGAACAATCCGACGCAGGGATTTTTGGAATGTCTGGCCGGATGCAAGAGTCGACTTCTTCAAGGATATCTCGCCTGCGGATGTTACGGAGTTCATTGAAAGGGTCTCCGCACAGGAAGAAAATTATGCTGCAATGAAAGGCCGCTTGCAAGCTATGACAGCCAATGATTTTTTCCGCTTTTGTGCCATGGGTTACGCGGAGAACAAGTATGATGGCTGCGGAAAAACGCCGAAGGAGCAGTATGTGCTCCATGCCGACGGCCGGGACGAGGGATTGCAGGATATCGATGCGGACAGCCCGGAGGCGTTTCATGCATGGCTCCACGATAGAGACCGGTGCGGTGGACATCCGTGGGAGGTCTGCCGCGGCGGAAACTCCACGCATGTCGATCTGCGGGTATTGGAGGATGGCCGCGGTTATTTTCTGTATCTGGCAGGAGCAGCGTGGAACCGAACGATGGAAACCGTTAAATTCTACCTCGCCCTGACGAGAGCAAATATCCCCGTTTATCTGGCCGAAGCAAAGATGCTGGCTGACCGGCTGGCGGAAGAAGAAAAGATTGGGATCGTGCCGGAGGGCGTTCTGCCCGCCTACTGTGGAAGCTGGTTTCCAAATGAACACATCATCGACTACATGAATTTGCCCAGTGAGGATCAAGAAAAGTTTCTGCCGTTTTGTACATGGTACGAGGAAAGGCCTGCGGCTCTTGCTCAGCGCGAAGAAACATGATGTACTTGCCTGTGAAATGCTCGATTCCTGTTTCGGCGCAGTTACGCGTTTGATCAGCAGGGTGAACCACAAGTTCCATGACTTCCTGGCTTTCAGCAGCTAAAATACGGACAGAAACAAATTTTCAAGCCAGAGGTGAAAAACATGAATCTGAAAGAAGCGTTCCGCTACCAGAACAAGCTCCAGTCGTTTCTGGACGAAGCGCAGAGCATCCTTGACCGTGATTCCAACGTCACGCGGGTGGAGAACACCTATCTGCGCCATAAGGTCATGGCGGAAGCGGAGGACGAAACCGTCCTTGCGATGCCGGAAACGGAGTATTATGAGGGAATTACAGACATTGCCCGTTTCCTCCTGTATCTGCTGGACGAGAAAGGCAAGCTGTTCGCCGCCATCCGCAAGGCAAAAACGGAGCTGGACATCGACATGGACAGCGCGGTCAGCCTCAATGCGACGCGTCAGAGCATTGCCCGCACGTTCAAACGGATGAATGATCTGCGCAGCTCCGAGCAGACGATTTCAAACGGTGGCACCGGTTATCGGTTCAACGCCGAGGGCAATCAGATCTCCTATCGCTGCGATGTACGGCGAGTGACGACGATCAATTATGACCGCAAGGTCATCCGCGCTGCGCTCGGCAAACTGAATCAGCGGGCTGACGAGACTTCCGCTAAAATTGACCTGTGCCTTGTTACGTCGAAGGTGGACTATGCGCCGCCTTTTGATGTGAATGCCAGCTTCGCTGAAGCATTCGAGATATATACAGAAAACGCCGGGGCATAATACCCCGGCACAGCCCGGCTATTTTGGATGCGGCAAGCCAAGAGAATGCGGATACCGGTTCAGGTGCAGATGAACGATAACGCTGCACACTTTTAGAAAGATATTCTGGCTTGGCTCACCCTACGAGCTTTTATGGCAGAAAAAAGAAGCGTTCCGCTTTTCCAACCTCGCCAGACGTTCTTCCGCGAAAACCGCTTTTTCCATATCACACGTTTTCCTGCATCCAAACTGACATCTCCATATGTAAGGCGTACAAGCCTGACTCGCTGATTACGAAATCAATTACGATCAAATGCTGATCTTTTTCCGTGTGCGAAGCTGAATGCGTGACCTGTCACGCAGCAGGCAATGCAGACGGAGCAAATGGTGGAAGCTGCATCGGACGCTTGCCGTATCCAAAATAGCCGGGGAGAAAATAATGTGAGCAACAGGTCTCGGCCTGCTGCTCACTGACGATATGCAGTTTTATAACAGGAACCAGGATCTGATCCATCGGAACCTCAAAGAGCACTCCGAGTGCATAGAGATTATCTACCGTGGGCAGGCTTTCGCCCTTCTGCCACTTGTAGATCGCCCGCGGTTCTTCAAAGCCGAAGTAGCTTTGCAGCTCCCGGACGGTCAAGCCGCGCTCCATGCGCAGACGGCGGATGTTGTTTCCCGTGGCGACAGGATCAATCACGGGGTATGTCTTCATATCCATTTTGCTTGCCTCCTTTAAGATCGTGATATTACAAAATATCAGAGATGGCAGCCAGATGCAAGACAAAAATACGGTTTGTAATGCAAATGTAAAACTAGAGGGGGATGAAGTATGATCAATACAGTACCGCTGAAGAAGCAGAGCAAACGGGCGCAGAAAGAATTTCACAGCAAGCGGCGCGGGAGCTGGTACGGGATATTGCCCGTGACACGAACCGTGCCGAGTGGGGGAATTTATGACCGAAAGCGAATGAAGCGAGAAGATCGGCGGACTTTCGGAGAATGAATTCCTGAAGCGCATCTGAGAAGCAAAAACCGGCGTAGGCTGCGCCGCGTTCGCGACATTCAAAAGAGTGACGGACTGCTGCACATTATAAATTATGGCAACCATGCCACGCATCGCAGATGCATCGATTGGGGCTTTGACGGTCGGACGCTGCTGCACACAGGAAAGTACATCAAGTATCCTAAAAACAGCCGCAGTCAGAGCTGGATCAAGCTAGAGACTAGCCGTAGGATCCGCAGCTGCCGAAATGCTCCAGCAAAAGGGAATTTCTATCGCCGCTTATTTGACTATATAGTGATGACCAATTGCCAATTATCTTTGGCGAAGGGGTGTAAAGTTGAGAAAAAGTTATGAGTACAACGTAAAACCGTGTATTACTGCAAAATTGTCTTGCAATACGCAGAAAGCAGCTTGGAGGTCATCCTAACGTTTAGGGACGACCTCTTTAGTTGTCTACAGCGACTATGCGGTTGCGCTTACATTTTAGGACAAACCACTGGCAAATTGAATTTGAACGACAATGAATGAAGAGATTTATCCATAATCTTTTTGTAAATGGATTTCTGTAGGAAATTAATTGTGTTGAATATGCGGCGCAAGCCACGCCTCTGGCATTATAAATAAAAATAATTCGCGGATAGAAAATATTACTGGTTGAGTTGCACATATACTTTGAATTTGGTAGAATATAACCAGAACATTATCTGTGTACTCAAGTCAAATGGCAACCTATGCGGTAATTAAGGCAAAAACTGTGATGATCAATGCTACCGGCTTTCGATATCCAGAGAATCATCTTGGCTATTCACAGGGCTTGACTTAGACCAGTATACAGGATACAAAAACGATGTTTGCTTATTATTGATAGGCCATTTGAGGTGGGAGAGATTATGATAAAAAGATGATACACTTGAGTTTGCATTTGTCATTGCTGAAATCCCGACTTTCCTTGAGTCTGTGTTTGATGCGATAGTCAATGAGGTTGAGTGTAAAAAACTATGGGATAGTAAGAGCTTACTTTGGACAGTGTAATAAAATAACAAATAGAGAGGGTGTGTATTGTGGGAGGAAGAGAGGCTTCACGAGGTTTTTTATATCAAGCGTTTGCGTCTGTCCTTGAGGCAATGTGTCAAAAAAACTGGGATAGAATTTATATAGAATTTAAATCTGATGACGATAAAGTTGATATTGCATTAGAGGAGAATAGCAAAATCTTCAAAAGTATTCAGGTCAAATCGACAATAAATACTTTTAGTAAGAATTCGTTGGAAAAATGGTTACAAGACCTTATAAAGGATGATGTGGGAGCAAATGAATTTGAACTGTTTTTAATAGGGCAGTGCAATAACGACGCTCTTACATTCATTAACTCTATAGATAAGCTTCAGAAGAACAAATTAGATGCAACGGCACAAAAATCATTACAAGGATTTGATACAAGTATTATACAAGACAGAAAGATTTCTTTCAAACATATACCATTCGATGTGGAAATTTTGGAGACATTAGTTAGAGACTCGTTGCTCCGATATATTTCGAATCACAATCGAATGTTGACATTCGATCAAATTAGTTTTATCGCATCGGCAACCGTAAATGACCAAATGATTTCTTCAACGCACGGCGATGGTATTGACAGAAAGAAATTTGATGAGGAGTTGGAAAAACGCATTTTCCTCATAGCTGATGAGTATTCACCAAAAAGAATATCTATCGCTGTTACAAGCTTTCCCCGCGGGGCAGTGCATTTAGAGGATAGAGCAATGTGCTTATCTCTGGTAGATAAATTTGATGGCCGAAATTTGAAAAACGGATACGATTGGAACAATGATATTTATCCAATGTTAAGAGATTTCTTGATTTCAAATACCAAGAACGAACATGCTTATCAGGTGTTTTTGGATGCACATGCATCTTTAGCATTTGCTGCAGGACGTGTTCTTGATAGTAAATCTGGCATCAATGTATTTCCAATACAAAAAACAGCAGGTACTAAATTGTGGGATGTGAAATTATCAGCTAAAAGGAGCTATTCTAATTGGCGCATTTCGCACGAAAAGCTTGAGGAGAACCAATTTGATACAGCCTTGATACTGAATGTTACTCGCCCTATTTATAATGACGTAATCGAATACATTAAAGAACAGAATCTATCAATTGGTCGAATCATAAATTGTACCCCGAACGAAGCTGGTTCCACTAATTTTTCAATAGAAGATGGAAACCATGCAGCGACTCTCGCTAATTCTATTTACAACGCTATAGCGCAAAGAACTACTGCAGAGCGACGAGCGACACTACATATTTTTGCTGCCGCGCCAAACGCATTTATGTTTTTCTTAGGACAGATTTCACGAGGATTTGGAAAGTGTGTTTTATATGAGTATGATTTTGATCAACAGGACTCTTGTTCTTATTCAGAATCAATAAGTTTCAAGGATTAAAGGAGAATTCTTTATGTCTACCGTACCGTCGTATTTTAAAGATTTTTTGTCCAATATTCGTTTATCTGATAATCAAGTAAGTGATTTGAAAACAGGTCATACAACATTAAGAAAAAGATTAGAGGCAGACGAGACGCTATCGAAAATTATTGTCAGCACCTTTTTGCAGGGGAGTTACCGCCGCTCCACAGCTGTAAAGCCTAAAAACGGGAATAAATCAGATGTCGATGTTATAGTTGTAACAAAATTAGATTCTGAGGAATATACTCCAGAAGAAGCGCTAGATTTATTTGTTCCTTTTTTGGACAAGTACTACAACGGTAAATATAGAATCCAAGGCAGATCGATTGGTATCAGTTTAAGTTACGTGGATTTAGATATTGTTCCAACTTCTGCACCAAGTGAAAGCGAAACGGGTATATTGCAAGATGAAGCTATTATTTCTGAGTACACAATTGAAGACTTTCAGCAAAATCAATTAATGAAATTATTTAATAATACCTTGCTTGAAAGTACTTATAATATATTCTGCAAATCCGACGACGAAGCAAAATGGAAATCTGAGCCGCTCCTCATCCCTGATCGTGAGGCTGAGAAATGGGATAAAACACATCCGCTTGAGCAAATACGATGGACAGTCGAAAAAAATAAAAATTGCAATACGCACTATGTTAATGTTGTTAAAGCACTTAAGTGGTGGCGCAAGACACAATATCCAGATATGAAACATCCAAAGAGTTATCCGCTCGAACATTTCATTGGCGATTGCTGTCCAGACGGCATAACCAGTATTGCTGAGGGAGTTGTATTGACGCTCGAAAACATGGTTTCTCAATACCCCACAAAACCGTTCTTAGCTGATAGAGGTGTTCCTGAGCATGATGTTTTTGCCAGGATTACAGATGACGAATACTCTGATTTTTATGATGCAGTCTGTGAAACTGCTAAAACCGCTCGAGAAGCCTTTGATTGTGATGAATTATATGATAGTGTTTGCAAATGGAGAAAGATATTCGGAAATGAATTTCCGTCTGCGCCCGAACCTTCAAAGAATAACTCTTCAGCAGGTTTCACACATCGTACCGAAAAATCATCTGCTGTTCCAGAAGGAAGATTTGCATAAATGGAATCGGAACAAATTCTAAGTAAGCTTAATCGGGCGCGAAGAGCATTAGACGCATTATCACAGGTGGAGATAATAGACGAATGGGAATTTGATAAAGAATTAAATGTCTGGCATTTACATTTGGGTATTACAATTGATTATGAAACAAAGCATTTTCCGCAGATATCTAAATGGTATATTGTTGTTACCTCCGATTATCCAAAAGGAAGGATTAAAGTATATCCTGATGTTAAAGACAGCATAACGGTTACCTTATGTTGCCTCTAGGCCACAAAAAAAGTAATATGATAGACTAAGTTTTGCAATTTGAAAAGAATAAAAAGAGACATGGTTTGTATACCTTTGATAGAATGAAGCCGCGCCACATCATTCTGAAAGGAGATAGCAAACCATGTCTGGGGAGATAATAAAGCAAAACGAGGAGACTATTAAGGGATAACTCAGAGAAGTGATTCGAGGCAGCATTAAGGAAGCTCGCAACGAGCTGCTGGAGACCGAGTCAAAGAAGTTCACTTGGGTGGTTTGGTACGAGCGGAATGAGTGACGCCAGGATTATAGCAACGGCAGCTACAGATGCGCCTCGCTGTTACTTCCGTGGTGTTACGCTGAAAGAACCCAAACTCAAAGGAGCCTCCTTTTAGACTGATATTACTGAGCGGTATCGCCACCGTGAGAGTGATGCAGAAAAGACCCTTATGCAGATACCCGATAATCTCCTGATCCATACCGGGACCGGAACGGAAATGCAGGCTGGTGATACCAGGCACCACCGTACCAGTCTGCTTTTGGGACTTTTCGCTGCCGATGTTGTATTCCTTGTCGCCCACCGTAACAATCAGGTTCCCATCCGCATCCGTAGCGACTTCATAGCCATCCGGCAGCACCTGCATGTCCGGGTCGATTTCGATGCTGCTATCACTGTCTGTTTTCCCTGCATTTGCACTTCCTACTGCATCCGTCTCCTGTGCAGCGGTACTGACAGCCGTGTTCTCCTGCACAGCATCGCCCGTATAGGCAAATGAAGTGGTCGTAAAGGTTCCTACCGCCATCACGCTGGCAAGCAGCATTGCTATCATCTTTTTCATTCCATATCCTCCGTTTCTTTCTCGTCCAGTTTCAGATTTTCCGGGTTGGGAACCGCAGCCTGCGCCATCTGAATGATGACTGCCAGTTGTTCCGGGGGCAGGCTCTGGGCATACCCAAACGGGGCAAGACACCCGGTAAACTGTCCTTTCTGCGCTTTCAGAAGA
>ERZ779877.2333-NODE-2333-length-14144-cov-3.219107_pt1 | contig 14144 bp, 10 predicted proteins | sample MGYA00511556_ERZ779877 | MGnify/ENA primary metagenome ERZ779877 (study PRJEB29588, sample SAMEA2159338) | human gut metagenome | biome: human gut; feature: human-associated habitat; material: faeces | place: Denmark | collected 2008/2010 ...
CATACACACCAATAACCTCATACTCTGGCATAAGATTCTGAATAAGATCTACTGCCTGCTTATCTTTAACATCGCCAAACTGTGGAACAAGCACAATATCATTGGCTATATAGAAGTTAGCATAACTGGCCGCAAGCCGCTCTCCCGCTTCACGCATATCTTCTCCTGCTTCAAACACAAGACCCTTTAAATCATTATCAGTTATGCACACTGGGACATCCGGTATATGCAGTTTATGAACATTAAACTTACGTCCTCTGGCATCAGTTTCTCTTTCAAGCACCTTCATATCAGCCAAAGACATTGCATATTGAGGATCTTCCTCATTATCCGTCCACGCAAGAACTACATTAGCTGGTGAGGTAAATGCACACACATTATCAACGTGTTCATTAGTTTCATCATTATATATTCCATATGGAATCCATATAATTTTCTTTGCCCCCAGATATTTCTTAAGATTATGCTCAATCTGTTCCCTGCCCATATCTGGATTTCTTCCCTTGCTTAAAAGACAGCTGTCAGTTACTATAACCGTACCTTCACCATCACTGTGTATAGAACCTCCCTCAAGCACAAACGGATTGGCATCATAGCAATCATATCCTGTCATATTACAGAATTGCAGAGCTGCTTTATCGTCCTTTTCCCAATTCTTGTAAAGTCCGTCATAATCGCCACCCCACGCATTGAATTTCCAGTTAATCCCACGTACATCACCTGTATGTCCGTTTTTTACAAACGTGGGACATACATCTCTTGCCCACGCATCATCTGTTTCGATGCAGACTACTTCAATATTCCAGGCAGCTTTAATATCTTCACTGGCTTTATTACATTCTCCTGTTACAGCGTCTTTTATTTTCATAAATCTTGCTTCTGCCTGTGCATAGTGCTTCTCATCTGCTAATATATACACTTTTTCGTGTCTGGATATTATATGTGCAATATCCACAAATACATTCTGTGCAGCTACAGCATTATAAGGCCACGAGCCTGTCCTTACAGGCCATATCATAATTGTAGCCTTGTGCCTGTCATATTCTGCCGGCATATAATAGCCATCTTCTATAGGTGTAGTATCTGTTATTCTCACGAAAGCCTCCACTTAAAATCTTCATAACCAAATTCTTTAATAACCCGCACTTCTTTATCTTTCATTACCGCTATAGCTGGAAGTGGTATTCCATTAAATGTATTATTCTTTACCATTGAGTATATCGCCATATCCTCAAATACAAGCCTGTCCCCTATATTAATCTTACTGTCAAACTTATAATCACCTATAATATCTCCTGCAAGACAGGTATATGAAGACAGCCTGTATACATTTTCTCTGTATTCTTTTTTATCTTTATACTTCATAATATCTTCATTTTCCTGAATATCTTTACCAGCAGTAACATCTTTATATTCTTTGATATTTTTAATTATCTGTGCCCCCCGAAGTGGTGGTGTATATGGCATTTCGAGGACATCTGGCATATGGCACGCGGCAGAAGCATCAAGTATAAGCGTTTCGATTCCATTATCAACCTTATCTAACACCTCTGTAACAAGATAACCGGCATTAAGAGCAACAGCCTCGCCCGGCTCTAAATACACCTGTACATTATATTCACTCTTTATGTGATTAACGCAGCCAATAAGTGTATCTATATCATAATCTTTTCTTGTTATATGATGTCCACCGCCCATATTAATCCACTTCATATTCTTCATAATATGCCCGAATTTATCTTCAACTGCTTTAAGTGTAATTGCAAGTGCATCTGAATTCTGCTCACAGAGAGTATGAAAATGAAGTCCCTCAACTCCATTAAGAACTTCCTCATCTGCCTTGTTTAACATATCAATAGTTACTCCAAGCCTTGAACCATACGCACAAGGGTCATATATTGCATTATCACCCTGCGTAGATATTTCCGGATTAATTCTAAGTCCTATGCTGATACCGCTTCTTATACATTTTTCCTTATAACGCATAAGCTGCCCTATGGAATTAAATATTATATGGTCACATATTTTTACAAGTTCATCTATATCCTTTTCTTTGTAAGCAGGAGCATAGACGTGATTTTCTTTATTCATCTCTTCCCTGCCAAGCCTTGCCTCATACAATCCACTTGCTGTTGTGCCACTTATGTATCTGCCAATTAACGGATATTCATAAAATGCTGAAAATGCTTTCTGTGCAAGCAATATTTTACATCCTGTTTTGTCTTCAACATATTTTAAAATTTCAAGATTATGAACCAGAATATTCTCATCTATAATATATGCTGGTGTTGTAATATCATCTATTGTCATCAACTCTTATATCCTCTATTCTACAAGCTGTGGATTTTCCTCAACTACCCAAGGAAGTCCCCATTTATTAAGTGCTTCCATATATGGATCAGGATCAAATTCTTCCACATTGTATACACCTGCTTTATTCCACATTCCTGTGACAACCATCATTGTTCCTATCATTGCAGGAACTCCTGTTGTATATGATATTGCCTGTGATTCAACTTCCCTGTAACATTCCTGATGGTCACATACATTATAAATATATATTGTCTTTTCTTTTCCATCCTTTCTTCCCCTGAATATACAGCCAATGTTAGTCTTTCCTACTGTTCTTTCTCCCAGTGTAGCAGGATCTGGAAGAAGTTCTTTTAAGAGCTGTATAGGAACAACTTCAACACCATTGACTTTTACAGGGTCAGTTCTTAACATTCCAACATTCTCAAGACATTTCATATGTGTAAGGTAGCTCTGTCCAAATGTCATAAAAAATCTTATTCTTTTAACTCCCGGAATGTTTTTAGCAAGCGATTCTATCTCCTCGTGATGTAAAAGATACATATCCTTCATTCCAACCTGTGGAAAATTATATTCTCTCTTAATAGACATAGCTGGTACTTCTACCCAGTGTCCATCTTCCCAATATGAGCCAGGTGCTGATACTTCTCTTAAATTAATCTCTGGATTAAAATTAGTCGCAAAAGGATAGCCGTGATCTCCGCCGTTGCAGTCAAGAATATCAATTGTGTCTATTTCATCAAAATAGTGTTTAAGTGCATATGCTGAGAATACACTTGTTACACCAGGATCAAAGCCCGTTCCTAAAAGTCCCATTATTCCAGCTTCTTCAAATTGCTTCTTATAATTCCACTGCCAAGAATAATCAAAATAAGCTGAAAAACCTTCTTCCTTACATCTTTTTTCATATATAGCTCTCCACTCAGGATCTTCGGTATCTTCTGCTTCATAGTTAGCAGTATCAATATAATGCACCTTTGTCTTAAGGCAGGCATCCATTATTGTTAAATCCTGATATGGAAGTGCAAGGTTAAGCACTGCCTCTGGTTTATAGCTTTCAATAAGCTTCACAAGTTCTTCTACATTATCTGCATCAACCTTTGCTGTTGTAATTACTGTCTTTGTATCAGGCTGTAATTTATCCTTTAAAGCATCACATTTGCTCTTAGTCCTGCTTGCTATACATATCTCTGTAAATACTTCACTGTTCTGACAGCACTTGTTAATTGCCACTGTTGCAACTCCACCACAACCTATTATTAATACTCTGCTCATAATTATCCTCCATTCTTTAAGCCCTGTTTATTAATTATCTTAACGCTTTCTTTTTAAACACTGTCTATTACTCTTTTCAGGCTTTCTTCTCATTTTCTTCTTCTTCAAGCATCTGCTCTACATAACCCGGAAGCATAAATGCTCCCCTGTGAAGATTAGTTGTATAATATCTTGTCTTTATACCTAACTTCTTCCATTCCTCCGGTCTGAAATCATCAAGCGGATGATATTTCTTGGAAGCAAATCCAAACAGCCAATAGCCTGATGAACAAGTTGGTATATGTGCCTGATATACACGGCTTACAGGAAATGCCTGATATGCCTTTCTGTGCATTTTCACACATTCATCTTTATCTTCTGAATAAAATGGACTTCCATGCTGATATACCATAATGCCATCACTTTTAAGTGCTTTATAACAGCTTCCATAAAATTCTTTGGTGAATAAACCTTCTGTATATCCAAATGGATCTGTCGCATCATTAATTATCAGGTCATAATCACCCGTCTTATTTCTTAAAAATCTTAATGCATCCTGAATATACACATTAACCCTGTCATCATCCAGTCCACAGGTAAGCTCAGGAAAATGCTTTCTACATACTTCAACAAGCATTTCATCCGGTTCAACAACATCTATTCTTTCTATACATTTATAATTGATAAGTTCTCTTGCAACTCCGCCATCAGCTCCACCGATTATTAATACATTCTTTACATCAGGGTGGACTGCCATTGGAATATGGGTTACCATCTCATCATATATAAACTCGTCTTTTTCAGAAAATAGTATCTCTCCGTCTAATGCAAGAAATTTACCAAATTCATCTGAAACAAGCACATCAATCCTCTGACAGTCACTCTCCACCGAACACAATTGTTCTTCTATTCTCATTGAAAGCTTCACATTGCTTGTATGAAGCTCTGAAAACCACATCTCCATATTAAATAATCCTCATTTCCTGTATATACTTTCATATGGCTCTTCCACAATTATCTGTCTATACCAGAACCTTTAATTTATTAACGCTCTTGTCTTCTGTTCCCTGCATTGAACAGCCTTTTTCTTTAACATACAGAATATACTGTATAATCTCGTCTGTAATCATCTCTCCCGGTGCTAATATCGGAATTCCCGGAGGATAACACATAACAAATTCTCCTGATATTCTTCCCTCAGTCTTCTCAACCGGCAGGGATTCCTTGGCAGAATAGAAAGCTTCCTGAGGTGATCTGGCTACTATTGGACTTATGAATTCTCCGCTTAACATTCCAGTACTGTCTTTTTTATATATTCTGGCTATATCTGCCAGAGCTCCGACAAGTCTTTCTATATCCTGTAATCTGTCTCCGATAGATATATAAGCAAGGATATTGCTTACATCTCCGAATTCTATCTGGATATCATATTCATCTCTTAACAGATCATATACTTCAATTCCAGCAAGTCCCAATCCAAGCGTATGAACTGACAATTTAGTGACATCATAATCATATACGCTTGTTCCATTAACAAGTTCTTTTCCATACGCATAGTATCCGCCTATTTCATTAATCTCCCTGCGTGCATATTCTGCCATATCCATTACCTTTGCAAATGACTCTTCACCCCTTAAGGCAAGATTTCTTCTTGAAATATCAAGACTGGCAAGCAAAAGATATGAACCACTTGTCGTCTGCGTAAGATTGATAATCTGTCTGACATAATCAGCATTAACACCTTTATTCGTAAGAAGTATCGAACTTTGTGTTAAAGAACCACCCGATTTGTGCATAGATACTGCCGCCATATCAGCCCCTGCTGCCATAGCAGAAACTGGTAATTGCGGCTGGAAATATAAATGTGTTCCGTGTGCCTCATCAGCTAACACTTTCATTCCGTGTTCGTGTGCCAGCTTCACTATTGAACATATATCAGAGCATATTCCATAATATGTAGGGTTATTTACAAGCACTGCAACCGCATCAGGATTTTCTTTTACAGCTTTTCGTACTGACTCCAGATTCATACCAAGTGAAATACCAAGCTGATGATTAACCTCCGGATTAACATATACAGGAATTGCACCGCATAACACTAAAGCATTAATGGCACTTTTATGCACATTCCTTGGAAGTATTATTTTATCTCCTCTCTTACAATTCGATAATATCATCGCCTGCACAGCAGATGTCGTTCCACCTACCATAAGAAATGCGTTCTCTGCACCAAATGCCCTGGCCGCTAATTCTTCTGCATCCCTTATAACTGATACCGGATGACACAGATTATCTAATGGCTTCATAGAATTAACATCTATTCCAACACATTTTTCTCCTAATAATTCCACTAATTCAGGATTGCCCCTTCCTCTTTTATGACCCGGAACATCAAATGGTACTACTCTTTTTCTTCTAAGCTTTTCCAGTGCTTCATATACTGGTGCTCTTGTCTGATCATTAGACATCTCCCTTACCTCACATACATTAAAAATAATTTCTTTAAGCACTGCCAGAAAATTTCCATAATTATGTAAAATCTTATAATTAAACTTCATAAACAGTGCAGTTTTTCTTAATCACACAAAGCTTCCTAAATTACACAAAAAAGGTGGCAGTGCTTACACACTTACCACCTTATTAGTCATAATATAATATCAACATCATTACATTAAAATATATCTGTAACTATACAATATAATGTCATAATATATACGAAATCAGCGAATATATTTCATAGACGACTTGTCTATGTCATACAAATATGCGTCACTCTTTATTGACCGTTTCACAAGATGATGTGCTTGGCACAGATTATAAAGTAATCAACTTAAAAAACAGAGCTTAATGCTCAATCAATAATAATAATGTGGTTCTACCACACCGGCAACCGACCCGCCTGTCCGTTAGGCTTAACTTTATCCTGATATGCTGTATAACTACTGCACACCTAAGATACAAGTGGTCATATTTGTATGAAATCATATACTTCCTGACTCACACGAATAAATAATATCATATATTAATGTTATATGTCAATTATTATCTGACAATCTTTTGTCTATCTTTTATCTATTTATAATATTCCTACAGCTTTCTTAGCCAGCCTGTCGGCTTCCTCATTACCTTCAACACCTGAATGTCCCTTAACTTTAACAAAATTAATGGCTATCTTATCTTTTACTGACTGCATATAATCATAATAAGCTATAGTACCTTTCTTATTACGCTTCCACTCTCCAAGTGCCCACGCTCTTATTCCCATATAATCAAAATATATATCTACACTTTTAACGCCAAGTTCTATTGCTTTCTCTACTGCCGCCATACTTCCAAGAATTTCACCGGCTACATTACGCATTGAAGCCATTTCACTATCACTGCCACTTCCTGTAATGATATATTTTTCATTATTATATACAAGAAATCCGCCATATCCATAGACACCCGTTACTATATTAAAAGAACCATCAACATACGCATAGCTCTCACTCTGGACATCATTATTCTTAAGCCTGCCAATATATTCAAGAGCTTCCTGTTCAGTTGTAAAGCTTTTATATTCAGCTCCGGCATATTGGAACACCTGACTTTTACATTCATCCCATGTTCTATATATTCCTGTATTTCTGCCTTTTCTTACTGCATAATATTTAGCCGCCATTATCAACTGCCTTTCTGTTAATCTTAATACACTCTTATAACACCAGCTATATTCTTAACTGCTGAAAGTCCCTTAAATACAGCCATAGCATCATTAAAGTTCTTCTCAAGAACTTCTGCTGTTATAATAACAAGTTCAGCAACTCCGTCTTTGCCGCTCTTCTGAACTACCTGTGCTATGCTTACACCGCTGTTACCAAGAACGCTTGCAATATTGGCAAGAACGCCCTGCTTGTCTGCAACTTCAAGTCTTAAGAAGAATTTGCTCTTAGTATCTGTTATATCCTTCACTTCAAGATTCTTATAACAGCAACAGCCAATTCTTCCGCAGGAATCGTGTACTATATTTCTGCATACATCAATTATATCACCTACAACTGCACTGGCAGTCGGCATCTGTCCTGCACCTCGTCCCATAAACATTGCATCATCCATAGCCTTACCGTGTACAAATACAGCATTAAAAGCATCATTAACATTTGCAAGAGGATGATTATTAGGTATGAGCATTGGGTGAACCTTTACTTCAATTCCGTCCTCTGTATTCTTGGCAACACCTAAAAGCTTGATTACATAGCCAAATTCCTTGGCATACTTAATATCATCTGCGGAAATCTTAGTAATACCTTCTGTGTATACATCAGCAAATGTTACTCTTGAGTTAAATGCAATAGAAGCCATAATAGCTATCTTTCTTCCTGCATCGTATCCTTCCACATCTGCTGTCGGGTCTGCTTCTGCATAACCTAACTCTGTAGCCTTTGCCAAAGCTTCCTTGTAGTCCATTCCACTCTCTGTCATCTTAGTAAGAATATAATTAGTCGTACCATTAACAATACCCATAATCTCTGTGATATGGTTACCAGTCATACTCTGCTTTAATGGTCTGATAATTGGTATTGCACCAGCTACAGCCGCCTCAAACTGAAGGTCTGCTCCTGCTTTATTAGCCGCATTGCCAACTTCCTCTCCATACTCAGCAATAAGATCCTTATTAGCTGTAACAACCTGCCTGCCAGCCTTAAGCGCCTCAAGAACATAATCCTTAGCTGGATGAATTCCACCCATAAGCTCAACAACAATGCTGATATCCTTGTCATTAATTATATCTTCCCACTTATCTGTAAGAATTTCATCTGGAATACCTTCTCTTTTCTTAGATAAATTTCTTACAAGAACCTTCTTAATAACAAGTGTTGCTCCTGTCTTATGCTTTATCTCATCACTCATAGCCTCACATAATTTGTATGTTCCAAGTCCTACTGTTCCTGCTCCAAGTATAGCTGCGTATATTACTTTATCCGACATTTTAATTATTTCCTCCATATTTTTACATTTATAAGGCCTGGCTGCCGCCACAGCAATATAATTTCATTATAATAATTCATTAATAACAGCAGTTACGATTACCACTTCAATAATTGTATTAATCTTAATTATGCCAGAGACAAATTCTATTCCGCCTCCCGACAATACACTATCCTCTTAAATTCTTAATAAACGAAGATATTCTTATAATAGATATAAGGTCACTCAGGCCCTCAACCATAAGCACAATTCCAACAAACATCATAAGTACAGTTGATGAACCAAATGGGTTAAATAATGCAACAACACCCATAACAACCATTAATGCTGCAACAATTGCCTCTATCCACCAGCGCTGTGCTTCCATATGATAGAATTCTATTGCATACTGAAGCTTTAATATACCGTCAATAATAATTATTATGGCAATAGCTGTTCCAAAAAATACTGCAATAGCTTCTGGTCTCATAACAAAGAATATTCCAAATGCAAGTAATGATATGCCCTGTACAAGTCCGAATGATACGAATACATCTTCCCTTGACATTCTGAAATATGTCATAAGCCTTAACACTCCCCATACGCATAATGTAATTCCTACTGCCCTGCATATGATAATCTGTGATACCTCAGGAAATATTGTAAGGAAAAGACCTAACACAAATAACGCTATTGATATAATTATAAGTTCGATTTTAATTCCCCTAATCTTTTTAATCATAATGTGCCTCCATTCCTACACCCATCAAAGGTGCATATTAATATTATTAGTATAGCACAGCAAAGTATTCTTTAGCAACTTACTATATAACTACGGCAATAATTATAATGCAAAAATACCTTTCTGTTGTTAAGGATTGTCCCTGCAACAGAAAGGTATTCTTATCTTCATATAATCATTGTATTTTGTTGTTTTATCTTTTGATACTTAATGTATCCATATATATCAATATCTATATATAATTATCACAATACTGATATATTAACCCGCATATATTATGCTCTATCCATAGCCTGTTCAAAATCTCTAGTTCCTGCAAAGATTTCGTTCTTGTATGGATTCTTCTTCTGTTCAATAGCTCTCTTAATGATAACTGAGATACAGATTACATTAGCTACTACTGCAAGAATAGCCATTACACCCTGAGCAACTGGATATGCACCTGCGGCATTCATCTGCTCTAATGTATAATGTGTAAGTTCCATTCCTGACTTAGCTCCTGTGTACTTGTAAAGGACTGGAAGTGTAGCAAATATTCCGTCAACCTGGAATAATGGGAATACCTGTGCGAACATACACCATATTGCAAGTGTATTAGCACGGTTCTGAATCCAGCCACCCTTGTTCCATAACGCATTAGCAAATGTAGGTGCAAGAAGTAATGCAACACCACAATACCAAGTATGTGTTGGAAGGTTGTTATATGTATATGTGAAGTTCCATATATCATATGCAACAATGAACCATATTGTCATATCTGGCCATAACATATCATCCTGCTTCTTTGATGAGTAAATCCCCCACCATCCTGTCATACAGAAGATATTGATTATACCAGCAATACCATTAAGCCAGTTCCACCAGCCACCGTAAAGCCATACGCCCTCGTTAGAGAACCACCAGCCGCCATTAATTCCACCTTTGATTGCTGATTCAAAATCACTACAAACAGCGATAAGAATATTAATGGCAACGATTAAGAATGGGAATACTTTAAACCATTCTGTCTTACCTATGCTCCACTTATACTTAAGCATCATAAATCCGATACAGCCTGCTGTAGCGGCATAAAGCTTAGCATAATGGAACCATCCATTCATATATCTATATGTAGTATTATTAAGTGCCCATGAAGCACCCTGTGCAGCTCCTATCTGGATAGCCACAAAATAGATTGTAAGTGCGATTGGAATTATAATAAAGAATAACAATCCACCAAATTTAGAACGTCTTGCAAGTTCGTTACAGATAACGAGTCCTGCAAAGACAAGAACACAGCCTAATAACTGGTAAATGGCACCTTCGCCATAAATCTGAAACAACATATTACACGCCTCCGATCAAATAATTGATTATATGTTATCAATATTTTACAACATTTTAATATTTTTTTCAACAATTTAATCGTTTTTTCGTATAATTTTCGATAAATTTATAACAATCATTTTGTACATCCAAATACTTTTATTCTTCTATTTCCATTTTCTCTGATGTAATTCTAATATTGCCAACAGCTTCTTTAACCTGCTTTGCATACTCAAGGTTCTGTTCACTCATATTATGTACCTGCTCGGCATTGACTGTTACTTCCTGCGTAACTGCTGATAACTGTGAAATATTCTCTACAATCTTATTATTAGAATCTGAAAGACCTGCTATTTCTTTATTAACAACATCAATATGCTCTATAAGTGTTTCTATATTCTTGTTAAGCTGTTCAAATGTATGTGCCGCTTCAATTATTCTCTCGCCCTGCTCTTTAGTTGCCTCAACGGAAGAATTAACAGATACAACAACTTCATCTGCATTATCATTAAGTTCATTAGTTATCTTAGTAATATCTTCTGTAAAATTCTTTGTCTGTTCTGCTAACTGTCTTATCTGCTCAGCAACAACCGCAAAGCCTCTTCCTGCTTCACCAGCTCTTGCACTTTCAATTGAAGCATTAAGTGCTAAAAGGTTAGTCTGGCTTGATATATTAAGTATCATTCCAGCAATATTTTCCACGTTCTTAGTCTTTTCCTGTAATCTCTGCATAGACTCAGTAACAGACTTATTAGTATCTGTTATCTGCTCAGACTGCTTTCTTAATTCGTCCATAACAACAATATTCTTCTGTATACTGTCGTTAGAATTAACAGCCAGCTCAACCATCTGATCAGAAGCCTTTCCTGTATGTTCAATAGCCTCCTGTATAGTTGTTGTCATACTGCTCTGCTCTTCTATGCTTGTCGCTGTCATATTAGTTGCCGCAGATATCTCTTTCATACTGTTAGTTACTGTATTAGTTGTATCAACGAGTTCATTGATAAGCTTATCACTTTTCTTAGTTTCATTGCTGACAACACCTGATACCATAATTATATTATCTAAAATCTCTTTTATTCTGCTATGTTCATCTTTAGCCGAATTAACAGCATCATCATTAAACAGAATTGTTAATTTACCAACTTCCAATATAACAACACCTATAAGCACTATCATAAATATTGAACATACTGCATTAACGTCCTGTCCATATATTCCCTTTGAAGCCTGCACAGCAGTTACAATTATGTATAAAATCAACATTTCTGCCGCAGTTCTTTTCAACGACTTCTTCTCATAATAAGGAATCTGAAGTATAAATATTCCAAGAATAGCATAACTGATAAAGCTTGCATCTGTCTGCACACCAATTAACAGATATTCTATTCCAATCTCAATAGTTGACATAACCTTTAAATATCTTGTCGCTGTATTCTTTCTGTAAACTATGACATTAACAGCTGCAAATACAGCAATAAGTGCTGTGTTACAATACACAACTACTGATGGAATATTGTGATTAAACTGCTTCATCCACAGATAAAAAAGAAACATCAAACCAAGTAGAGAAGTCGCCACTATATAGAACCTATTCATTCTTCTGTTTCTTTCACTCACATCTGTGTATTTATATTTATCCTGCATTAAAAAAATACCTCCTCCGTATGTTACTATCTTTAATAGTACCACAAAAGGAGATATTTTTCTATAGTTTTATAATTATTGCAATTATTTCTCACTTTTATATCAGCTTTGTAAGCTTCTTATACATATCCTCAACAATCATTCTTATATCACGGCCCTCCTGAACAATTGTTATATCTGCATATTTCTCATAGAGCCTTTTTCTGTCCTCAAAGATTTCTTCTACTGTAGACTTGCCGTTGGATACAACACCTCTTTCTTTAAGGCTCCCTAATCTGCTCTCAAGCTCTTTTTCTGAAACTTTTAAATATATAACTGTTCCTATCTGCTTAAAATGCTCCATAGCCTCATCTCCATATACAGCACTTCCACCTGTTGCTATAATTGTATGCTCTGGAGATATTAAACAATTCACATCATTCTCAATCTTAATAAAGCCAGTATCGCCATTTTCTTCTATAAGCTGCTCAAGCGTCTTTTTATATGTATCCTGAATCACAATATCAGAGTCTATAAATGAATATCCTATCTTCTTGGCAAGTACAACTCCAAGTGTGCTTTTACCGCTTCCCGGCATACCTATAAGTATAATATTGTTCTTTGACATTTTACTCCTCGTTCCTTCCTGCAACTTAACTCAGCGTTACAGTACTATTCTATATTCGTCTTTACTGTCTATTATCATCTGCAAAATGCTGACTTCTTTCATTACATCATCTAAAAGATTATTAATATTCCTGCTTCCATTAATAGTCTTATTACTGAGTTCCTGTGTATTCTCTGTGTTGGCAAGAAGCTCTTCACTGAATGCACTAAGGCTTTCTATCTGCTGTGTAATCTCATTGTTGCTTGTTGTGATATTATCCATATAATTGTATTCTTCGTCTATCTTTACCTGAATATCCCTTATGTCATCTCTTATCGCATCAAATGATTTCTTTGACTGGTTCACTAATTCCATCTGGTTCTCATTGGCCGAAAGAAGATTATTAACACTAAACCCAGCTTTCTCAGCCTGCTCTGCCAGTGCTACGATAATATTCTCTATCTCCTCTGTTGACTTTTGTGTCTCCTCTGCAAGCTGCTTAATCTGCTGTGCAACTACTGCAAAACCTGCTCCTGCCTCACCTGCTCTCGCAGCTTCTATGCTTGCATTAAGTGCAAGGAGTGCTGTCTGTCTTGTAATTCCGTTAATCATTCCAAGAATCACTTTAGCTTCTTCTGTCTTAGCTGTAAGCTCATTCATAGCACCACTTACATCACTGCCAATATCACTGCTGTTCTTTGATACATTTTCAAGCTGTTCCATATTGATATTGCCTGTCTTAGTAATATCTGTTGTTGTATCGAACTGCTTCTTGATATCCTCAATAATCGTTCTTGCATTCTCTGTAAGCTCCCCAATACTCTCTGTCATCTCAAGCTGGTTCTGCACTGTTCCTGCAAGCTCATTAGCACCTGATACCATCTGTGATACTGCAAGCTGGCTTCCTTCCGCCTGTTCCTGCATATTCTTTGACTCATCATTGATATTGTCAATCTCTTTGCAGAGGTTATCATTAGCTTTGATTATCTTATCAAGCATATCATCAGTCTTAGCCTTCTCTGCTTCAATTGTCTCAAGCTTATAAGCTGATATATGTCCAAGTACATCTGTTGTAATATAAGAAAATGCTACAACAAGTGTCATAAATGCAATCTGTATTTCATAATCAACCATATCACTGCTTGTTATTCCAACATTAACATATTGGATAATAATATATACAATATTAATAAGTGCACTTGCAATACCAACCTTTAAGGTATACTTTTTATCTGCAAACATAGATATTGCAATTATCATAGGAATTGCATAAGTAAATGAAAGAATACTTACTGATGTCCATAATACAAAGGCATATAATATTCCATAGCCTATTGCCGTAATTGACCT
>ERZ779877.2334-NODE-2334-length-14141-cov-2.960102_pt1 | contig 14141 bp, 13 predicted proteins | sample MGYA00511556_ERZ779877 | MGnify/ENA primary metagenome ERZ779877 (study PRJEB29588, sample SAMEA2159338) | human gut metagenome | biome: human gut; feature: human-associated habitat; material: faeces | place: Denmark | collected 2008/2010 ...
GGCAGCACATTTTTTTAGGGGTAAAAAGTGCTGCCACCACCACTTTCCCTCTCTTTTTATTCCCAAACGGATAAAAAAGGGGCTATACTTCGGCTATACCTTCCTGCTTGCGCAGCACATACACCGCATGAGAATGCTTTCCTTCTTTGTCCAATCTCTTCTCCTCATACCAAGCCTTCAGCTCGTAGGCCGCCGTAGTGCGCGCCCCCCCCAGCCATTCCGAATAGGCCAGACGTGTAATGGAACCGTGTTCTTTCAGATAAGCCTCCAGCAACGTCCAACGCTCCTCCTTGCTACGCTTTTTCACCGTAGGCAAGAAGCCGAACTCGGCACGGAGGATGTCTGTTTCCTGCCGCACCCGCTTCACCAGTTCCGGCACCGGACGGAAGTTCACCTTCTTTATCCTCACAGATGCCGCACGTATCTCCTTCCGGTCTGTCACCTCACGCGAGGACAAGGCAAGAGAAAACGTACCCAGGCCGTCCAACCGCACATTTTTTCCTTGCCGCAAATGGGATACAACCATATCGGCCACCTCCTGTAGCACTCCCACCACACAGCCCGCCGAATATGCGCTATGCTTGGACAACTCCTTCACTATGTGATCGGTAGTAATCGTTTCCTTCACCACTACCGCCGGATAAAGCACCGGTTTGCCGTCCTTTTCCTTGAAAGGGTTGGCCTTGAAATCATATTTTATATCCATCATTAAAAGATTTGATCTGTATCCGCAAGCCCTTTCTGCTCTATGGTTAAGGGTTCTCTTCCTTTTGTATTCTATCTCCATAAGCTTTGGACTTGACTCCAAAGGCTATGGAGTTATCTCCAAAGGTTATGGAGTCAACTCCGCAACCTATGGAGATAGAACACATCTGGACAAAGATACTTAATCTTTAGGGGAAAAAGGCTTAATATAAAGGAAAAGATGGATTAAGGAGAAAAATAATCAGGTAGTCGACCCATTCTTAAAAAACTAAATGAATAAACAAAAGGATACGCGATATACAGGGAGATACCCTGATAAAAAGATTGGGTATCTGCGGAGAACAACGGTTTCATTGTATTCTGCGGACAGACAGAACGGTTTATAACCAAACATCAAAGGAAATATATTTGATGCAAAAGAAAGAATATCATTTTTTTATCCTATTTTTGTGTTGGCAACAAACTAATACCATAATACACAGACTGATGAAAACCACTATTTTACTTGGCTTATTATTGACCCTTACGGTTTCATGCAAACACCATTCCAACCCCGTAACTACCGAAGAAAACTTCCACACCCAAGAAGCCAACCGTCTGGTAGCAGAAGCGAGGAACCTATGGTTGCCTCCTTTAGACAGCACTTTCTTCTTTAATGACAGTGAACATATATCTATAAACGACAAGGAAATATGGGCCAAACTTGACAGTGCATTAGCCATTGACCCTACCAATATAAAAGTATATGTGGGAAGAATCAGTTATTTATCAGCCTGCAAAAAGTACCATGAGATTCTGTCTGTACTCCGGCAAGCTGAAAAACAATCCACCCTCAATGCCGACTTATGGTCAATGAAAGCGATGTTTGAAGATTATTTCGGAGACAGCCTTACCGCCCAAAAAAATTATCGGTCTGCCGATTCCGCCTATGCCATCCTCATAAAAGAATATGCTACAGACAGCCTCAGGTATGCCGGTTCCCGCATCAACCGCGCACTGAACATGGCATTGATGACTGATAATATTGCGATTCTTGAAGAAGAGGTGGAACTCACTAAAAAGATATTTCCCAAGACATGGAAAGGACCGGACAGTAGTTTTTACGGGAAAAATAAAAAAGACTTTTTCGACAAATGCTTTAACGTCCGCAAAAAGTAATCCAGCCTGCTACATCAAGAAAATTACAAATCATTGCATTTGAAAGAACAGACCTGTAATACCTACTTTCAATACAAAGACTTTTTAGCACAAAGGTGTAACTTTCTCTTCTTTTCACCGACTAACCTAATAAAAACACCTTTGAAAGCTGATGAGTATAGAACAGGAATTTGCCGACAAGCTAGTGCAATACAAGCACATCATTTACAAGGTATGCTTCATGTATGCAGACAACAAGGACGATGTGAACGACCTTTTTCAAGAGTCTGTATTCAATATATGGAAGTCATACAAAAACTTCCGGGGGGAAAGTTCGTTTGTCACATGGGTTTACCGCATATCCCTGAACACGTGTATCTCGGACTTCCGAAAGAAAAAGAAGTATGACTATGTACCTTTGGAACAGCAGGTAGATATTCTGGAAGATTGTGAACACAACGAACTGCTGAAAGAAATGTATTCACTCATCAAACGACTGAACAAGGTGGACCGTATGTTTATCCTGCTCTGGCTGGACGAGAAATCATACGATGAAATAGCCGAAATCACCGGAACGAACCGCAATAATGTCGCGATAAAACTGCACCGTATAAAAGAGAAATTAAAAAATATGTCGAACTTGTAATCATACAATTATATGGAACTTGAAGAATTGCAAAAAGCATGGAAAGAGTTGAATGAACGGGTCAGCCAGAATGAACTGGTTCATCAGCAACAGATTATAGAGATGTTGTCACGGCAAAAAGAAAGTTGCCTGCAAAGAATGCTGAGGATGGACAAAATAGCTTCTATATTTATGTTAGGAGTAACGATTCTAATGTTCGTTGATTTTATTCATTTGAACGGTAAATTAGTGTTTTGGCCGGCAATATTCGGACTTCTGCTATATGCTCTTACAGTCAACTTTGCAGGAGTTATTTTATTGACTAAAATAAAAAAAGAAACAAACCTTGAAATGCAAATAAAGAATATACTCCGATATAAAATGCTTATCAATTGGAGTTATATCATCGGATATTTGCTGGTAACTCCTTTTATATGCATATTCCTTTACACCTACCGCCACCTGTGGTGGCTCATGATAACAATGTTTGGTTTAATCTTAGCAGGTGTACTGACAGACTACTTCCTCTTCCATCATGTATCGGACAGAATTAAAGAATTGACACACGTCAATAAAGAATTGATGGAACTGAAAAAGAAGCATAAAGAATAAATTTTCACTCTACAGTGAGGGTACTTATCCGGATATTTTATTCCTTTGTACCCTCAATCAGAATAAAAAGCACTTTATGTTTCAACTGTATCTGCTGCTTCGTCTGAAAAATTTTGGAAGAATAGTTATAGAATTGGGTATCTTCAGAATAGTCTTCCTTACCATCTTAACGGTGGCTGCCATCATGATATTGTTCTTGGCAGAAAACCGTTTCGCTATTCCTGTGGTATGCGTTCTCTTATTAGCCGGTTATCATAATGTCCGGAAAGACAAAGAGTTTTTACGCACTTTAACACCTCATCTTTCTGTGTTCCTGATAAAAGAATACACCTTGATCGCATTACCTTTTGCCGGAATAGAAATAATAAAAGGACAATTTACCGACGCTATCGGCTTATGGCTGTTCGCCGCCTTATTACCTTGCCTGAAAAAAATAAAACTGGAACACAAACCTGTCCGTCTTCCTTTTCTTTACAAAGGAAGTTATGAATATATACGAATGTTCCGCCAATCTTTCTGGGTCTATATCCTACTCTTTCTTTTTGCAACCGCAGGAACCGTACACGGAAATATAAAAATAAACAAAGTATGTCTCATACTATGGGGATTGGTACAGGCATCAGGCTATCTGCAAACAATGGACAACAGATATCTTCTTCATTTCAAAAATTTCAAGACTTTATGCCTTTTCCAACTAAAAAGCATAGCATGGAATGTTTTCATCACCTCCATTCCTTTCAGCTTAACGCTTATAGCGTCTACCTATGACCAAGATGAAATCCTCTTTTTCTTATCTTATTATACTGCCACCTTAATTTATGCCATTGGTATCGGTATGTTGCGCCATATCATCCCATCCCCCCTATTGCTGTTTATTGTGCAATTAAGTATATTAATGCCTTTTTATTTAGGCTCTCTTTTTGTTCCAATTATTTTAATACCCGGCATAGCACTTACAGCATTGCTGACCTGCCATGCGCACAAACGCTTAAAAAGATTATTATGATAGAAGTGAATGATTTACATAAAAGTTTCGGTAAGGTCAAAGTATTAAACGGCATTCATTTGGAGTATCACCCTGGAAAAATATATGGCTTGGTGGGCGAGAATGGAGCCGGAAAGACTACTTTATTCAATTGTATAATGGGAATCTATGATTATACCGGAAGCATAACCAAAAGCAAAACTTTAAAAACAGGTTATCTGTCTGCATCCAACTTCTTTTATTCCCAAATCACGGGTCTTGAACACTTGGAATTCTGTATGAAGGCCAAAGGTCTGCCGGTCAATACACCCACCATTCAACATTTAAATGAAATTTTCCAACTGCCCCTTGACAGGTATGCTGCCGAATATTCTACCGGAATGAAAAAGAAACTGGGATTTATGGCATTATTGTTGCAAGACAATGACGTATTTATTCTTGACGAGCCGTTCAATGGGGTGGACTTGAAGGGATGTATCCTGATGAAAAGACTCATCCGGCAACTGAAAGCAAAAGAAAAGACGGTGATAATTTCCTCACATCTCATTGCCTCGCTAAGGGAAATATGTGATATTATCCACTATCTGAACGAAGGGGGTATTTACAAAGAATACCATGAAGAAACAACAGAAGAGATAGAAGAGGATATATTATGCAATACTAAAAGCTGATTCATCTATCATGATGAAACAAATATAACAGTGGTTTTACCACTGAACTACCATGAAAAAATAGAATGAAAACCTAAAGAAATATTTGTTCATAATGCATTGTTTTTATAATTAAAGAAAATCTCCTTTCACCATAACAAATTGTAAATCAATAGAATTATAATCCGTTTGGTGTGAAAGGAGATTTTATAAAGTCCTGTTTCCGTTCTTATTCAGCCGGTTCTTACAAAGTACAAGTTCCTTCGACCAGCTTGCCCATTGCCCATACGGCACGGATATTCAAGTCCTGGTCAAGAATCAAGATATCGGCATCTTTGCCTTTCTGAAGTGAGCCCTTGCGGTCATATACTCCCATAATCCTGGACGGAGTTTCCGAAGCCATACGGACAGCATCTTCCAATGGGATTTCTGCCTTTTGCACCAAGGTACGGATCAAACGGTCCATGGTAGCCACACTGCCTGCCAAAGCAGAACGGTCGGCCAGTTTGCACACACCATCCTCAATGATGACACGAGGGTCAAAAGCTACATTGCTTTCACTGGCGGCACATGCCAAAGCATCGGTAATAACACAAGCACGTTCCACACCCTTAATCTTATATATCAGGCGCAAGATAGTAGGAGGAACATGAATCCCATCGGCTACCACTTCCACTGTCATATCGTCTATCAGATAGATACTTTCTACTGTACCTTCATATTTATATTCACGGCGTTTGTGAAATCCCGGCATTGCATTGTAGAAATGGGTTGCATGAGTATAGCCTGCATAATATCCAGTATAGATATCTTCATATTCAGCCTGCGTGTGTCCGACAGAAGCCAAAACTCCTTTTGAAGTGATATATTTGGCAAACTGCATGGCGCCTGGAAGTTCAGGAGCAGCATCCCAACGTTTGATGCAGTGTGTTTCTTCCAACAAGGGAATATATTCTTCCGGATCAGGATTCTTGATATTCTCCGGCATCTGTCCTCCTGCCATCTTCATATTGAAATAATGGCCTTCCAGGTGCAGACCGAGAACCGGGCTGTCCGGTTCGCTCATCAGCTTTTCAGTGGTAGCTGCAGCTGCGCGGATCATAGGAATAGTAGATGATGACAAAGTCGGGAAGATACTGGTTGTTCCGTGTTGCATGTGTGCCTGGATAGCGGCGCGGAATGCATCTTCAGAGCCTTCCATAAAGTCGCGTCCTCCACCTCCATGTACATGGATTTCCACACCTCCCGGAACGATATACATTCCTTTGGCATCAATCAGTTTGGCACCTACAATTGCTAAGTCGCAATTGGTTACTTCTAAAATTTTGTTATCTCTTATCAGCACAGAGCCGTCTTTCAACCAGCCCTGCGGGGTAAGGATTTGAGCGTTAATTATTTGGGTTAACATGGAAATATAGATTAGTTTGTTGTTCCTTTTTTAATCTCCGTTATACTAAATAAGGTGATCGGCCGATTGGATGCGTAAAATTAATACATTTATTTTAAACAGGTATTTTATCTGTCATCTTTTTGAGTAAATATCTTCAAACTCATTCGTTTCGGGAAGAATAGGGAAGACATTGAATAGGGCTATATGATATTTTAATAAATAAAAAAGGAAAAATCCTAGATAAAATAAATATTTGTTTGTATCTTTGTCGCCCGATTTATATAGTATTGCGAATTGGGAAAGCTTAGTACATACAAGGTAGAATTGAAAAATATGTCAGAGGATGTGTGTCGTTACGAATATGTCCTCGACAATGATTTTTTCATTAGTATCGATGCTCCGGAAGTACAGAAAGGAAAACTGCATGTTGATCTGACTGTAAAAAAGAGTATGGGAGTTTTTGTGTTGACTTTCCATACAGAGGGAGCTGTAGTCGTTCCATGCGACCGTTGTCTGGATGATATGGAGATTCCTGTCACTACGGATGATGAGCTGAAAGTAAAAATGGGAGCTGCATTTTCCGATGAAGATGATATCGTAGTGGTTCCTGAGGAAGATGGCTATATTAATGTAGCATGGTTTATGTACGAGTTTATAGCATTGAGCTTGCCAATGAAACATGTACATGCTCCGGGCAAATGCAATAAGGCTATGATGGGAGCTTTGAGCAAGCATTTACGTACATCGGCAGATGATGAGGATTATATGGATGAGATGGAAGAAAATGATGCCGATACCGATGTGGAGTAGGAAATAGATCCACGTTGGAATGATTTAAAGAAAATATTAGATAATAATTAAATAAAGTTTTAGAAAAATGGCACATCCTAAAAGAAGACAATCAAAAACGAGAACTGCTAAGAGAAGAACTCATGACAAAGCAGTTGCTCCTACTTTGGCCATCTGCCCGAACTGCGGTGCATGGCATGTTTATCACACTGTATGTGGCGCTTGCGGTTATTACAGAGGTAAGTTAGCTATCGAAAAAGAAGCTGCTCTTTAATAAACGCTTTGTAGAACACGTTTGTGTGATTCACTGAAAGAATAAAGCCGGAGAGCTTTCGGCTCTTCCGGCTGTTTTTTTATAGGAATATGCAAACTAAAAACTGAAATGATGGAAAAAATAAATGCTGTAATTACAGGAGTCGGTGGCTATGTACCTGACTATGTTTTGACCAACGAGGAATTGTCAAGAATGGTCGATACCAACGATGAGTGGATTATGACCCGTATCGGAGTAAAAGAAAGACGTATCCTGAATGAAGAAGGATTGGGTACTTCTTATATGGCACGTAAGGCTGCAAAGCAGCTGATGCAAAAAACTAATTCGGACCCGGATTCGATTGATTGCGTAATAGTTGCAACGACTACTCCTGACTATCATTTCCCTTCTACTGCTTCAATTTTGTGTGATAAATTGGGCTTGAAGAATGCTTATGCCTTTGATTTGCAGGCTGCATGCAGTGGCTTCCTTTATGCAATGGAAACTGCGGCTGGCATGATTCAGTCTGGCAGACATAAAAAAGTGATCATCGTGGGTGCTGATAAGATGTCATCGATGGTGAATTATTCAGATCGTGCAACTTGTCCTATTTTCGGTGATGGTGCAGCTGCTTGCATGGTAGAAGCTACTACTGAAGATTATGGTATCATGGACTCTATTTTGAGAACAGATGGTAAAGGACTGCCTTTCTTGCACATGAAAGCTGGTGGATCTGTATGTCCTCCTTCTTATTTTACGGTAGACAATAAAATGCATTATTTGTATCAGGAAGGAAGAACGGTATTTAAATATGCTGTTTCTAATATGTCGGATGTTACAGCTCAGATTGCGGAAAGAAATGGTTTGAATAAGGATAATATCGACTGGATTGTTCCTCATCAAGCTAACCTGCGTATTATTGATGCCGTTGCTTCTCGTCTGGAAGTACCTTTGGATAAAGTGATGATTAATATCCAGCGTTATGGTAATACCAGTGCTGGAACATTGCCACTTTGTTTATGGGATTACGAAAAACAGTTGAAGAAAGGCGACAATATCATTTTCACTGCATTCGGCGCCGGATTTACCTGGGGAGCTACGTATGTGAAGTGGGGTTATGATGGTAACAAATAAGAAATAGAATTCAATATGAACACATACAAAAGAACGCATCCCAATCCGATGCGTTTTTTTGTATGTTACTAAAAACTGATTATGCACAAAGCCGGATTTGTAAATATTGTAGGTAATCCGAATGTCGGAAAGTCTACCTTGATGAACTTGCTGGTAGGGGAGCGTATCTCTATTGCCACGTTTAAGGCACAGACAACTCGTCACCGTATCATGGGTATCTTGAATACGGATGACATGCAGATTGTCTTCTCTGATACTCCGGGAGTCTTGAAGCCTAATTATAAACTTCAGGAGTCTATGTTGAACTTCTCTGAATCGGCATTGGTAGACGCGGATGTCTTGCTTTATGTGACGGATACTATCGAGAAGTCGGATAAGAATGCCGACTTTATGGAGAAAGTGCGTCGCGTAAAGGTTCCGGTTTTGCTGTTGATCAACAAAATAGATTTGACCAATCAGGAGGATTTGGTAAAGCTGGTCGAAGAATGGCATGAAATGTTGCCTGATGCTGAAATTATACCTGTATCGGCAAAGGCGAAGTTTAATGTGGATGTGGTGATGAAACGTATCAAGGAACTGATTCCTGATTCTCCTCCTTATTTCGGCAAAGACCAACTGACTGATAAGCCTGCCCGTTTCTTTGTGACTGAAATTATCCGTGAAAAGATTCTTTTATACTATGATAAGGAAATACCTTATGCGGTGGAAGTTGTAGTAGAGCAGTTCAAGGAAGAGGCGAAGAGCATTCATATCAATGCTGTGATTTATGTAGAACGTGAATCGCAAAAAGGCATTATTATCGGTCATCAGGGAAAGGCTTTGAAAAAAGTTGCTACCGAAGCACGCAAAACATTGGAGCACTTCTTCCAGAAATCAATTTACTTGGAAACATTTGTAAAGGTAGACAAGGATTGGCGCAATTCGGATAAGGAATTGCGGAACTTTGGTTATCAGCTGGATTAGTGAATATGAATGACGACCGTGAGGGTCGATAAATAAAACCTTTGTGTATGGGAAATTTAGTAGCGATAGTGGGGCGCCCCAATGTGGGCAAGTCGACCCTGTTCAACCGCCTGACCAAGACCCGCCAGGCGATTGTAAACGAAGAAGCGGGTACGACACGCGACCGGCAGTATGGCAAGGCCGAATGGCTGGGCCGTGAATTCTCGGTAGTTGACACCGGAGGGTGGGTCGTGAATTCGGATGATGTCTTCGAAGAAGAAATCCGCAAGCAGGTATTGATGGCAGTCGAAGAAGCCGATGTCATCCTTTTTGTCGTCGATGTGATGAACGGTGTCACCGATTTGGATATGGCTGTTGCTTCTATCTTGCGCAGAGCTAAGAAACCGGTGCTGCTCATTGCCAACAAGACGGACAACAACGAGCTTCAATACAATGCCCCTGAATTCTATAGCCTTGGCTTGGGCGACCCTTATTGCATCTCGGCCATGACGGGAAGCGGTACCGGCGACATGATGGACCTCATTGTGAGCAAGTTCCGCAAAGAGGCGGATGAACTGCTGGATGAGGACATCCCCCGTTTTGCCGTTGTAGGACGTCCGAATGCGGGCAAGTCTTCCATCGTGAATGCCTTCATCGGTGAAGAACGCAACATCGTTACCGAAATAGCAGGTACTACCCGTGACTCCATTTATACCCGTTACAATAAGTTCGGTTTTGACTTTTATCTGGTCGATACGGCCGGTATACGAAAGAAAAACAAGGTGAACGAGGACTTGGAATACTATTCTGTAGTTCGTTCTATCCGTTCGATTGAAAACTCCGATGTCTGCATCCTGATGCTGGATGCCACCCGTGGCATTGAGAGTCAGGATCTGAATATCTTTTCTTTGATACAGAAGAACCAGAAAGGGCTGGTTGTGGTGGTCAACAAGTGGGATCTGGTAGAAGAGAAGACGGTCAAGGTGATGAAAACCTTTGAGGATGCTATCCGTAACCGTTTCGCTCCTTTTACGGATTTCCCCATTATTTTTGCTTCTGCATTGACCAAACAGCGTATTTTGAAAGTTCTTGAAGAGGCGCGGGATGTCTACAACAACCGGATGACCCGTATCCCTACAGCCCGCCTGAACGAAGAAATGCTTCCTTTGATCGAGGCTTATCCGCCTCCTTCGAACAAAGGCAAGTATATCAAGATTAAATATATCACGCAGCTTCCCAATACAAAAGTTCCGTCTTTTGTCTACTTTGCCAACCTGCCGCAGTATGTCAAGGAGCCTTACCGCCGCTTCCTTGAAAACAAGATGCGTGAAAAATGGAGCTTGCACGGAACTCCTATCAATATCTATATCCGTCAGAAATGACAGGATGTGTCCTGTAACAGAAGAGGGTGTATCAAAATAAAGTATTTTTAGTTCTTCTCCTTTCAGAGGGGAAAGAACTGAATAACATTACTTGATTTTGACACATCCTCTTTTTTTATGTATGGATAAGATTGAAAATGATGTTTTACTATGGAAATGTTCTTCAATAATTGTTGGATTTAATATAGAATAATTATATTTGCCTCCATAACCAACAAAGACCAGGGAAAAAGGCTTATGAGGAGGATAGGAAGAATGTTGTGCCTGCTATTGTTTATGCTTTGGCAGGGAGGGGAGAGTATTGCTGCAGAAGAGGAGGGCACATTGGACGACCTGCTCCGTCGTGCGGCGGAAACTCCTGCTGTAGATACTTATTCTGCCGTTTGCCGGTTCTGTTATGCCGACGGGACCCATCCAGCTGTTCTCTCTGCTTATGCCGATTCTTTGCGCCAGTTGGGAGTGCGCACACGTTCGGCTCGCTGTTTTTTGGAGTACTATGCCTGGAAGAGTGAAGCCTGTTTCCAGCAGGCGGATTACCAAAAGGGATATGCCTTGAAACGGAGTGCTATCGCTCTGGCCGAGCGGATGGGAGACCGTCACTGGTTGGTGGAGTCGGCTTCCGACATGGCTTATTATTTCAATATTGATGCTCAGTATGATTCAGCCCGCCATTATTTGAACAAGGGATTGGCCGCAGCCCGTGGAGTGCCAGATTTGGGTGAAACCTATCGGACGATGCTGACCAATTATGCCAGTTCCTTCCTCTTTGAAGGTCAGTCGGATTCTGCTCTTGTATATACCGACCGGGCCCGTCAAGCTTCCGAGGCGGCTGCCGATACAGCCATGCTTATCGAGAATCTCAACCAGTTGGGGACGTTGTACCGTCGTCAGCGGAAGCTGGAAGAGTGCCTGGCACATTTTGAGCAGGCGCTCCGTTTGTGTGAGGCGCAGGACAATTTTCAGACGGCTGCCTATATCTATGGCAATCTGTCAACGGTGTATGCCGAATGGAAACAGCCCGATATGGCAGTCGTGATGTCACGGAAGGCACTTGACTATGCACGTCGTCTGGGCAACGAACATGTCATCGGTACGTGCATGACGAATTTGGGTATTGTCTTGTGTCGGATGCCTGGTCATGAACAGGAAGGTATTCAGCAACTGCTCCAGGCTGTGGAATTGTTGGAGAAAATCAACAATCGCCGCCGTTTGTGTGAGGCTTACAGTTTTTTAGCCAATATCTATGTGCAGGTAGGAGAAGCGGAAAAGGCAGCTGTCTATCTGGACAAGATGGAACACCTTGCCTCCGAAATGCAGACCGATGTCGAGTTCTATCGTTACTACCGTGTAAAGGGAGTGGTCTTGCAGAGCCAGGGGCATTACGCAGAAGCAACAGCCTGCTATAAGAAGTTGACCGACATGCTGCGTAACGGCTATCGCGATACGCAGGATTTCAAGTTGTACGCTGACCTGTCCGACTGTTATATAGCCTTGCACCGTCCGGCAGATGCCTTGCAGGCGCTCCAGACGGCGTATGCCTTGCGCGACTCCATGTTCCGTCACGAAAATACCAGTCAGTTGTCTTATTTTTCGGTCAAGTATGACATGAAAGAGAAGGAATTGAAAATATCACGTTTGGAGCAGGCCCGAGCGGAAGAACATGCCCAAGCTTTGGAACGTCGCATCTTTTTCGGGGCAGTGATCAGTCTGTTACTGATAGTTCTCATTCTGTTGCTATATGCACGTCAACGCCAGCGCACCCGGATGGCACGTCTGGCTCAGGCTGTCGGGCAGAAAGAGCAACAATTCCTCACGCTGCAGAAAGAAACGGAGCAGCGTCTCACCCGCCGTTACATAGAGGGGTTGGAGAGTGAACGTACCCGCATCGCTACGGAATTGCACGACGATGTTTGCAACAGCCTGCTGGCTCTCAGCATGGATGTACGTTCGTCTCAGGCGGCTACTTCAGGAACTTTCGACCGTCAGTTGAAGATGCTCGAAGAAACTCGCCAACGCTTGCGTTCCATTTCCCATGAACTGATGCCGCCTGTTTTTCAGTATGCCACGCTACATGAAATGCTGGACGACTATGTACACCATCTCCAATTGCCGGATACGTTGTCCGTTTCCTATACGGCAACCGATGGCGTCGATTGGTCGCAGTTGCCCCAACCTCTTAGCTTTGAATATTACCGTATCGTACAGGAGGCCGTGGGAAACGCCGTGAAGTATGCGTCCGCTTCCCTCATTCGGGTAAATCTGACGTGGAAGGAGGGAACGGTAATCATTGAGATAGCCGACGACGGTTGTGGTTTCGATGCTTCGCGCCGCAGCAAGGGCATAGGCCTTCGGACCATTGCCCAGCGTGTCCAAGCTATTGGCGGACATCTGACACTGGATACTGCTCTGGGAGCAGGTACCGTCATTCGGGTGTCTGCCCGTTTGAATAACACAGAAAAATGACCTTTATGGAAGAAGACAAAACATTAGCCGAAGTATTGGTGGTCGATGACCACAGCCTGATTCTCGAAGGCATCTGCCGGGTATTGAACCGCATTCCCTGTGTACGTGTGGCCGATGCGGTCACTTCGGGGACGCAGGCTTCCGCCTTGATTTCCCGTCGTGACTATGACTTGTACATTTTGGATGTCAGCCTGCCTGATATGTCCGGGTTCGACCTCATTACTCTGATCAGGCGGGTGAATCCCGATGCCCGTATCATCATCAACACCATGCACGAAGAAATTTGGATGATCAACCGTTTGGCTCAAAGTGGCGTGAACGCCATTCTGTTGAAAAGTGCCGACAGCAGTGAGATGGAGGCGGCTGTTCCTTGTGTGCTGGCTGGTGACACATATACTTGTCCCCGTTTTGAATCCATCCGGCAGAAACTTCACCGCAGTTCGTCCCGGTTGTCTGCCAAGGACCAGCCTACCAACCGTGAGCTGGAGGTATTGCGGGCCATTGCGCGCGGCATGAGTACGTTGGAGATAGCTGCTGCCATGAATATAACGGAAAATACGGTAGAAACTTTCCGGCGTCGTCTTATCAACAAGTTCGATGCAAAGAATAGTATTGATTTGATAATGAAAGCAATAGCCGGTGGATGGATTGATGTTCAGTGACTCTCGCGTATTTCTCCTGACATCCGTCATGGTTTTCCGTGATTTTTTATTGGAGATAAATTGTTATATTTGTTGCGGATTGAAGCATTGCTTCTCTTCGGAGGACAATGGCAAATATGTCGAGATGATATAAGGTCAATTCTATTAACTGGTTTTAGTTGGAATAAGCGCCCGGAATTTTCCGGGCGCTTTTTTTATCCTTCTATGTTCTGTATTTCCACTTCCTTGACCTTTCGGAAGAGGTCCGATGCAAAGATGAAGTTGTTCAGACGTTCGTTGGTCGATGTAAAGATGTCGTCCTTGCTGCCTTCCCATTCCTTGTGGCCCTGATAGATGAAGATGATTTTCTCGCCGATGCCCATGACGGAGTTCATGTCGTGGGTATTGATGATCGTCGTGATGCCATACTCCT
>ERZ779877.2349-NODE-2349-length-14100-cov-4.581203_pt1 | contig 14100 bp, 10 predicted proteins | sample MGYA00511556_ERZ779877 | MGnify/ENA primary metagenome ERZ779877 (study PRJEB29588, sample SAMEA2159338) | human gut metagenome | biome: human gut; feature: human-associated habitat; material: faeces | place: Denmark | collected 2008/2010 ...
CTGGCTGCCACGGAAGCGCCCCTCCGGCCTCCGTTGGGGAGCGGGAGCGGCCTGGCATCAGGTCCGCGCAACGCCGCTGGCGCCGCCGCAGGCATCCCCTTTTGAAGAGGCAAAACAACAAGGCACGTGCAGTGATGCAGGTGCCTTGTTCCGTATCTGCCTTTTGCACCGCATCTCCGCTTCCCTTGCCACGCTCCTGTGCAGCCTTTATACTCCGGTCATCGAATAACCTGTATCCCACTCTTACCGGAGTTGCCTTTCATGTCCCTTGCCGCCACCGTTGCCGAAAAAGCCAATCTTATCTGGGCCATAGCCGACAAGCTCACCGGCGTGTTCAAGCCGCACCAGTATGGTGAAGTCATCCTGCCCCTCACCGTCATCCGCCGTTTCGACAGCGTGCTGGAGCCCACCAAGGAAATGGTGCTGCAGGCGGCGCAGCTCTTTGCGGGCACGCCCCTGGAAGAAAACAGGCTGTGCCATGCCGCGGGGCACAAATTCTACAACACCAGCCCCTTCACCTTCACGCGGCTGCTGGACGCCCCCGATGATCTGGAGCCCAACTTCCGGGCCTACTGCAACGCCTTTTCCCCCAACGTGCGCCAGATACTGGAGCGCTTCAAACCTTTTGGGCCGCACCTGACCACCATGGCCGAGAAGAACGTGCTCTACATGGTGCTCAAGGAATTCACCACCAGCAAGGCCGACCTGCACCCCTCCCGCGTCTCCAATCTGGAGATGGGCTACATCTTCGAAGAACTCATCCGCCGCTTTTCCGAAGCGCACAACGAGGACGCCGGGCAGCACTACACCCCGCGCGAGGTCATCGAGCTGATGGTCAACCTGCTGCTCACCCACGACAACGCCACCCTGGCCGGCACGGGCGCCACCACGACCATCTATGACCCGGCCTGCGGCACGGGCGGCATGCTCTCCGTGGCCGAGGAGCACATCCACCGTTGCAACAGCGCGGCGAGCCTGCTGCTGTGCGGACAGGAGATCAATGACGAGACCTTCGCCATCTGCAAGGCGGACATGCTCATCAAGGGGCAGGATGCCGACTACATCAAGCTAGGCAACACCCTCTCCAACGACCAGTTCCCGGGCCAGACCTTTGACTATGTGCTGTCCAACCCGCCTTTCGGCCGCGAATGGAAAAACGAGAAAGCCGCCGTGGAACGGGAGGCCGCCCGGCCCGAAGGCCGCTTTGGCGCCGGCCTGCCCAGCATCTCGGACAGCCAGATGCTCTTCCTCCAGACGGCCGTGGCGCGCCTCAAGCCCGAAGGCCGCGCGGCCATCATCCAGAACGGCTCGCCCCTCTTCACCGGCGATGCGGGCAGCGGCCCCTCCGAGATACGCCGCTCCATCCTCGAAAACGACTACCTCGACGCCATCATCGCCCTGCCTAACGACATTTTTTACAACACCGGCATCGCCACCTATATCTGGCTGCTCTGCAAGAACAAGCCCCAGGCCCGGCGCGGCAAGGTGCAGCTCATCAATGCTTCCGGCCTGTACGAAAAGCGCCGCAAGGCCCTGGGCAACAAACGCAACGACATCCCGGAGAGCGCCATGCAGGAGCTGGAAAAGAAACTGGACAGCCTGAACGAGGATGATATCCTCATTCTGGCGGGCAGCATCCCGGCAAGCCTTTCGCAAGATACCTACGAGCGGCTGCTGGCCCGGCTGCAGGGCAGGGGCGTGCGCGCCGTGGTAGATGCCACCCGCGACCTTCTGGTAAACGTGCTGCCCTACCACCCCTTCCTCATCAAGCCCAACAACCATGAGCTGGGCGAGATCGTGGGCAAGGTACTGACCACTGACGCAGAGATCGTGGCAGCTGCCCGCACTTTGCAGGAAAAGGGCGCGCGCAACGTGCTGGTAAGCATGGCTGGGGACGGTGCGCTGCTGCTGGACGAGCAGGGACAGGTGCACCGCATCGGTTGCCCCAAGGGCAAGGTGGTCAACAGTGTAGGCGCAGGCGACAGCATGGTGGCCGGTTTTGTGGCCGGGTATCTGCAAAGCCGCAGCTACGCGCAGGCGCTGCGTCTGGGCACGGCCTGCGGCAGCGCCACGGCCTTCAGCCTTGGGCTTGCCACAAAGGAAAAGATCGACGAGCTGCTGGCGCAGCTTTGATAGGATAAAAGGAACAAAGGAGGAACGTTTATGCGCATTACCGAGTTATTTACCGCACAGTCCATTGCGCTGGACGAGGCGCTGCAGACGCAGGAGGAGATATTGAGCCGTCTGGTGGAACTGCAGGCTACCCACGGCAACATCACCGACAAAGAGGCTTACAAAAAGGCACTCTACGCCCGCGAGGCCGAGGGCTCTACCTATGTGGATAACGGCATCACTGTGCCCCACGCCAAGACCAATGTGGTCACCCGTCCCAGTCTGGCCGCCCTGCGGCTGAGCACCCCGGTACAGTACAACGCTGAGGATGACGGCACCACCGATCTGCTGTTTGCCATTGCCGCACCGGAAAACGGCAGCCTGCATGTGGATATGCTGGCCCGCATGATGCAGATGTTGATGAACGAGGACTTTGTGGAAAAGCTTAAGGCCGCCAAGACCCCCAAGGAGTTCTTGGAGTGCATCGACGCGCAGGAAGAAGCACAGTTTGGTGCAGAGAGCTTTACCCAGCAGGCTATCCCGCAGGACGGCTACCGCATTCTGGCTGTGACTGCCTGCGTCAACGGCATTGCCCACACCTACATGGCCGCCGAGGCACTGACCAAGGCCGGTGACAAGCTGGGGCTGCCCACCAAGGTGGAGACCAACGGCTCGGACGGTGCAAAGAACATCCTGACCCGCGCCGAGATCGCCGCCTGTGACGGCATTATCGTAGCAGCGGAGAAAAAGGTGGAAACCGCCCGTTTCGACGGCAAACCGGTGCTGTTCACCCGCGTGGACGACGGCATCCATAAGCCGGAGGAGCTCATCAAGAAGATTGCCCACGGCGAGGTGCCTGTGTTCCACGCCGAGGGCGGCGCAGCAGCCGAGGACGACACCGCCGGTAAGGACAGCTTTGGCCGCAGCCTGTACAAGAACCTGATGAACGGCGTTTCCCATATGCTGCCCTTCGTGGTAGGCGGCGGCATCATGATCGCGCTGGCCTTCCTGTTGGATGATTACAGCATCAACCCCGCAAACTTCGGCATGAACACCCCTGTTGCCGCCTTCTTCAAGACGGTGGGCGGCGCAGCCTTCGGCTATATGCTGCCCATTCTGGCAGGCTTCATTGCCATGTCCATCGCCGACCGCCCGGGCTTGGCCGTAGGCTTTGCCGGCGGCGTGCTGGCTATGAACGGCACCAACTTCACCGACCTTGCCGCAGGCAGCACCACCGGCATCTCCGGCGGCTTCCTTGCAGCGCTGCTGGCCGGTTTTGCAGCGGGCTACATCGTGCAGTTCCTTAAAAAGATCACCGAAAAGCTGCCCGCCAGCTTGAACGGTATCCGCCCCATGCTCATCTACCCGCTGGGCGGCATTCTTATCGTAGGTGCGATGATGTGCGCCGTGAACCCGGTTATGGGCATGATCAACACCGCCATGACCGACTGGCTGAACGCACTGGGCGGCAGCTCCAAGGTGCTGCTGGGCGCTATCGTGGCCGGTATGATGAGCGTGGATATGGGCGGCCCGGTCAACAAGGCAGCCTATGTCTTTGGCACCGCGGCTCTTGCCTCTGGCAACTATGAGGTGATGGCCGCCGTCATGGTGGGCGGCATGGTGCCTCCCATCGCCATTGCCCTGTCCACCACCTTCTGCCCCCGCAAGTGGACGCTTGACGAGCGCCGCAACGGCATTGTGAACTACGTCATGGGCCTGTGCTTCGTGTCTGAGGGCGCTATCCCCTACGCAGCAGCCGACCCGCTGCGCGTCCTGCCCAGCTGCGTTGTCGGCTCTGCGGTCGCCGGTGCGCTCTCCATGACCTTCGGCTGTGCACTGCGCGCACCCCACGGCGGCATCTTCGTATTCCCGGTGGTGGATCACGCTGCGCTGTACTGCGTGGCGCTGGCTGTGGGCAGTGTGCTGGGTGCAGTGATCCTGAGCCTTGTCAAAAAGACCCAGCCCGCCGAGGCGAAGTAACAAGCCATTCTCTTCTCCATACGGATAGTTCTTCATAAGAGCAAAGGGGACTGCCGCACACTGCGGCAGTCCCCTTTGCGTTTTGCGCAGGCACCATTTTCACAAAAAACAGGACAATATACCGCCCAAAACGGCCTATCCTGCCGGAATTGCGTTCAGCGCTTTGTTTTGCATTGCACCCCACCCCGGGCTGTGGTATACTTATATTCGTGATTTTAAAGCCCGGGTATGGTGTGCCGGGCCACCAGAGAGGAAACGAACGATGAAAATAGGATTTGACAACGACAAATATCTTGCGATGCAGTCTGAGCATATCCGCGAGCGCATCAAGAAGTTTGACAATAAGCTGTATCTGGAATTCGGCGGCAAGCTGTTCGACGATTACCACGCCTCCCGCGTGCTGCCCGGCTTTCAGCCGGACTCCAAGCTGCAGATGCTTTTGCAGCTCAAGGAGCAGGCCGAGATCGTCATCGTCATCAGCGCCGAGGACATCATCAGCAGCAAGGTGCGCGGCGACTACGGCATCACCTACGATCTGGACGTGCTGCGCCTCATCGACGCTTTTCAGGAGATGGGGCTGTATGTGGGCAGCGTGTGCGTGACCAAGTACACCGCCGCCGCCGAGGTGGAAGCCTTTGAAAAGCGGCTGAACAGTCTGGGCATCCGCACCTTCCGCCACTACAAGATCCCCGGCTACCCCAACGATGTGGCCCGCATTGTCAGCGACGAGGGCTACGGCCGCAACGAGTACATTGAGACCGAGCGCCCGCTGGTGGTCATCACTGCGCCCGGCCCCGGCAGCGGAAAAATGGCCGTCTGCCTGTCCCAGCTGTACCATGAATATAAGCGGGGCGTCAAGGCTGGTTACGCCAAGTTCGAGACCTTCCCCATCTGGAACATTCCCCTGAAGCACCCGGTCAATTTGGCCTACGAGGCTGCTACCGCCGACCTGAACGATGTGAACATGATCGACCCCTTCCATCTGGAAGCCTACGGCGTGACCACCGTGAACTACAACCGCGACATCGAGATCTTCCCGGTGGTGAACGCGATGTTCGAGTTGATCGCAGGCCAGAGCCCCTATAAGTCCCCCACGGACATGGGTGTGAACATGGCCGGCAACTGCATCGTGGACGACGCAGTCTGCTGCGAGGCCTCCCGCAAGGAGATCGTGCGCCGGTACTACAAGTGCCTGTGCGAGCAGAAGATCACCGGCACCGCCAAGGAGAGCGAGCGCTACAAGCTGGAGCTGCTGATGAATCAGGCCGGGCTGACCATGGGTGCACGCGAGGTGGAAAAGCAGGCACACGCCCGCAGCGAGGCCACCGGCGGCGCACCGGCTGCTGCCATTGAGCTGAGCGACGGCACTGTCATCACCGGCAAGACCGGCCCGCTGCTGGGTGCTACCGCAAGCGCCCTGATCAATGCGCTCAAGTATCTGGCGGGCATCCCGCAGGAGACAGATCTGGTCAGCGCCGCCGCTATCGAGCCTATCCAGACCCTCAAGACCAACTATCTGGGTGGCAAGAACCCCCGTCTGCATACCGACGAGATCCTGATCGCCCTGTCCAGCTCTGCTGCCTCCAGCGAGCTTGCCGCAGCAGCCATGCACCAGCTGCCCAACCTCAAGGGCTGCGATGTGCACTCCACCGTTCTGCTTTCCAGCGTGGACAGCAGCACCCTGAACCGTCTGGGCATGTACCTGACCTGCGACCCCGTCTACGAGGAAGAGGATCGCAAGTACCATAAGCTGTAAAAATAAAAAGAAACTGGTAAACACCCCGGTCAGCGCCTGACGGCGCTGACCGGGGTGTTTGTTCTGTTGCTTGCCAGTTGTCCGCAGTTGTGGTACACTTGTTCTGCTTAATTTTTATAGCAGATAGGAAAAGAGGAACAACAACATGGAACAACAACACAAGCGCAGCGCATTCTCCGGTAAGATCGGGTTCGTGCTGTCTGCCGCAGGCGCTTCGGTGGGTCTGGGCAACATCTGGCGCTTCCCGTATCTGGCAGCCAAATACGGCGGCATTTTTCTGCTGGTATACATTCTGCTGGCAGTCACCTTTGGCTATACCATGATCGTGGCCGAGACCGCGCTGGGCCGTATGACCCACAAAAGCCCGGTCAGCGCCTACGCCCACTTCGGTAAGGGCAAGGGAATCCGGTTCGGTGGTTGGATCAACGCCATCATCCCCATTTTGATCGTGCCGTATTATTCGGTCATCGGCGGCTGGGTCATCCACTATCTGGCCGAGTATCTGTGCGGCCGCGGCAGCAATCTGGCGGCAGACGGCTACTTCTCCGCCTTTATCACCAACGGCTTGCAGGCCGAACTGGCCTTTTTGCTGTTCAGCCTGTTCACGCTGGGCATTATCTTTGCCGGTGTGCGCAACGGCGTAGAGCGCGTCTCCAAGGTGATGATGCCGGTGCTGGTGGTGCTGTCGCTGGTCATTGCGGGCTACTCTGTCACCCGTCCCGGTGCACTGGCGGGTGTGAAGTATTTTCTGGTGCCCAACCCCAAAAACTTCTCCTGGATGACCGTGGTCACCGCCATGGGGCAGATGTTCTATTCTCTGTCCATTGCCATGGGCATTCTGGTCACCTTCGGCTCCTATATGAAGAAGGATGTCTCCATTGAGGAGTCCACCGAGAACGTGGAGGTGTTCGATACCGCCATTGCCATCATGGCTGGCCTGATGATCATCCCGGCGGTGTTCGCCTTCTCCGGCGGCGACCCGGACACCCTGCAGGCCGGCCCTGCGCTGATGTTCATTACCATCCCCAAGGTGTTTGCCAGCATGGGTCTGGGCACTGCGGTGGGTGTGCTGTTCTTTGTGCTGGTGCTGTTTGCAGCCATTACCAGCTCCATCGCCCTGACCGAGAGCGCTGTCTCCACCTTTGAGGACGAGCTGGGCTGGGACCGCACCCGCTCCACCGTGCTCATCGGCGCCATCATGGTGGCACTGGGCAGCCTGTCGGCACTGGGCTACGGCCCGCTGGCCGGGGTGACGGTGTTCGGGATGCAGTTTTTGGACTTCTTCGACTTTTTGACCAACTCGGTCATGATGCCCATTGCAGCCATTGCCACCTGCCTGCTGGTGTCCCGCGTCATCGGCGTGGAGCAGATCGCGCAGGAGGTGGAGCAGGACGGTCAGCGCTTCCGCCGCAAGCCGGTGTTCAATTTTATGATCCGCTGGCTGTGCCCCATTTTTGCAGCCATCATTCTGGCAAGCTCGGTGGCAAACGCCTTTGGCTGGATCGCCATGTAAACCCAAAACAGTATTTCCGGCAGCAGAACGCAAGTATTTAACAGTAAAAGCAGGACAAGGGGGCCCTTATGAAAATGGAAACCTTGAAGCAGCAGATCCTGACAGCAAAGGGTGACGTGCGGGCAGAGCTTGTGTTGAAAAATGCCCGGGTCATCAACGTGTTCACAAACGAGATCGAGCAGGCCGATGTAGCCATCCGTCAGGGGGTCATCCTTGGCGTGGGACACTATACCGGCGAGACTGAGCTGGACTTGCAGGGCAAGTATGTCTGCCCGGGGCTTGTGGATGGGCACATCCACATTGAAAGCTCCATGCTCTGCGGCCCGGCCTTTGAACAGGCGGTGCTGCCCCACGGCACCACGGCGGTGGTCACCGACCCGCACGAGATCTCCAATGTAGCCGGTACGGCGGGGCTGGACTTTATGCTGGAGACCACCAGAGATCTGGCGCTTTCGGTCTACTTTATGCTGCCCTCCTGCGTGCCTGCCACCGGGCTGGACGAGTCCGGCGCGGTGCTGGAAGCGGAGCAGCTGCGCCCCTACTATCAGCTGCCCCGGGTACTGGGGCTGGCTGAGCTGATGAACTCCTACGGCACAGTGCGCGCGGACGAAAAGATCCTGCAGAAGATCTGCGACTGCACCGCCGCTGGCAAAAAGATCGACGGGCACGCCCCCTTCCTCAGCGGGGAGGAACTGAACGCCTATATCGCCGCCGGGGTGCAGTCCGACCATGAGTGCTCGGACATCCATGAAGCCATGGAAAAGCTGCGGCGCGGGCAGTACATCATGGTGCGGGAGGGTACCGCAGCCCAGAACATGGACAGCCTGCTGCCTCTGTTCCAGGAGCCCTATTGCAGCCGCTGTATGCTGGTGACTGACGACAAGCACCCCGGAGACCTGTTGCAGGGTGGGCATATCGACTACATCATCCGCAAGGCCATTGCTGCCGGGGTAGACCCGGTGGTGGCGGTGCGGATGGGCACCCTTGTCCCGTGCCAGTACTTCGGTCTTGCACACAGCGGCGCAGTAGCCCCGGGCTATACCGCCGATTTGATCGTGCTGTCGGATCTGGAAAAGTTCACGGTGGAGCAGGTGTACAAAAAGGGCAAACTGGTGGCGCAGCAGGGCAGAATGCTGCACCCCGCCGCCCTTACTGTGGACAAGGCACGCTTTGCGCGGGTGTTCGATTCCTTCAACATGGATGAGATCACCCCGGAGCAATTGCAGCTGAAGCAGACCGGCACCCGGCAGCGGGTGATCTGCCTGACCCCGCACGCCCTGCTGACCACCGAAAAGATCGTTCCGTTCTGCCAGCACCCGGGCACAGCGCCCGGCGTGGATGTGGCGCAACAGATCGTCAAACTGGCGGTGTTCGAACGGCATCACCGCTCCGGTCATGTGGGCTTGGGTTTTTTGGGCAACTACGGGCTGCAATGCGGCGCAGTGGCTTCCAGCATCGCCCACGATTCCCACAACCTCATCGTGGCGGGCACCAACGATGCCGACATGGTGCTGGCGGGCAACACGGTGCGCAAAAATAAGGGCGGCCTTGCCTTTGCACTGAACGGACAGGTGGTAGGGGAGCTGCCGCTGCCGGTGGCAGGGCTTATGAGCACCGAGAGCGCCGAATCCGTGGAGGAAAAGCTGCAGGCGCTCAAGGCGGCGCTGAAAGCCCACGGCATCTCGGAGGACATCGACGCCTTTATGACCCTTGCTTTTGTAAGCCTGCCGGTCATCCCGAAGCTGCGGCTGAACACCTACGGTATCGTGGATGTGGATGCCCAGCGGATCGTCCCGGCGGTGTTCTGAGAACGCTGCCTGAGAGGACAAACTGTAAATCTGACGTTTTGATCGCAATGCCGGACAGTCTGCGGGCTGTCCGGCATTGCGTTTTACGGCAAGAGGACTCTTGACTTTTCGCCACAGAACCGGTATGTTGATACTGTCCGTCTGACACACAATAGTGCATTTATAATACAAGGAAACTTTATGGAAAAACGCAGTACACCCTCTTTGCAGATCACCGACCGCTTTGGCGCGCAGACGGCCTATGCCAGCCTGCGTCTGCCGGACGGCACCGAAGCCACCGTACCGGCAGAGCACGCCGCCGCTATCTATGTAAACGAGCAGCCTGCCTTCCGGGTGGTATGCACCCCGGCGCTGCTGCCGCAGCTGGCTTTGGGGCGGCTGCTCACCGAAGGATGGATCGCGTCTGCGGACGAGGTGGAGCAGATCGCCGTCTGTGCCGAGGGCGCAAAGGTGCAGGTATATCTGCGCCACCCGCTGCCCACTCGCCGCGCCGCCGCGCAGGAGGTTGCCAGTTGCTGCACCGATAATATTGTGCTGGGCAGCCCGGTGGAACTGCAGCCCCTGCACCCCGTGCCCGGGCTGGATTTGCAGCCGGAATGGGTGGAGCGCCTGACCGCCGCCATGCACGCCGGTCTGCCGCTGTACCGCGCCACCCGGGCGGTGCACAGCTGCTTTGTGCTGCACAAAGGGGAAATTGTTTTTGCCTGCGAGGATCTGGGGCGGCACAATGCGCTGGATAAGGCCGTGGGCTGCGCGGTGCTGGCAGGACTTCCGCTGGCAGAATGTGTGCTGTACACCAGCGGCCGTGTGCCGCTGGATATGGTGCGCAAGGCCATCCGCGCCGGGGTGCCGGTGCTGGTAAGCAAAAGTATGCCCACCGTGCAATCCGCAGAACTTGCTGCGGAATACGGCCTGCAGCTGGTGTGCGGACGCAAAATCCCTAAAGTTTAAGCAAATATTACAAAAACAATAGTTACAAAACAGAAAAGCCTGTCTGTTTCTGTTGACATACTCCGCGCACGCATGTTAATATATTATCGAAGAGACCGCTCCGCTGTTGCAGCAGCCAGAGCGGCCTCAATTGTTGTCCGGGGTTACCCGGCAAAATAAAAAACAGGCAGGTGATAACATGAAGCAGGCAACCAACCCGTTTGCGCCCGTACCGCTGTGGCGCAAGCGGCTGCCGGGCTATGCAGCCATGGGCGTTGCGACCATCGCCTTGGCGGTCGGTCTGACCACCTTGCAAAGCGCACGCACCACGGTTGCCGGTACCCTGCTGCCGGTGTCGGAGGCGGATGCAGCCGCCTACGGCATCAGCGCAGTGTACCAGCTCGACGATGGCAGCTACCGCGTGGAGGGCTCTCAGAAGGGCTTCCAAAGCGATGTACAGGCTGCCGTGACCATTGACGCCGAGGGCAATGTTTCCGCAGTAGAGATCCTCTCTCAGGACGAAACGGAAAGCCTTGGCGGCCAGTGCGTCAACCCGGAGTTCACGTCCCAGTATCAGGGCGCAGCTCCCTTCACGCTGGCAGGCAAAAGCTACACCGTAACGGACCCCGTTACCGGTGCCGCCTATGCCGCTGCCGGTGCGGCGGAGGAGCAGCCCGCTGCTGCCGGGGATTTTGACCCCGCACAGTGGCGCACCTTCGATACCTCTCCCGAGGCCGAGGCTACCCGCAAGATGTATGCTGCGGGGCTTACCTTCTCGGCGTTGAAGGGCGAGGCACTGGGCGATGAGCTGGCTCCGCCGCTGGATTCCAGCGCAGAGGCCGTGGCACGGCGCAAGCTGTACGCAGCCATGCTCAGCAAGAGCGCACTGGACGGCGAGCCGATGGCGATCCCCTTTGCGGATCTCTCGGCAGAGGAGCAGTCCAAGGCGCGTCTGGAGCAGGCCAGCCTGACCACCACCGGCAATGCGTCCGGTGCCGTCAGCGCAGACCTGACCGAGGTGGACGCCCTTTCCGGCGCGACCATCACCTCTTCGGCTGTGACGACCATCGTCAACAACTCGTATTTCTATGTGACCGGGGTACTCTGCGCAGAGTGACCTCAACGGAGGAATGGAACCTATGGCAAAAACTGATTTCCTGACGGCTGACATGACCCGCCGTCAATTCATGAAGATCTCGGGCAAGAGCCTTGCAGGGCTCACCCTGTCCGCTTCCATGCTGTCCCTGTTCGGCTGCTCTCAGCAGCAGGTGGACTCCGGCGCAGTGGCCACTTGGGCACTGCCGCAGGGCCTGCTGGTGGTCAACGCAGACCTGTGCACCGGCTGCCAGCGCTGCGAGATCAACTGCACCCTGACCAATGATGGCGTGTGCTCCTCTTACATCAGCCGCGTCAAGATCCAGCGCCGCCTGAATCTGGACGGCGCAGGTAACGGCCTGCTGTCCGGCACCGATAACTGCTTTGTCTACTTCCCGGACACCTGCCGCCAGTGCGAGGACCCCGCCTGCGGCAATGCCTGCCCGCAGAAGGCCATCACCACCAACGATCAGGGCATCCGCGTCGTGGATACTGACAAGTGCATCGGCTGCGGATCCTGCGCAGATAACTGCCCCGTAAGCTGCATTTCCGAGAAAGACGGAAAATATGTAATCAACGCTGATGAATGTGTTGACTGCGGAACTTGTGCCGGCGTTTGCCCCGTTGAGGCTCCCGAGCAGAAGTAATCAAAACAAAGAGAAAAGACCGTTGCGGCTCAGCAACGGTCTTTTTGCTTTATATAACATAGTTGTCAGAGCCGTTTTCGCTCATAAGATCTGAAAGCTTTATACTGCCGAAGTAGTCGCAGGTCAGCTTATAATACCCCTTCCACACGGGCAATGTCCTGCACTCGGCAGCTCTTTCGCACGCCTTTGCACCCTTTTCAAGACAAGCCACAGGCGCAAGATCGCCCTCAGTAAGAAAAAGTATTTCCAAAGCGGTGTATTCGTCCGGTTCACGGACCAGCCTATAACCTCCGCCCTTGCCGTGAGCGCCCTCAACAAGTCCGCCATCGGTAAGCGAAGGCATTATTCTTTCCATATATTTTATTGAAAGTTCTTGCCTCTCGGCTATTTCCTTCATCGTAATATAGCCGTTCCCGCGATGTTCCGCGAGATCGATCATTACTCTGAGAGCGTATCTTCCGCGTGTTGATATCATAACTATAAAAACTCCGCCTTTTTGTAGTTTAACTGTTTATTCGTTTTCAATAACTCCGCCACCCAAAACAGCATCTCCGTCGTCGCAAAGGAGCTTTGCCGCAACGGAAGAATTCACCCCGCCGCTCATTGCAACAAGTATTTTCATTTTTTCACCCCGAAATGCTCAAAGGATTTACCTTTGCGGCATTTTGTTTTTAAGCTCAGTCCGCAAAAAGCGGAGTGGAAAGATATCTGTCGCCCGTGTCCGGGAAAAGAACAACTATATTCTTTCCTTCATTTTCGGGGCGCTTTGCAACTTCAATCGCCGCGTGAAGTGCCGCGCCTGAGGAAATTCCCACAAGCACGCCTTCCTTTTTGCCTATAAGTTTGCCTGTTGAAAAAGCATCCTCGTTTGAAACGGGAATTATCTCGTCATAAATTTTCGTATCAAGCACATCGGGAACGAAGCCTGCACCGATACCCTGAATTTTATGTGCGCCCGCGACGCCTTGAGACAGAACGGGAGACGAAGCCGGCTCGACAGCAACGACCTTCACGGACGGATCACGGCTTTTCAGATACTGACCGACGCCGGTAATCGTGCCGCCGGTGCCGACGCCTGCAACGAAGTAATCGACTTTGCCGTCGGTATCTTCGTAAATTTCGGGGCCGGTCGTCTCAATATGGGCCTTCGGGTTTGAAGGATTGACGAACTGGCCGGGCACAAAGCTGTTCGGAATCTGCTTTGCCAGTTCATCTGCCTTGGCGATTGCCCCCTTCATTCCCTTGGCGGCCTCTGTCAGCACAAGTTCCGCACCGTATGCCTTCATAAGCTGGCGGCGCTCAACAGACATGCTCTCAGGCATGACGATGATGATGCGGTAGCCTCTGGCTGCTGCGACGGAGGCAAGGCCGATGCCGGTGTTGCCGGAGGTCGGCTCGATGATGACGGAGCCGGGCTTCAGCTGGCCGGAGGCCTCCGCGTCGTCGATCATCTTCTTTGCGATGCGGTCCTTGACGGAACCTGCGGGGTTAAAATACTCAAGCTTGGCCAGAATTTTGACCTTGAGGTTCAGTTCCTTTTCAATGTGCGTGAGTTCAAGCAGTGGAGTCTTGCCAATCAGCTGGTCAGCGGACGTGTAAATGTTAGACATATTCAAAATCTCCTTTATGATGTTATTAAAATGAAAGCGTCGATCTGGTTTCTCTGTCACATTTCCACTCGACATCGGAACGCGGCGCGCGAAAAGACGATTTGCTGCATATGCGGCCTCATTTCTTTGGAACTAAAATAGTATGTTGGTTTCTTTCATCGGATGACAGTATCCTACCACACATTGCCTAGCTTGTCAATAGGTTTTTGATTTTTTCCTGCGTTGCAACCGGAGCGGATTTATCGTATAATGAGAAAAATAGGAGGGCTGCACGATGAACAAGTTCTGGGGACATCTGAAGACGATCACACATCACCGTCATCTGGTCATGCGCGGCTGCTTTCGGATGGGACTGATCTGGCAGGGACTGACTCACGACCTGTCCAAATACTCACCTACCGAGTTTTTCGCGGGTGTGCGGTATTATCAGGGCAACCGGAGCCCCAATACAGCTGAACGCGAGGCAAACGGCTATTCTCTGGCGTGGATGCACCACAAGGGCCGCAACCGGCACCATTTTGAATACTGGACGGACTTAAGCCCCGAGACGCGGACCTATGAGCCGGTTGACATGCCGGTAAAATATCTGTGTGAAATGGTCGCCGACCGGATTGCGGCCTGCAAGACGTATCAGGGCGCAGCCTATACC
>ERZ779877.2351-NODE-2351-length-14097-cov-3.127902_pt1 | contig 14097 bp, 6 predicted proteins | sample MGYA00511556_ERZ779877 | MGnify/ENA primary metagenome ERZ779877 (study PRJEB29588, sample SAMEA2159338) | human gut metagenome | biome: human gut; feature: human-associated habitat; material: faeces | place: Denmark | collected 2008/2010 ...
CCGCAGGGAGCAGCGCGCCCGGCGAACGCCTAATCGCCGTCCAGCGAACGGACCAGCCGTTCGTTGGCCTTGCGCACCGCCTCAGCGTCCACCTTCAGCCGCTTGCGGTCGTAGGTCAGCAGGCCGTTCACCTCCACCTCCACGTCCGTGGTCTGGGTGTAGACGGAAGCCGAGAAGCCGCGCCCGACCAAGTCGAGCAACTGTCCGGAATATTTCACATATTCGGCGGTCACCTCCTCGGGCGACTTGAACTGCACGTAACCCCAGTTGCGCTCGGGTTCCCACAGATGCCCCTCCAAGGCCAGGCCTATGCCGCCATACTCGCCAAGGACGGTGGCCCGCTGGGCGTCGTAGAGGTAAAGCTCGGGCTGCGGATAGTTGTGCAGGTCCAGCATGTCGCCGCAGGTGTAGTGGTTGCCCCCGCTGGCCGGATTCACCAGCCGGGTGGGGTCGTGCTTCTTGGTCCAGGCAGCGATTTCCGGGGTCTTGAACTGCCCCCAGGCCTCGTTGAAAGGCACCCACGTGCCGATGCACGGATAGTTGTAGAGGGCGTCCATGATTTCCCGCCACTCCTTGCGGTAGGTGGCTTCGGAGAAGTCCGAGCGCCGCAGGTCCGTGCCCGTGAAATACTGGCGGTTCTGCCATTCAGGGTTTCGGTCGCCGCTGGGCATGTCCTGCCACACGATGATGCCTAGTTGGTCGCAATACGTGTACCAGCGTGCGGGTTCCACCTTGATGTGCTTGCGAATCATGTTGAAGCCCAGCTCCTTTGTCTTCTGTATGTCGAACAGCAGGGCCTCGTCGGTGGGGGCCGTGTAGAGCCCGTCGGGCCACCAGCCTTGGTCGAGCGTGCCGGCCTGGAAGAGCGGTTTGTTGTTCAGGGCCAGGCGCACGATGCCGTCCTTTCCGCGCAGGGTGGAGAATTTCCTCATCGCGGCGTAGCTCTCCACTTGGTCGTGCACCTTCCCGTCGCCGTCGGAAAGCGTCACCTCCAGTTTGTAGAGGAAAGGACTGTCGGGCGACCAGAGCTTCACGCCCTGCGGCATGTGGAGCTCCACGGGCTGCCGACGTATGCTTTTCCCCTGCGCCACCACGTCGTCGCCGTCGCAGACCTTCACCTCCACCAGCGAGGCCTCACCGCCGCTCAGCGCCGGCACCACCGTCAGCGTGTTCCGGTCGATGTCGGGCGTGATTTTCAGCCCTTCGATGTGGCACGGCTCCACCGGCTCCATCCACACCGTCTGCCAGATGCCGGTGACGGGCGTGTACCAGATGCCGCCCGGCCGCTCCACCTGCTTCCCGCGGGGCTGCGGCCCTTGGTCGGTGGGGTCCCACACCTTGACGGCCACTTCGTTGCTGCCCCGCATGTCCAGCGCCTCCGTGACGTCGAACGAGAAAGGCGTGAAACCGCCGGTGTGCGTGCCCACCTTGATGCCGTTGACCCAGACATCCGCCTGCCAGTCCACCGCCCCGAAGTGGAGCATCACCTGCTTGCCGCGCCACGCCGAGGGCAGCTTAAAACTGCGGGCGTACCACAACTCATTCTCCGCGCCCACCCGCCGGGCCACGCCGGACAAAGAGGATTCCGCCGCAAAGGGCACCAGGATTTTTCCCTCGAACCGCTCCGGGCGTGCCTGTCCGCGCGGCACGATGGCATAGTCCCACAAGCCGTTCAGCGACTGCCAGTCGTCCCGCTGCAGGATGGGGCGGGGATACTCCGGCAAGACATTTTCCGGATTCACCTGCTCCGCCCATGGCGTGCGAATCTTGTCGCCCGCAGGTTTCCACTGCGCGAATCCTTGCAGGAACATGCACGCCGCGCACCACAAAATGCAACTTCTTCTCACATTCATCATAACTATCTGCTATTTTAAAATACACAATCTCCTTATTCCACAAACAACACCGTCAGCGAATGGGGCGGCAAGGCCACCTTCCCGTCCTTCACCGCAAAGTCGCGCTCACGGGGCACCACGCGGTCTTCGGCCCCCCCCTCGTTGAAGTCGTCGGGCGAACTGCCGCTCAGCACCATGCCGCGGAGCTTGCGCTTGGGTTTGATGCCCATCCCGTCGAAGTCCAGCGACACCAGGCGCTCCGCCGCCGGGTCTTTGTTCACGATGGCGCAGGCGTAGCGCGTGCGCTCCTTGTCGGCCGTCAGCACCACGTCGAGCACGCCCACCGAGCGGTCGCCCAGCGCCAGGCGCTCGGCTGCGACGGACACCGGCACCATGCAGTCCTCCAACAAGTTGGTGTACATCCAGAACACATGATAAGTGGTGCGCTTCACGATGCCATCGGGATGCACGAAAATGGGGCCACGCGTGTTGACCACCGGGGCGAAACAAGCAATGTCCACCACGTCGGAATGGCGCAGGCAGGCGTTCAGGAAGCAGGCCGAGAAGAGGGCGTCGGCCATGGTGTAGGTCTTCGCAATGTCATTCTTGCGACGGGCCTCGAGGTCGAAGCCGCGGCGCAAGTCGCCATGCCAGGGATGATGCCAGTTGCGCAGGTTCCATTCGTCGTAGGCTATCTTGATTCTCCCGCCGCCGAAACCGGCTTCGTCGAGAATGTCAATCGTGCGACGGATGTCCAGCTCGGGCGCCTCGGTCTTCATCATGCACTCCAGATAGGGCGCGGGATTGTTGACGTGGAAGAGCGGGTCCCAGTAGCCATGTATGGCCACGTAGTCCAGATAAGGGCCGGCCGCCTGCAGCAGGGGCATCGTCCAGTTCTTGTCAGACGTGGCGGCCGCGAAAAGTTTGGCGTCCTTGGTCACGCTGCGCATCAGCTTGGCCGACTCCCTCACCAGCGGCCCCCACTCCTGCACCGTGCGTGCGCCCAACTCGTGTGCGCCCCAATTTTCGTTGCCCACACTCCAATATTTCACGTTGTGCGGCTCGGGATAACCGTTCGCCATGCGCATGCGGCCATACTTCCCCACCGTCAGGTTGCAATATTCCACCCAGTCGCTCATCTCCTCGGGCGTTCCCGTACCGGCGTTGGTGCAGATGTAGGGCTCGCACCCCACCTTGCGGCACCACTTGACGAACTCGTCCGTGCCGAACGTGTTGGGGTCCTCCACCTGCCACGTCTTGTCATACGCCGGCGTGCGCTCCTTTCCCACTCCGTCCAGCCAGTGGTAGGTGGAAGCGAAGCACCCTCCGGGCCAGCGCACGATGGACGTCTTGATGTCCCTCAACGCCTCAATCACGTCGGTGCGGAACCCGTCCTCGTCGGCAAACTTCGAGCCGGGGTCATAAATGCCTCCATACACCTGATTGTCGAAATGCTCCACAAACTGTCCGAAAATCATCTTGCTGTATTCCACTTCCGGTGCACCGGGCACCAGCGTGACAGAACTTTGTGCCTGTCCCGACGCCGCCAGATGCCCTGTTGCCAACATGGCGCAGAAGCCCGCCACTCTCACATACTTTCTACTTCTCATCATATTGATACTTTTTTTCAGGTTTACCGATTAAAATTGTATGGCAAAGTTAATGCAATCCACCATAAACCAGGTGGACATTTGTCTTTTTTAAGTGGACAAACATGCTGTTCCCAAAAGGGAAACGGCCTTTTCACAAAGACCGCCCCCCTCATTGCTTGCTTTGAATAAGGAACATGCTATCTAATCAATATTTTCGTCACGCTCCGTCTTCCGTCGCTCCATCGTTCCACCTTGATATAGAATCCCGGGCACGAAGGTTCATCCACGCGCATGCCATTCAGCCCATACCATGCAATGTCCACCAAAGAAGCCGTCCCGTCCTCCGGAGACTTTATGGCGTCCGGCATGTCTTCCGGTCTGTTTTCCTCGCCGTCACCATAATAGTGAAGCCTGAAGTCGTCGAAACAAGCCCAGTCGCCAGCTATCAGCGCACTCTTTCTGACGCCCACGCGCACCGTCTCACCTTCTTTCACCTGGAAATAGAAACCATCTTCATACTCCCCATCCTCGAAGGCCAAATGCCCGGCAAGCATGCTGTTGACCACGCAATGGTAGTTATTGGGCGAACCAGGGAACAAAGAATCAGGCATCACAAAGTCTGCAGCCTCATATTTGTCTGGCTTTTCCACCTCGCAAATGGACATCAAAGGTTTCGCGAAGACCGTGCTTTCCGTGCGGACATAGGCTTCCGCATTCAAGGCCTCCGTCCCGTCGCGATGCGCCAAAGCCGCCAAGAACATGTCACCGGCACGGTAATATCCATTGTAGTCCAACCGGTAATACCCCGGATTCAGGCCATACAACGTCTGACTGATGTCGAAACTTGCATTGTTGTAGAACTCATACACCAGTTCGTTGGCCATAGTAGTTCCTCCATTGAACACAATATTCCATCCATCATTGGAACTCACATATTCACCGTCTTCGTCTTGTTTCTGGAAGTCGGGATTGCCCAGCAAGCCCGTCACCTCAACCGGTGTCTCAACAGAAGCAAAAGATACGTCCATGGCATTCTGCACCATCCGCCCGTAAGCCAGACTGATTTCCGCGATGTACCTGCGAACCTCATCAGCCGCAGGCGGCACATCCATGTCCAACAGATTCAATGCCCCTACGACCAGTTCTTCCAACTCGTCATATTCGTCCATTCCGCCATATTGGTCGTATGCCCCGGAAGTCAGTCCACCTTCATGGCAAGAAAGCAGCGAGTCCAAGCTTAAGACCAGACGGCAAGAAGCATCGTAGGCTCCTATCGCTTCCTGCAAGTTCTCCACCGCGACCATGCACGCCTCTTTCTCCAATGCAGACACGTTGGCAATGGACTCCACCGCGTCCGTTATGGCTTCGGCCAAACCGGCCTCGGCTTCGGCCGTAGCCAGCCGACCGTCGTTCCATACTCCCTCGGCTTGGGATATATAAGTTTCCACCATGGACGCCAGTCCGCTCAGGTCATCCGCACCCAAATATTTGATGCTAAAATTGTCAAAGCATGTCCAATAGCCAAACAACGCGCTGTTGGCCGGCATCTTCACCCCGACACGCAACACCCCATCGGCATTCACGTAACAAACCAGCGTATCCCTGAAAAGCCCGTCGGCGAAAGCCGCCGCGGCACTGGCACGACTGTCCACGGCCCATTTCCCGACATACTCCGGCATATTGGGCGTGTCCAGCTGTACATAAACCATGCCGCTCCCCGTCTGGGGCTCGTCGAACACATGGGTATAGACGTGCTGCAATTTCTTCAATGCGTCATTCCCGTACAAATAAGACAAAACATTATTCGTTCCATCGCCCTCCAAGCCATACGCATTCATGCACGTGGCATTGTCAGCCGGCCGATAGAGCGCATTGGCCGACACCTCGTAGCTGCCTTCCGGGAGTCCCGTCAATACTTGGTAAACATCGGTGGGACTGTTGTACACCTCACAAACGCCGTCAAGCACCAGCACATTGGCACCCTGCCATCCGCCGACATTTGCATCGTCCGAACAATCATGATTCCCCAACAGTCCGGCAAACTCGTCGGTCTCACCGTTCTCCAACGCCTTCATCACCTCCTCGCGGAAAATCCTGTCCGCCCAAATCCGCACACTATCTATGTCTGCAGGGTCAAACGTGCGGTCATCATAACTGTCCATCAGCTCCGAAATGAAATCGTCCAGCCCGACCAAGTCCAGATTCTCATAAGGCGGATTCCAGTAAGCATTCGCTTCATCGTAGGCGAATTGCCACAAGCGCTCATACACTTCCATGTCGCCCTCCAGTTTGCCCATGGCATCATTCAAACCATGGAAAGCCGCCAGCAGCGAATCTTCCGGAATCGACAGGTCGGCCACCGCGCCTTGCAATGCGTCTATGGCCCGGACAATCTCCAACTTGGTATTCTGACTGAAAGCCCGGTTTTCGGCTTCGTATGCATCCAGTTCCGCTTGTGCTTCCATGGCACGTTCCTGCAACATCTCGCGAATGCCTTCCACATCGCCGCCATTCCCCAAATACTCCAGACTGAAATTATCCACTCCCGACCAGTTTGAATTGGCATCAATCACGCGCATCCCTATAGTCGCTTCCCCGCCGGCCACGGAAAATTCCAGGCTGTATGGGGCGGCATAAGCGGCACCATCCGGCGAAGGGACATCAGCCTCCACCCGAACTTCCTCTCCCAAGCTCTTGGCCACAAGGAAACGGCCTTCCGGGCCACTCACACCGGCCTCTGCGTCCGCCATCACGTTCGTCAAGATATAAGCCGTCAACCGATATTTCCCGTCGGGGATTCCATGCAGCTCTTGCGTGATGGCCCAGTCCGGCTGGTTGCCCGAGGGAACCCACCGTTCAAAGAACCCGACAAAGGGCGTACCGTCCGACGAAGGTTGCGACGCACCTTGGTATTGAAAGTTATCCTGCCCTTCCACTGGGTCACGGCTCATTGTCCATCCGTCCGCATTCCCATTAAAAGACGGATTATAGATCAAATGCGTTACGTCCATGGGATTTTGTTCTGAAGCCATAGCATATTTGAAGCCGGAAATATCGTCCGCCAAGTCTTGTACGGCCTGCTCCACCGCTGCGGGAGAAACGTCATGGCTTTCATACAATGTTTGATAAGAGGCATAATCGGTAAAGCCAACCGCATCGGCTTCTTCCAATTGTGCCTTTAGGGCTTTCTTCGCACGATAAACCTCATAATCTTTAGAAGCCACGAACTTCCAATCAATACTCAAATCCTCATAACCGGCCGTCCCCGGATTCACACAAGGAAGCACGATGGTCGACTCTTCCCCATTCACCCCCATATATCCTCCTATGACTTCCTGGTTCCCGCTATTCTCACCATAGATAGGATCCTCGTCAATCACCTTTATCCAATAAGCCCCATCCTCTTGTGGAAGGATACGCCACAACATGTGCCCTTGCAGATTGCAATCCACATAGGCCACGTGCGTGCTTTCCATGAACACTTCATGGAATCCTGAATTCGACGGTGCATCCAACATGTTCAAGACCCAGCCTCTATACGTATAAGCCGTGTCTTCCCTGATTAGTCCCCGGTCTGTCCCATAATAAAGCGTGATTTCCTGCCCCTCGTCCCCAACACTCAACTGGGTATTCCAAGTGTTGCCGTTCGTCATGAACTTTTGCGTGCCCGGATGATAAATGTAATAAGCCCCGCCGCCTGTACCATCCGTACTCAAATCAGGCGTCACGAACTCCAGCACCGGGTCGTCCCACTCCATGGCATCGGACGGGCTTGCCAAGAATGCCGCGCCGCACATCGCCACAAAACATAATAATACATTGTTCTTCATAACCAATTAAATTAAGAAATAAAACGAAGGCAAAGTAACGGCAAAAGGGAGTCCGGCAGGTGGACTATTCTCTTTTTAAGGTGGACGGACGTACCGCAGCCTCACAAAAGCCCCGAATCCGTTTCCGCGTTCCCCACGAAACCGCTAACTTTGCCTTATTAAAATACATAATGGAAATGAAACCCACGATTCTCTTCCTGCTCTTGCTGCTCAGCTCCACACTCGCGGCCTCCCTGCCTGCACGGTGGGCCGACCAGCATGCTTTTGCCACAGTCGATATGGAAAACGGTATGCCACACAACTTCGTGGAGGATATCATGAAAGACAGCCGGGGATTCGTCTGGATAGCCACAAACGGAGGAGGAATATGCAGATACGACAGCCATCAATTCGTCGTGTTTAACCAGAGTTCGGACAGCCATCCCATCAGAAGCAACTTCGTCAAGGCTATCTGCGAAGACGCGCTTCACCGACTTTGGCTCATCGGCGAAGGTGGCATAGAATGTATCAGCATCCAGACCTTACATCCCCAAAAGACACAAAGCCATGTGCCCGAATGGGAACAATTGCGCTCACAAGAATTCCATGCCATCCATTGCGACAAGAAGGGACAGCTATGGCTCAGCGGAAAGACAGGACTATACCGGATAATGTTCGACGCCCAAGGAGATATCGTGGACATTCAAAAGACTTTGGAATATGAAGTTCCAACGACAAGCGCCGCATTCCACGAAGACCAGGAGGGCATGCTGTTCGGCGTGTCCAACCAGATTTATTCCAGCAAGGACGGAGAGAGTCCTCGTCTTCTTGCCGACATCCATTTGCCACACTATGTGTGGATTCAAGCGCTACACCGGCAAAGGAACCTTTTATGGATTGGCACGAGCAACGGACTATACCGCTACGACAAGACAAGAAAACAGTTGCGCGCCTATCATACCTCACCATCGCCCCATTCCCTCACCCAAGATTTTATCACCGACATCATAGAAACCGATGACCACCGACTCCTGATTTCCACACTAAAGGGATTCAACGTCTACCGGGAAGAAACGGACGATTTCGAACGGATTCACAGTGAAAACCTGCCGAAAGGAGCCAATCGGGGCACATTCTGCGACTTCATTAACTGCATGTTGACGGACCAGCAGGCCCTTTGGGTGGGAACTGAGGCTGGAGGACTCATGAAAATCACGCCCAAACGACTGTTCGTCCGAAACTACTTCCACATCACCGAGAAGGCGACCAGCGTTTCACCGCACGCGGTCAATGCCATTTATGAGGACGCGGAAGGCTATGTCTGGGTGGGAACCATCGAGGGCGGACTGAACCGTCTGGATACTCAAAACGACACGTTCTCGCACTTCACAGAAGAAGACGGGCTGTCGCACAACGCGGTCAGCTGCCTGGCGAGCGACGGACACACGTTATGGGCTGGGACATGGGGCGGAGGCGTCTGCGAAATCCGCACTCCAACGGCCCGTCGTCCCGACATACGCCACCTGTCGTTCCACGGAAAGGAGGAAACAAACAATGGGTTTGTCTGTGCCATGCAATGGGATAGCCTCAACCAGAAGCTTTGGATCGTGACAAGCCAAAACATCTACACCTACGCCCCTCACGAGCACCAACTCGACGAACCATTCAAAGGGAAGGGCCTGGGAGGCATGGTTAACGGGAATGCCGGTGCCTGCATCGACAACCACCACTACTTGTGGCTGGGACTGACGGCAGGCTTATGCCGCATCGACCTTGAGCAAGTACGACAGGGAAATACGGCCTACCGGCTGTGGCCCGGCAAGCTGGACGCATCCGGTTCTCCGCTCAAAGCCCGAGTCTGTTTCGTTTCCAACGCCACAAAAGACCGGATTCTGGTGGGCACAAACGGGAACGGCTTCTACATAGGCACACGCCAAAGCAACGGGGAATACAAATTTGAGCATTACTCCGCACGGGACGGACTCGCCAACAACAGCGTCAGGGGCATCATAGAAGACCAGCACGGCAACATCTGGATTTCCACCTTGTACGGATTGTCTTGCTTCGACCCCAAAGGAAAGATTTTCCATAATTTCACGCAGCAAGACGGACTCGCCAACGCATATTTCTATTGGAACGCCGCCCACAAGGGGCGAAACGGGCATCTTTATTTCGGTAGCATCAACGGACTCTCCGTCGTTTCTCCCATCTCTCCGTCGACACAACATCACGACGCCCCCATTGTCTTCACCTCCTGCCGAACCCCTCAAGGCGAACATCCCTTCGAAAACGAACACAGGATAAGTCTCCACGAAAGGGACAGATTCGTCTTCATCGAATTTACCGCACTGGACTACAACGCCACGCCACAGGCCACCTATGCCTATCGGCTGAAGGGCATCGACAACCAATGGACACCGACCCCATCCGAAAACCGCACTATCTCCTTTGCCAACCTGCCGGCCGGGAACTATACGTTAGAAGTAAGATATGCGCCAGACGGCATACACTTCGACAACCACACGGCAGGACAGCTTGAGCTATGCGTCCAGCCCTATTTCTACAAGACTATCTGGTTCAAAGCCTTGGCTGGTTGCTGTATCCTGATGGCCATATACCTTTTATATAAATGGCGCATCCACACCCTCAAACAACAGAAAATTCGGTTGCGCTGCCAAGTGGAGGAACGCACGCACGAGTTGGAACAGCAGAAGCAACTCCTCATGAACCGTACCGAAACACTGGAACAACAGAATGCCCTGCTAAGCCGGCAAAAGACGGAAATACTCTCCATGTCGCAGGAAATACAACAACTTACAGCAGACAAACTGGCCTTCTTCACAAACATCACCCATGAGTTCCGCACGCCACTGACACTCATCATCGGCCCCATACAGCATCTCCTGCGCCAAGGAACTGACCCGGAAATCGGCAAACAACTGGAAATTGCCCACCGCAATGCCGACTATCTGCTCACATTGGTCAACCAACTGCTGGACTTCCGCAAGGTGGAAAGCGGACATATAGCCATCCATCCGCACGACTGCTTCCTACGGCCCTTCTTCCAGGACATGGAAATGCAGTTCAAAGCCTATGCCGCCGACAAAGGACTGTCCCTGCAAACCTACCTCCATCTGCCCGCCTCCGCCGTATGCCTTGATGAAGACGCCCTCCGCAAAATCCTCATCAACCTCATGTCCAACGCCATCAAGTTCACGCCGCAAAAGGGCGTCATCAAACTCTTCGCCGCCACCATCTCCGAAGCTTCAGCGCATTCTCTTTTCGTCAGCGTGCGCGACTCCGGTCCGGGCATCGCCGAAACAGACCATTCCCGCGTGTTCGACCGTTTCTACCAATCGCACAACCAACTGCACTTGTCGGCATCCGGCCAAAGCGGCACCGGCATCGGACTATACCTTTGCCGACAGCTGGTGGAACTGCAAGGCGGGAAAATCTGGGTGAAGAACAACCGTACGGCCGGCTGCACCTTCCGTTTCCGCCTCCCGTTGGCCGCAGCCCACGCTCTGCCTCCGCAAGGACTGCGAACAGCAAGAGAAGGCACACAGGCGGAAACACCCGCGCCAAACCTCCCGGCAGACAAAGACATCAACCTCCTTATCGTGGAAGACAACAAAGACATGCGTGAATACTTGCGTTCCATTCTCGCCCCACACTATCATTGCATAGAAGCATCACAAGGAGAAGAGGCGCTCGCCATCTTGCAATCGCACACCATAGATTTCATCCTGAGCGACCTGATGATGCCTGTCATGGATGGCATGGAACTCTCCCGCCGCGTCAAGTCCGACTTTTCCATCTCGCATATCCCGTTCCTGATCCTTACGGCCAAGAATTCCGAGACAGCTCATGCGCAAAGCTTTGAGTTCGGAGCCGACGCATTCCTCACCAAGCCCTTCGACGAGCATCTGCTCCTGACCTGCATCCAAGGCCTTATGAGGAACCGCAAGATGCTTCAAGAAAAGTTCGCCTACCACATGATCAGCGACGAGTTACGCATCCGGCCGGAATCACAAGACAAGGCTTTCATGGACAAAGTGCTCGACACCATGAAAAGGAACTACTCCAACGCTGAATACGGCATCGAAGACTTCACCGCGGACATGGGCATCAGCAGAAGCCCGCTCTACAAGAAAATCCAAAGCCTGACGGGCACATCCGTCGGCGAACTGCTGCGAAACTATCGCCTGAACATGGCCAAGGAAATCCTCACAAGCAACTCCGGGCGCACGCTCACCATCGCCGAGATCAGCCGCATGGTCCGCGTCAGCTACGATCCCGCCACGCAGGACACGCTCGAACAGGCCGACGGCCAGCCATGGATCGAATGGGAGGACGCCGGGCCCGTCGCCTGCGAGGCCGGCTGGGACCACTACCGGCACGATTCCGGCGTGAGCCGCACATGGGAGATGTGCGACCCGCCCAAATCCAACGTGACCAGCAGCACCCTGGCCCGTCTGCTCGGCCCGCTCTCCGATTGCGACCGCAAGCGCGTCACCGTCGTGTTCCACGACGACGTCCGCAACCACGGCAGCGGCAACGCCGGCCTGACGAATTTCTACCGCACGTTCGGCGCGCCCGGCCTCGCCATCGTCATCGGCACGGACGTGCTCAAGACCGTCGTCGCCGTCGTGGCCGGCGGGCTCATCATGGGCACGCAGGGCGCGGCGTCCACGGGGCAGGTGTTCGCGGGCTTTTGCGTCATGCTCGGCCACATCTACCCGGTGTTTTACGGCTTTCGCGGCGGCAAGGGCGTGCTCTGCGCCGAGACAATGCTGCTGATCGTGAGCTTTCCGACCGGCCTTGTCTCGCTGCTGATTTTTGTCGGCATCGTCTGGGCCACGCGCTATGTGTCGCTCGGCAGCATCTGCGGCGCGCTCATCGCGCCCATCGGCGTGCTCGCCGCCTGCGGCAAGCTGCCGGCACTGCTGAGCCTGTTTTGCGTCATTCTGCTCGTGGTCAAGCACCGCAGCAACATCGGCCGCCTCATCCGGCACAAAGAGTCCAAACTGTCTTTTAAGAAAGACCTGTCAGATAAATTTGACGACGAAGATTTTTGAAACAAAGAGAAGAGGGAATGAAACCTATGCTTGAACTCAAACACCTTTGCTTTGAGGCCGAAACGGACGCCGGTGTCCGCCAGATCCTCAAGGACGTGAGCCTCACGGTCGATGAACGCATGGTCGTCATCACCGGCCCGAACGGCAGCGGCAAGTCCACCATGGCCAAACTCATCGCCGGCATCGAGCAGCCGACCTCCGGCCAGATCCTGCTCGACGGGGAGGACATCACCCACATGTCCATCACCGAGCGCGCCCGCCGCGGCATCAGCTTCGCTTTCCAGCAGCCGGTGCGCTTCAAGGGCATCACGGTCTTTGACCTCATCAGCATCGCCTCCGGCAAGAAGCTCTCGACGAACGAGGCCTGCACCTACCTGTCCGAGGTCGGCCTGTGCGCGCGGGATTATGTCAACCGTGAAGTGAATGCCAGCCTCTCCGGCGGCGAGCTCAAGCGCATCGAGATCGCGACCATGCTTGCCCGCGGCACGAAGATGTCCATCTTCGACGAGCCCGAGGCCGGCATCGACCTCTGGAGCTTCCAGAACCTCATCAGCGTGTTCGAGAAGATGCACGAGACGATCCACGGCAGCATCCTCATCATTTCGCACCAGGAGCGCATTCTCGAGACGGCCGACAAGATCGTCGTGCTCGTCGACGGCGAGATCCGCGCCATCGGCAGCAAGGACGAGATCATGCCCGTGCTCATGCAGGCGTCGAGCGTGTGCAGCCGTCTGGCTGACAAGGTCTGAGGGAGGGAAACACCATGGATGCAATTGAGAAAAAACTGCTCGAAGAGGTCGCCGACCTCCACGGCATCCCCGAGGGTGCCTATAACATCCGCGCCGACGGCAAGCTCGCCGGCCGCAACACGACTGCGCACATCAACATCGTCACGAAGGAAGACAAGCCCGGCATCGACATTTACATCGCCCCCGGCACGAAAAACGAGAGCGTGCACATCCCGGTCATCATTTCCCAGACCGGCCTCAAGGACATGGTCTACAATGACTTTTACATCGGCGAGGACTGCGATGTGACCATCGTCGCCGGCTGCGGCATCCACAACTGCGGCACGCAGGAGTCCCGCCACGACGGCATCCACAGCTTCTTCGTCGGCAAGAACGCCAGGGTGCGCTACATCGAAAAGCACTACGGCGAGGGTGACGGCAACGGCGAGAACGTCATGAACCCGACGACGATCGTCGACCTCGGCGAGAACGCCTACATGGAGATGGAGACGACCCAGATCAAGGGCATCGACTCCACATACCGCGACACGCAGGCCCACCTGGCGGACGGCGCCACGCTCATCATCAAGGAAAAGATCATGACGCACGGCCATCAGCACGCGGAGACGAACTTCTCCGTTGACCTCGACGGCTATGATTCCAGCACGAACGTCATCTCCCGCTCCGTCGCCAAGGATCACTCCAGCCAGATGTTCAACTCCAACATCCGCGGCAACAACAAGTGCGCCGGCCACTCGGAGTGCGACGCCATCATCATGGACGAGGGCACCGTCGGCGCGCGTCCGGAGATCACGGCCAACTCCGTCGAGGCCAGCCTCATCCACGAGGCCGCTATCGGCAAGATCGCCGGTGAGCAGCTCAACAAGCTCATGACCCTCGGCCTGACCGAAAAGGAAGCCGAGGAGCAGATCATCAGCGGTTTCCTGAAGTGAGGTGCGCGGCGTGATCGAGATCCTCTGCTTCGGTGACAGCAACACCTATGGCTTCACGCCCGACTGGAAGCACCGCTACGGGCGCGACATTCGCTACCCCGG
>ERZ779877.2354-NODE-2354-length-14087-cov-3.558082_pt1 | contig 14087 bp, 9 predicted proteins | sample MGYA00511556_ERZ779877 | MGnify/ENA primary metagenome ERZ779877 (study PRJEB29588, sample SAMEA2159338) | human gut metagenome | biome: human gut; feature: human-associated habitat; material: faeces | place: Denmark | collected 2008/2010 ...
CGATACCGCCAGCGGGCCGATAATGCCGGTGTCGAGCGTCTTGATGCCGTCGATGACGGTGATACCGCTGGCGGAGGTCAAAGATGACGGGTACTCAAGTCCAAGGTTGTCTCCGCTCAGCTTAATGATCTCGCTCAAAAAGAAGCAGTAGGCAAAATAGGCGACGAGAGCCTCGAGGCAGCAACGAGCCGGTTGTTTTTGGGCAAGACCGATGGGCAGCGCTACGGCAAAAAGGAGCGGGAGGCGTTTAAAGACCGTCCACGAGCCGCGCTGGATGATAGCCCAGAAAACGTACCAAGGGGTTCCGTATACGGCGAGATCGCCGACGATGTCCGCAGTCGTTGCGAGAGCGGAGACGCCGACCATGAGGCCTGATATAGAAAACAGCATGGCGGGCGCGAACATTGCCCCGCCAAAGCGTTGGATTTTTTGCAGCATAATATGCCTTCCGGATGCAACATGCTGTGCGAGCAAGAACGTTTAAACAATGAACTCATTGTAGAGGACTGGCTGCATGCCGCATTGACGGTTTTGATTCGGTCCGATGTGGGTGTCGGGGGAAACCGTCGACGGTAAATAATCCGTGCTTTGCCGATAATCGGTTTAAACAACTTTAAGAAATGCTATCGTGCCTAGCCGGAAATGAATAATGTAGAGGTGAAACAATGCCAAAAGCGATATACGAAGGAATCTACCGAGAAATACGCTCGCGCATCATTAATGGGACCTATGCGTTTCAGGAGATGCTGCCAACCGAAGCCGAGCTGACCGCGGAATTTGGCTGCACGCGCAATACCGTCCGCCGCGCTTTGAGCATGCTGGCCGAAGGGATGTTTGTGCAGCCCATACACGGCAAGGGCGTGCGCGTTATTTGGCTTAAGGGCGAAACCGACATGTTGGGCGCACTCGAAGAGGTTGAGTCGTTTGGCGAGTTCGCAAAACGCAACAATGCCGTTGCATCGACGGACGTTAAGTCTTTCGAACATCTGGTTTGCACCGAGCAACTCTCTCGTCACCTGGGCTTTAAGGTGGGCGAGGAGTTGATTCGCGTAGTGCGTGTCCGAAGCCTCAACGGCAACGCGCGCCAAGTGGACCATGGCTATTTTTTGGCGTCGATCGCCAAGGGCCTGACTCCCGAGATCGCTGCAGATTCTATTTACAGCTATCTGGAGCACAAGCGCGGTGTCAAAGTGATGGCGAGCCGTCGTACGGTGAGTGTTGAGCTCGCCAACGATGAGGACTGCAGCTATCTTGACCTCGGCAAATACAACTGCGTTGCCGTCATGGAGAGTCAGTCGTACACCTCGGATGGCATCTTGTTTGAGGTGACGCACACTCGCACACACCCCGAGATCTTCCATTACCGCGTCAATTCCAAGCGATAGCCGGCTAGCTCGCAGCCTGACGAGACTCATGGCCTCAAAGAGAAAACGCCCGGTCAAACCGACGGTACATCGGCTTGACCGGGGGTTTTCTCTGCATTCGATAACAAATAATTGTTTATACAAAACTTGTCAAGTATCAAGTTGAAATTACCGTTCACCGAAGTTTTTCTACCGCTCTAGTAATACTTGTTCAAACAACTAGCCAAATAGCGTATCGTTCAAATCAGCAAAAGGGGCAAAGTCCCCGAGCCAATCTCCGAAGGCGGCGGCAAAGGGTGCCGCCACGGTGTGAAAGGGTGGATTGTAATGAAGAACGAAATGAGCAGAAGGCAGTTCCTGGGCTTTGCTGGTTCCGCGGCTGCAGTTCTTGGTCTGGGCCTCGTGGGTTGCGGTGGTTCTGCCGGCTCCGGCTCCTCTGCTTCTGGTGACGCTGCCGAGGTCTACTTCCTCCAATTCAAGCCCGAGGTCGACAAGGAGTGGAAGGAGATCGCCAAGGCCTATAAGAAGGAGAAGGGCGTCGAGGTCAAGATCGTGACCGCCGCTTCCAACACCTACGAGGAGAAGCTTAAGTCCGAGATGTCCAAGAGCTCCGCTCCGACCCTGTTCCAGGTCAACGGCCCCACCGGTCTTAAGAACTGGAAGGATTACTGCGCCGACCTGTCCGATACCAAGCTGCGCGGTGAGCTCATTGATGACTCCCTGGCTCTGCAGTCCGACGGCAAGGATGTGTGCATCGACTGGGTTCAGGAGAGCTTCGGCATTATTTACAACAAGCAGCTGCTCGAGAAGGCTGGCTACAAGGCCGAGGACATCAACTCCTTCGACAAGCTGAAGGCTTGTGCCGATGACATCCAGGCCCGCAAGGACGAGCTTGGTGTCGAGGGTGCCTTCACTTCCGCCGGCATGGACGACTCCTCCAGCTGGCGCTACACCACCCACCTTGCCAACATGCCGCTCTACTACGAGTTTGAGAAGGAGCACAACCAGGAGGACGACGAGATCAAGGGTGAGTTCCTCGACAACTACAAGCAGATCTTCGACCTGTACATCACCGACTCCACCTGCGATCCTTCGCAGCTTGCTTCCAAGACCGGCGACGACGCCACCAACGAGTTCGCAACCGGCAAGGCCGTCTTCTACCAGAACGGCTCTTGGGCCTACTCTGACCTCGTCAAGGCCGGCATGACCGACGATCAGATTGGCATGATGCCCATCTACATCGGTGTTGACGGCGAGGAGAACCAGGGCCTGTGCTCCGGCGGCGAGAACTACTGGTGCGTCAGTTCCCAGGCTTCCGAGGATGCCCAGAAGGCCACCGAGGACTTCATGTATTGGTGCGTCACCGCTGACACCCCGACCAGCATCATCGCCGACAAGATGGGTCTGACCGCTCCGTTCAAGAGCGCCAAGGAGACCACCAACGTCTTCTCGCAGCAGGCCGTTGCCATGGCTAAGGACGGCAAGAAGACCGTCGCTTGGGACTTCGTCTACATCCCCTCTGAGGAGTGGAAGAAGAACCTCAAGCAGGCTCTGATTGCCTATGCTGCCGACAACACCAAGTGGGATGGCGTCAAGAACGCCTTCGTCGATGGCTGGAAGACCGAGAAGGCTGCTTCCGAGTAAGTAGTTGCTGCCCAAGCTATCTGATTAGCGACAGGGGGCGGGCAGACGTTGGTTTGCCCGCCCCCTGCATATTGAAAGGACCCTTTTATGGGCAAAGCACTCAAGCGCTGGTGGCCGCTCTTTATGCTGCCCACGTGCCTGGCGTTTATGATCGGGTTCGTGATCCCCTTTATCCAGGGCTTCTATCTCTCGTTCTGCCAGTTTATTATCATTAGTAACGCGCACTTTGTCGGTATCGAGAACTACGTGCGCGCGCTGTCCGATCCGCAGTTCTCCACGTCGTTCTTCTTTACCGTGGCGTTTGCCTTCCTGTCGACGGTGCTCATCAACGTGATCGCCCTGGCCATTGCGCAGGCGCTCACCCGCAAGGCGCTCAAAGGCACCAACATCTTCCGTACGATCTTCTTTATGCCTAACCTGATCGGTGGCATCGTGCTGGGCTACATTTGGCAGATTCTGATCAACTGCCTGCTTTCCAACGTGGGCGCCCAGCTCATCGCCCTCAACTCTGCTGCTGGCTTCTGGGGCCTTATCATCCTGACTCTGTGGCAGCAGGTCGGCTACATGATGATCATCTACATCGCTGGTCTGCAGTCCATTCCGTCCGACTACATCGAGGCCGCCAAGGTCGACGGTGCCACGGCATGGCAGACGTTTTGGAAGGTTAAGATCCCTAACCTGATGCCGACCATCACCATCTGCCTGTTCCTGTCCATCACCAACGGCTTTAAGCTGTTCGACCAGAACCTCGCCCTTACCGGCGGCGCCCCCGCGCACTCCACCGAGATGCTCGCCCTGAACATCTACAACACGTTCTATTCGCGTGCCGGTATCGCATGGCAGGGCATTGGTCAGGCCAAGGCGGTTATCTTCTGCATCCTGGTCGTGGCCATCTCCATGATCCAGCTTAAGGCCACGAGGTCCAAGGAGGTGCAGCAGTAATGAAACGCGATAAGGTTATCAACCGCGCGCTCTCGATTTTCTTTACGATCCTGTCGCTCGCGTGGATCTACCCCGTGTTCATGATTGCGCTCAATTCCTTTAAAAAGGCAACTGCAATCAGCACCACCACGGCATTCGATCTGCTCACGCCCGAGACGTTCAACGGCCTCGCAAACTACATGCACGCCCTTAACGAGCAGGGCTTTGCCTCGGCATTTATGTACTCGCTCATCATCACGGTCACGTCGGTCGTACTGATCTTGGTGTGCTGCTCCATGTGTGCTTGGTACGTGGTTCGTGTTAACAGCAAGATCTCGAACTTCTTCTATTACCTGTTCGTGTTCTCGATGGTCGTGCCGTTCCAGATGCTCATGTTCACGCTGTCCAATTTGGCGGACCGCATCGGCTTTAATACGCCGTTCAACATCTGCTTTATTTATCTGGGCTTTGGCGCGGGCCTGGCGGTCTTTATGTTCGCCGGCTTTGTAAAGAACATTCCGCTCGAGATCGAAGAGGCGGCCATGATCGACGGCTGCAACCCGGTCCAGGTGTTCTTTAAGATCGTCCTTCCCATCATGAAGCCCACCTATCTTTCGGTCGGCATCCTCGAGACCATGTGGGTCTGGAACGACTATCTGCTGCCCTACCTTACGCTCGACTCCACCAAGTACAAGACCATTCCTATCTTGATCCAGTACTTCCGCGGCGGCTACGGCCACGTCGAGCTCGGCCCCATGATGGCCTGCATCATGATGGTCGTTATCCCCATCGTTATCATGTACATCCTCTGTCAGAAGTACATCATCGACGGCGTGGTGGCAGGTGCCGTCAAGGGCTGATGCCGTAACTGTTTTGCAAGTTTCTGCGGCGCCCCTCAGCGCGGCGCCGCATATCGAAAGGTAAAGACATGGCAGAGATCGTTCTCAAGCATGTTCAGAAGGTGTATCCTAACACCGAGTCCAAAAAGAAGGGCTTCTTTGGCAAAAAGAAGAAGACCGAGGAGAAGAAGCACAACCTCAAGGTTACCGAGGATGGCGTGCTCGCTGTTGAGGACTTCAACCTCACCGTTCACGACCAGGAGTTCGTCGTCCTCGTTGGCCCCTCTGGCTGCGGTAAGTCCACGACGATGCGCATGGTCGCCGGCCTGGAGGACATCACCTCGGGCGATGTGCTCATCGACGGCAAGCGCGTCAACGACGTGGCGCCCAAGGACCGCGACATCGCCATGGTGTTCCAGAGCTACGCTCTGTACCCCAACATGACGGTGTACGAGAACATGGCGTTTACGCTCGAGCTCAAGAAGGTCCCCAAAGACGAGATCGACCGTAAGGTTCGCTCCGCTGCCGAGATCCTGGGTATTACCGAGTACCTCGACCGTAAGCCTAAGGCGCTCTCTGGCGGTCAGCGCCAGCGCGTTGCCATCGGCCGCGCCATCGTGCGTGACCCCAAGGTCTTCCTGATGGACGAGCCGCTGTCAAACCTGGACGCCAAGCTTCGTAACCAGATGCGTGCCGAGCTCATCAAGCTGCGCCACGAGATCAAGGGCACGTTCATTTATGTTACTCACGACCAGACCGAGGCTATGACCCTCGGTGACCGTATCGTGGTCATGAAGGACGGCGTCGTCCAGCAGATCGCCACCCCGCAGGAGGTCTTCAACCATCCCGCGAACATCTTCGTCGCCGGCTTTATCGGCGTGCCGCAGATGAACTTCTTCGATGCCCAGCTGGTGCGCTCGGGCAACGGCTTTACCGTCAAGACCGAGGATATGAACGTGGCGCTCGCCCCCGAGACTTGCGCTCAGCTTGCCCTTAACTGGGACGGCGGCGACGTGAAGGAGATTACGGCCGGCGTGCGTCCCGAGCAGATCCTGCTTGCCGACAAGGGCGAGGAGGGTGCGCTCCAGGGTACCGTCGAGGTGACCGAGCTCATGGGTTCGACCGAGCACGTCCACGTGACCGCCCCCGATGGACAGTTTGTCCTGATCATCCCTGTCGTCGATCTTGAGGCCAAGGGTGCGCTCAAGGCGGGCGACCCCATCTGGTTCAAGTTCGAGAAGAACGCGACCCATCTCTTCGATAAGGTGTCTGGCAAGAACCTTATCTAGGCCCGATCCAATCAGGCCCTCCTTTTGGGCGACTGCGGCTTTGCCATCCTTTTGCCGTGGTCACATATAAGGCTCCCCTCCCGTCCACTAGGCGAGAGGGGAGCCTTCCTTCGTGTTGGGGCCGTTCATCTGTCAGTTTGTCTTGATCTGTAACAGAAGGAGGGCCAAATTGGGTCTAGATGTTACAGATTGAGACAGCGTCGAGCCGCCTGTCCTTTCATCTCGATCTGTAACACGAGAGGCTGATTTCGGCAGCTACCTGTTACAGAACGAGATTGTTTTAGCCGGCTTATCCATTTGTCTCGATCTGTAACAGTAAGGGCGGATTTCGGACGTTAGATGTTACAGATTGAGATAAACCCTAGGGAAAGGACTGGTTTGTCTTGATCTGTAACAGGTAGGACTGTTTTGGCCGAGTAGGTGTTACAGATTGAGACGATTTTGTCGAGGCGGGCCACGGGCAACACGCGGGCAAAAAACGGAGCCGTGCTGCCACGACTCCGTTTCTCAAGAGGATGGGTAAGGGAAGTGAAATTAGTTCAGGTGCCAGATCTCGTCGTTGTACTGGGAGATGGTGCGGTCGGACGAGAAGGTGCCGGCGTTGGCGATGTTGATTAGCGCCTTGCGCATCCAGGTGCCCTGGTCCTCGTAGTCTGCTAGCACGTGCTCCTTGGTCTGGATGTACTCCTCAATGTCGAGCAGGGCCATAAACCAGTCCTTGCCCTTGATGTCGTCGTGCAGGCGTTGCAGACGCTCAGCGTTGCCGGTCGCCATAAAGGCGGGGTTGGTGATGAAGTCCACCAGCAGTTTAATGCCGGGCTTGCGGTAGAGCGCACCGGCGTCATAGGCGCCGTCGGCGTAGAGCTGCTCGACCTGTTTGGACGAGGCACCAAAGGTATAGATGTTCTCGTCGCCCACGAGCTCGGCGATCTCGACATTGGCACCGTCGAGCGTGCACAGGGTCAAAGCGCCGTTGAGCATGAACTTCATGTTAGAGGTTCCGCTCGCCTCCTTGGAGGCCAGGCTGATCTGCTCGGAGATATCGGCGGCGGGAATCACACGCTCGGCAGCAGTGACGTTGTAGTTCTCGATCATGACAACTTGCAGGTAGGGGGCCACATCGGGATCGTTTGCGATCCACTGCGACAGTGTCAGGATCAGATGGATGATGTCCTGGGCGATGGTGTAGGCAGGTGCTGCCTTGCCGCCAAAGATGATAGTGACGGGGTGCTTAGGCCTGTTGCCGTTCTTGATGTCGAGATACTTCCAGATGATGTAGAGCGCGAGCATCTGCTGGCGCTTGTACTCGTGGATACGCTTGACCTGAACATCGATGATGGCGTTGGAGGGAATGGTCACACCCTGCTCGAGCGCCATGAACTGGCGCATGATGGTCTTGGCCTCGGCCTTGGTGGCGGCCAGGCGCTCAAGAACGTCCTTGTCGTCGGCGAACTTGGCGAGTTTGCTCAGATCGCCGGTGCTGCGCCAGTCGGTGCCGATCACATCGTCGAGCAGGCTGGCGAGCGCGGGGTTGGCCCCATGGATCCAGCGGCGGAAGGTGATGCCGTTGGTCTTGTTGGAGAACTTCTTGGGATAGATCTCGTAGAACGGATGAAGCTCGGTGTCCTCCAGGATCTTGGTGTGGAGGGCGGCTACGCCGTTGATGGAGAAGCCAAAGTGGATGTCCATGTGGGCCATGTGGACGGTGTCGTGCTCGTCGATGATGGCGACGCGCGGGTCATCGTGCTCGGCCTTGGCAACCTCGTCGAGCTTGACGATAATGTCGGCGATGGCAGGGGAGACCTTCTGCAGGCTGGTGAGCGGCCACTTCTCGAGCGCCTCGGCAAGGATCGTGTGATTGGTGTAGGCGACCATGGAGCGCACGATGGTAACGGCCTCGTCAAACTCGATGTCGTGCTCGGTGGTGAGCAGGCGGATGAGCTCGGGAATGACCATGGTGGGGTGCGTGTCGTTGATCTGGACCACGGCGTAGTCGGCCAGATCGTGCAGGTTGCTGCCGCGCTCGACGGCCTCGTCGATCAGGAGCTGGGCGGCGTTGCTCACCATGAAGTACTCCTGGTAGATGCGAAGCAGGCGGCCCTGCTCATCGGAATCATCCGGATAGAGGAACAAGGTGAGGTTCTTGGCGATCTCGGTCTTGTCGAAGTCGATGGAGCTGCCGGGGACCAGGCCGTCGTCGACACTTGCCAGGTCAAACAGACGCAGGCGGTTCTTGGTGGACTGGCCGTAACCGGGCACATCGATGTTGACGAGCTTGGAGGTGACGGTAAAATCGCCAAACTCGACGGTGTAGGAGCGGTCGTCATCGATCAGGATGTCCTGCTCGCCAAGCCACTCGTCGGGGACGGCCTTTTGCTGGTTGTCGGCAAAGCGCTGACGAAACAGGCCATAATGGTAATTGAGACCCACGCCGTCACCGGTAAGGCCCAGCGTGGCAATGGAATCCAGGAAGCACGCGGCCAGACGGCCCAGGCCGCCGTTGCCCAGCGACGGTTCGACCTCAAACTCCTCAATCTTGTTGAGGTCGTGGCCGGCAGCGGTGAGCTGGTCTTTAACCTCGGCATAGATGCCAAGGTCAATCATGTTGTTGATCAGCAGTTTGCCAATCAAAAACTCAGCAGAGATGTAATAGAGCTTTTTCTTGCCATTGTTGAGCGGGCAGGCGGCAGAGCGCTCCTGCACGAGTTTGACCAGCAGTTTGTAAATGCGGCGGTCATCGAGTTGCTCGAGCGAAGTTCCAAAGGATTGCTCGGCAAGATCCGCAAGATCGATACGGGGCATGTTTCCTCCTGTGGTGAGTTGTCTACATGTCAGAAATTCAAAAGAAGCCCGCGCGAGGGGATTGGGGTGGCCTCGCGCGGGAAAAGCGGTCGCGTCCGCACGGTGGGGAGGGGTCGGGCGCGGTAGCTCCTATTGGGGAAGCTCGATTTCGGCTTCCGATGGGATGCGGAAGTAGGTCTCGGTCCAGTCGGTGAGTTTGTGCTCGAGCTCGCGGGTGATGGCGCCGTCGAGCATGCGCCAGGTCCAGTTGCCGCCCAGCGTGGCAGGGGTGTTGATGCGCGCCTCGTTGCCCAAGTTGAGCAGGTCCTGCATGGTGTAGATGCAGGTATCGCTCACGCTGGCGGCGATGGTGCGGTTGAGCGCGTCGGCCATGGACTCGCCTGCCTGCTGGTGGGTATACAGGGCCGCCTGCTCGCGCTGACGCGGGGTGGCCGTTCCCTCAAACCAGCCGCGTGCCGTTTCGTTGTCATGTGTTCCGACGTAGGCGACGGTGTTGGCAATGTAGTTGTGTGGCAGGTAGTACGAGTTGGTGCCCTCAAAGGCAAACTGCAGGATCTTCATGCCAGGGAAGCCCGTGGTGTCGCGCATGTCGATGACGCCGGGGGTAAGAAAGCCCAGGTCTTCGGCAATGATGGGAAGCGTGCCGAGCTTTTCCTCGAGCGCCTTGAAGAACTTGAGGCCGGGTCCCTGCGTCCATGAACCATATGACGAATCGGGAGAGGAGAACGGCACCTCCCAAAATGCCTCGAAACCGCGGAAGTGGTCCAGACGGATGATGTCGTACATGTCGAGGGCGGCTCGGATGCGGCCCTCCCACCAGGAGAAGCCATCTGCTTCCATGGCATCCCAGTCATAGATCGGGTTGCCCCAGTACTGGCCGGTGGCCGAGAACTGATCGGGCGGCGTTCCCGCGACGCTGACAGGATTGCCGGCGGCGTCGATCTTAAAGAGCTCAGGCGTCGCCCACATCTCGACGGAGTCACGCGAGACATAGATGGGCAGGTCGCCGATGATGAGAATGTCGCGCTCGTTGGCATAGGCCTTGAGGCGGCTCCACTGGCGATCGAAGAAGTACTGCGTCATCTGGTGGTAGAGCATACGCGCCGGATGGTCGGCGCAGACCTTGGCGGAAGCCTCGCCGCGGGTGCGGAGCTCCGCGGGCCACTCCCAAAACGCCTTGAGACCGCACTCCTCTTTGACGGTCATGAACTCGCAGTAGGGAATGAGCCAGTCTTCGTTTGCCTGGACAAAGTCGTCGAAATCGGCTGGCTTGTTGGAGGCGAAGCGTTCGGCGGCACGGTCGAGAATCTGGCGGCGACCGCTAAAAATCGCGCCATAGTCAACGTTGTTGGGATCGGAGCCCAGGTACACGCCGTCGATATCGCGCTGCTCCAGATAGCCGGCCTCGATAAGCTCGGCAAAGTCAATGAAGTTAGGGTTGCCCGCGCGGGCCGAGAACGACTGGTAAGGCGAATCGCCGTAACTAGTCGTCGTTAGGGGCAGAATCTGCCAATAATGTTGTTTGCACGAGGCGAGGAAATCGACAAAGTCGTAGGCGTTCCAGCCAAAACCGCCGATTCCGTAAGGTCCGGGCAGAGATGAGACGGGCATAAGGACGCCGCTTGCACGCTCCATGGATGCGCTCACCAACCTTCTTGCAGTGGGGCCGGTCTGCAGATGGATAGACAGCCCGTCCCCGAGTTCCTAATTCGATATGCTTATTGTAGAGCATGTTGTTTAAACATGTACGGGCAAGATGGAAAAGTTGGCCTATTTTCGGTAAATGGTTGCGCGCCATGAAAAAGCCCCGGTCTCACATCGTGAGATCGGGGCAAGAGCGGTATGTAGGTTTTTGCTACTCGGCGTCGGCGAAGCCGTTGGGGTTGTGGCTCTGCCAATTCCAGCTGTCGCGGCACATGTCCGCGATATCGTACTGGGCCTTCCAGCCCATCATGCGCTCGGCCTTGGAGGCATCGCACCAGTTGGCGGCGATATCGCCGGCGCGGCGCTCGCGAATCACGTAGGGCAGCTCCTTGCCACAGGCCTTGGAGAAGGCGGCGACGACCTCGAGCACCGAGGTGCCGGTGCCGGTGCCCAGGTTGAAGATCTCGACGCCGGTCTTGCCGTTCATCCAGTTGAGGGCGGCAACGTGGCCCGAGGCCAGGTCGCAAACGTGGATATAGTCGCGCACACCGGTGCCGTCGGGAGTGGGGTAGTCATTGCCAAAGACCTGAACGGCCTCGAGCTTGCCCACGGCAACCTGCGCGACATAGGGCACCAGGTTGTTGGGGATGCCCTTGGGGTCCTCGCCGATCAGGCCCGACGGATGGGCACCGATGGGATTGAAGTAGCGGAGCAGCACAACGTCCCACTCGGGGTCGGCGGTGTGGACGTCCATAAGGATCTGCTCGATCATCCACTTGGTCCAACCATAGGGGTTGGTCGCGGGCTTCTTGGGGTCTTCCTCGGTGACGGGCGGGTTATCCGGATCGCCGTAGACGGTCGAGGAGCTCGAGAAGATGATGGACTTGCAGCCATGGTTGCGCATGACGTCGATGAGTACCAGGGTGTTCTCGATGTTGTTGTGGTAGTACTCGACGGGCTTGCTCACCGACTCGCCGACGGCCTTAAAGCCGGCAAAGTGGATGACGCGGTCGATCTGATGGGTGTCGAAGATCTTGTTCATGGCCTCGCGGTCAAGCACGTTGGCCTCGTAGAAGGTGAGGTTCTTGGCAGCCTCTTCGCCCACGATGGTCTTGACGCGGTCGATGGCAACGGCGCTGGAGTTGGAGAGGTCATCGACGACGACAACCTGGTAGCCACCCTCGAGCAGCTGAACGACGGTGTGCGAGCCGATAAAGCCGGCGCCGCCGGTAACGAGGACGCAGGTGTCTTTGGGGTCGAGTGCTTTGGACATATAGTCTCCTATCGAATCAGGAACACTTCTTGAGGGGAGTATAGCGCAGGCGGGTGTTCCAAGACCGTACGCGGCAGGAAAAGCAGAGGAATATGTTAACGTACTCATAGGAATGCTTGCGTGGGCATAACCTCGACTTTGCGTTTGCATACGAGCCGCCGACCATACGGTTTCCTGCCGTTCGTGGAAATCGTTGGGACGCGCCATATGTACGCTAATATGTATGAGTTAAGCGACATATAAATAAACATGTAACGGAGTACATATGTCACCAAACAGCGATTCCATCCTTTCCCAGGAGCTCTCGCGCCGCACTGCCCTCAAGGCCTTATTCGGTGCCGCTTCTGCAGCCGTTCTTTTTGGTCTGCCCGCTCGCGCCCGTGCGGCTGAGGCCACCAAGGAAACCACCGACAAGCTCAATGCGGCCCAGGCCCAGCTCGACGAGGTTCAGGCTCAGCTCGATAGCATTGCGAGCGAATACGCGGCGCTGGCCAACAAGAACGCCCAGACTCTCAGCGATATCGAGGGCGTACAGGGCCAGATTGACAGCACGCAGGCGCAGATTGACGAAAAGAAGGCCGAGCTCAAAAAGAAGCGCGACGATCTTTCCGATCGCGTTTCCGCCAGCTATAAGTCGGGCGGCACCAACATCCTGTCGCTGCTGCTCGCTTCGGGTTCGTTTGAGGAGCTCGTCGCCAATGCGCACTATGTTGAGAAGATCAACAAGAGCGACCGCGACGCCATCGAGGACATTCAGACTATCCAGGAAGAGCTCGATGCGCAAAAGACCGAGCTCGAGTCGCAGAAGGCCGACTTAGAGAAGCTCAAGGACCAGCAGACTGCCCAGATGCAGGACATGCAGGCCAAGCAGCAGGAGGTCCAGACCGTGCTGACCGGTCTTTCCGACGACGTCAAGGAGCTCATGGCCCAGCGTGATGCTGAGGTCCTCGCGGCCACGCAGGCCGAGGAGGCGGCGAGGAAGGCTCAAGAGGCCGCCGCTGCTGCAGCCGCTTCGAACAAGAATAACTCGACCTCGAGCGGTGGTTCCCATGCTTCTGGTGCACCGCAGCAAAATGTGGGTACGGGCAAGCAGCAGGCCGTGGTTAATGCGTGCTACTCCACTCCCTCGCCCGGTTTGGGCTGGTGCGCCGCTTGGGTCACCAACGTCTTTCGCAACGCAGGAGTGGGCTACTTTGGCGGTAACGCGTGCGACATGTTTAACGCGTGGTGCTACAGCGCCGATCGTTCGACGCTAAAGGTCGGCATGATCGTTGCCGATTCCTCGCATCCCACGACGGGTATCGCGGGCCGGTTGTATGGCCATGTCGGCATCTATGTTGGCGGCGGTATCGTCATGAGCAACCAGGGCGCCATCACGTCTAAATCGCTCGACTCGTTTATCAGCTTCTTTGGCGGCGGTTCGGGTGTGCGTTGGGGCTGGCTCGGCGGTATCGCGCTGTCGTAAAGCCGACTGGGCCGCGTGCCCGCCCGCAATATATTTGATTGCCTGCTCGGGCAGTCCTGCGCAAGACGAAGGCCACATTAAGTGGCCTTCTTTGCGTGCGGAACTCGCGATCAATCAAATATATTGCGGGCGGGCACGCGGCCCTCTCGGGTTCGGGGCGCTGCACACCGGACTGGTTTATCTGAATTAAAGAAAGTGAAGGCCCCTTTCGGGGCCTTCTTTTTGTGCTCGGGGCCTTCTTTGTTAGAGGAATTCGCCTACTCGGTGGACTTCGGGTTGTAGGTCTACGCCGAATTGGTCTTTGACAGTTGCTTGGATGTGGCGGATGAGTTCGTCGACGTCGGCGGCGGTGGCATGGTCGGCGTTGACGATAAAGCCGCAGTGCTTCTCACTCACCTGCGCGCCGCCGACAGCATGGCCGCGCAGACCGGCATCCATGATGAGCTTGCCGGCAAAGTGGCCCTCGGGGCGCTTGAAAGTGGAACCGGCGCTCGGCATGTCGAGCGGCTGCTTGTCCTCGCGGCGCTGGCGGTAGTCGTCCATGTCGGCCTTGATCATCGCGGCGTTGCCCGGGGCGAGGTTAAAGGTGGCAGAGAGCACGATAAAGCCGTCGTCGGCGATGCGGCTCTTGCGATAACCCAGGTTAAGCTCGTCAACATCGAACTCGATGATGCTGCCGCTGCCGCGGGTGCCGTCGTCGAGCGCGCGGGCGGGCTTATAGACGCGCACGGACTCCAAAACATCGGCCATGCAGGCGCCGTAGGCACCGGCGTTCATATAAACCGCACCGCCCACCGTACCGGGGATACCGCAGGCAAATTCCAGACCCGTCAGGCCCAGCGTCTG
>ERZ779877.2355-NODE-2355-length-14087-cov-2.566705_pt1 | contig 14087 bp, 7 predicted proteins | sample MGYA00511556_ERZ779877 | MGnify/ENA primary metagenome ERZ779877 (study PRJEB29588, sample SAMEA2159338) | human gut metagenome | biome: human gut; feature: human-associated habitat; material: faeces | place: Denmark | collected 2008/2010 ...
AGGACGATTGTTTTTCATACTATGACCAATACAATATTCTATTTTTTCTATTTCGATACCTATATCATAACCATGTTGTGCAAATGTTTTTCTTGCAGAATAATATGAAACCTTTCTATTTATGCCTGCCAGATCAGTCACCTTCCCTATATGTCTAAAGACCAAACTATATACTTTTTCATAAGATTCATATTTGCCAAAAACTAATTTCCCATTTTCAGAAATATATCGTTCAATAATTGTCTGTGCTTCTGGCTGGATAGTGAAAGCTATTTCATTTTCATTTTTTTTGCTATTACGGGTTTTATGTCTTATATATCTCATACAGTTCCCTTTAGTGAAATCATACTCCATTAGGTCTCTTAGATTAATACCACCTAAATAATAAGTTAACATAAATATATCTCGAGCCATGATATGCACAGACTTGAATAATTTCACATCACGTATTTTTTTTAATTCATCAACGGACAGATCTAGTTCTCTGATATTACTAACTGGCATTTTAAATAAAACAAAAGGATGAACTAAATAAGTTACATAATTCATTTTCCTGGCATGGTTCAATATTACTTTTATTAAAGTGAGGTAAATTCTGATAGAAGTTTCTTTTAATCCTTCAGCCTTCATTACATCAGCGAAACTTTGTATATGTGTCGGACTGAGTTGTACCAAAGGAAAATCACCTTTCATATGTTTAAGGAACTTTGCACAAGCTATATTATATAATTTATGTGATTTTTTACGATCGTCTGCTTCCATCATTGAAAGATATTCTTTCACTACCGTATTAAAGGTTATTCCTTTTTTTTGTTGTTCCCGAGTTATAACATGTATCAATTCAGTGCATGAAATATTCGACTGATAATGAATAGACGAAAGAATCTCTTCGTATTCATTAATCAACTTGCGCAAACAAGCATTTATATTAGCTGCATTTTCATGTTTTACTACTCGTCCATTTTTCATTTGATTTGCAGAATCCAAAATGAATTGGGTTGAAATATATCTCGTTTGTGAACGATGAGCCACTGCGATCCTGACTCTATGTCTACCGTTAGATAATTTTTTAGCAGGCACAATTACTATTGAAAGATTAGCCATATTCAAATTTTAGTTTATACGTTTTACAATACAATATTAAAGTAACAATCAGAAATAAAAGCACTCTTGTATAACAAAAATGCTCTTGAAACTATCCATTTTGAGATTGTTCACAGAAGTTTGTACTATTTTTCAGTTGAAAAGACGGAAAATTCCATGCTTTTGTACAATCCTACATTGGCTTTTTTAATATTCGCGCATATATTTGCAACACTTTTTCACAGGTGGGAGACCTATTTCTCCTGAGAGAATAGAAAACTAACTTTTGTTTAACTTAATAATTAAAGTATGAAAGACAGAAAGAATTCAAGTCTGTTGAGTTGTCTGGAGAAGTTCCAGCGGCTTTTCTTCGTTGCTTTGTTATCCGTATTGGCTGTAGGGGCCTTTGCACAGAGCAAAACCGTTTCGGGTACTGTCCTTGACAAAACAGGTGAGTCTGTAATCGGTGCCAGTGTGGTGGTGAAAGGTACTACCAATGGTACTATTACTGACTTTGATGGTAAGTTCACATTGACCAATGTTCCGGAAAGTGGAACTATTGAAATTAGTTTTGTGGGGTACAAGACAGTAAATGTTGCGGTGAAAGGACAATCTACCATTAAAGTAATTTTGGAGGAAGATACAGAAACATTAGAGGAAGTGGTAGTGGTTGGTTATGGTGTTCAGAAAAAAAGTGATGTGACTGGTGCTTTGACCCAAGTAAGTTCCAAAACGATTCGTGAGCGTCCCGTTCAGAATGCTTTACAGGCTATGCAAGGAAAAGCTGCTGGTGTACAAATCACTTCAAATAATCGTCCGGGTGAGTTGGGGGATGTTCGTATTCGTGGTAGTCGTTCTTTGAATGCAAGTAATGATCCTCTTTATGTGATTGATGGTATTCCTATGTCTGTTGGCTCTATGGCAGATGTCAATCCTAATGATATTGAGTCCATGGAAATTTTAAAAGATGCTTCTGCTACTGCTATTTATGGTTCGCGTGGTGCTAATGGAGTTATTCTTATCACAACTAAAAAAGGTAAAACAGGCAAGGTGACTATTAATTATGATGGTACAGTATCTTTTTCTAAGATTCATTCAATGACAGATTGGATGAATTCTGGTGAATTGATAGACTGGAACCGTCAGGCCAATGTCAATGCGGGAGCTTATACTGGTAAGTATGGTAATGCTCCAGATCCTGATATTGATGGTGATGCTTATTTTGGGGGTGTTTCTCAGTATCCTTATCTACGTCCTGTTTTTAATGCTGCTTTTCAATTTAATGCTGATGGAACTCCTGTATTACGTGATGCAACACAATATGAAAAAGAAGTATTAGGATATGCTGATAGAGTTCCTGTTTATAATTCGGCTAATATTCCTACTACTCCTTGGACTGATTATGTAACACGTACTTCATTGACACATAATCATCAGATTTCATTATCGGCTGGTACGGAAAAATCAAAGTTATATATGTCTTTGGCATATTTGGATCAGGAATCTCCGATGAAAGATCAGGATTATAAACGTTATACAGTTAATATGAATGGTGAGATTCAGGCTACAGAGTTTTTGAAGGTGGGGATGGGTATCAATGCTAGTCATTCTATCAAAAATTATGGTATTGTCAGCAACTTTTCGAATACAACAGCTAAAGATTCTTATGGTTTGGCTACCAGTTTGATGCCATATGCTCCAGCTTTTGATGAAAATGGAAAAATATTAAGTCCGGATGATGGTCCGTCACGACATAATGTGTTGCTTAATATTGATGAAGCTTTGAATGAAACCCGTTATTATGGTTTTATGCTCAGCTCGTTTGCAGAGTTGGATTTTGGTAAGATTTGGACTCCATTAGAGGGGGTAAAATGGCGTACTAATTTCGGAACGCAATATCGTAATTCTCGTGAGGGAAGTTATTATGGAGATAAATTTACTAATCCTTTGGGATATGCTTCTACCGAACCGAATGTAGCTTATAACAATCATAACCAAAAACTTGCATGGACATTGGAAAACATGATTTTTTATAACAAAACATTCAATAAAATTCATACTGTTGGTTTGACGTTGATGCAGTCGGCTGAATATTATCGTACGGAAGGGTTGGATGCACGTGCTTATGAATCTAAATTCCCTACAGCTTTGTGGTATAGTATTGGTGATTCTAATAAAGCTAAATTGGGTGCTGGGTCATCCTTTAACGAGCAACAGCGTGCTTCTTATATGGCCCGTTTAAACTATAATTTGATGGATCGATATTTGTTAACTGTTACTGGGCGTTGGGATGGTGCTTCTATGCTGGCAGCAGGAAACAAATGGGATTTTTTCCCATCAGCAGCTTTGGCATGGAAAATGAATGAAGAGAATTTTATGAAAAATATTGGTTGGTTGAATTCTTTGAAATTACGTGTGGGCTATGGTGTAACAGGTAATGCTTCTATTAACTCTTATCAGACTGCAGGATCTATGGTATCCCAATGGGCCAATAAACCTTTTGGACAGGGTGGAATCACGACTAATACGACTGGTGCTAAAGCCTCGGTATTGCCTAATCGTAATTTAGGTTGGGAAAAGACAGCTTCTACCAACTTTGGTGTTGATTTTGGTTTCTTGAATAATCGTATTACTGGTAGTGTGGAATATTATATAGCTAATACATCAGATTTGTTGTTGAATCGTTCTATTCCTCTGATGACTGGTTATACTCAAATTTTGACAAATGTTGGTAAGACACAGAACAAAGGACTTGAGATAACTTCAGACGGAAGATTTTACTTGGAAAACTGACTTTACTTTTTCTACTAATAGATCCAAAATCGTAGAATTGGCTGATGGTAAGGTGGACGATCCTACCAATGGTTGGTTTATTGGCAAACCTATGGATGAGATTTGGACATATAAGTACGATCGTTTGTGGCAGGATACTCCTGAGGACAGAAGAATGTTGGCTATTTATAAAGCAAAAGGAAATGGTATTACTATGTTCCCTGGTATGGCTAAATTAGTAGACCAGGAATTTATAGAGGTTCCGGAAGGTACGGAAGGATCAAAAACAGTGACATTGGAAGATGGATCAAAAGTGACTTATATGGATAATGGTTTTGGCAAGTTTGACAAGGATGATTATCATTTCCAAGGTTCGTTTACTCCGAAGTGGGAAGGAGGTTTTACTACTACATTCATTTACAAGAATTGGCAGTTGAATGCTTTCTTTTACGGACGTTTTGGTAATATGTATTATGGATTGATGCAAACTTATGGACGTCGGGTAGAGAATGATACATGGAGTCCTGAAAATACAGATGCTAAATTTCCACAGCCACGTGCTGGAGGAGAATCATTTACCGATTATAAGGAATATATGAATTATACCAAAGGAAACATGGTGGCTGTTCGTAATATTGCATTATCTTATACTTTCCCAGAAAAATGGCTGGGTAAAATTGGTGCCAATAGTTGTCAGATCTATGGTCAAGTATTGAATCCGTTTATTTGGGGTGGTGATTTAGTAAAAGCTGGAATTAATCCTGACGATACAACTGGTTGGGGAGCTGAAGGTGGACGCAGTAACGGTACATATAAATATATTGGCGGCCAAACTAATAATACAGTATTGACCCGTAGTTTTGTAATTGGTCTGAGACTTGGATTTTAATTATTAAAAATAGAGATGTAAATTATGAAAAAGTATATATTGTGTTCTGTAATTGCATTAGGAAGTCTTTCTTGTACTGACAGTTTTTTAGAAGAAAAAATGGTTTCTACCATTACGCAGGATTATTTTGAAACAGAGCAAGGATTGGAACAATTGATTGTAGGGACTTACGATGCTTTGCGTGTGACTAAACAGTATGAACAAGGTCCTTCCACTTTTATGTCTGGTGTGGATAACTTTACAAATAAGACTCCTAATCGTGGCATGTATTCGCCTAGTGAGTGGAATGCTACTGGGCGGTTTGCTAATTGGGCAAATTCTCTGTGTGGGGAGAATTCTAAATCACTGTTGGGATTTTATCCGATTATTAATAATTGTAACCGTGCCATATTGTCTATTCGTGAAGGAAAGGCATTGGGTAAGTTTGCTACTGATGCGGAGTATGCAGCGAGGTCTTTAAGCGAGGCTTTATTTAATCGCGCTTATTCTGTTTATATTATGAGTACAATGTATGGTGCTATTTATGTACCCCAAGGATATACAACAGAACTCCCTTCCAATTATAACTATATGCGTCAAAGTGTTCCTGGTATTTATAGTATGTTGATAGGTGATCTACGTTATGCTTATGATCATTTGCCTGATGTTAGCGAACAGAATCTGAGTGCTGATTTTGGACGGGCCACTAAGGGAGCCGCTGCTCATTTTTTGGCAAAGTTATATTTACAGCGTGCGCAGGCTGAAAAATTTGGAACAGCAGAGTATGGGGTAGATGTAAATGGTAATGTTGATACTAGCAATCCGAAGTCATATCTTGGTATGTTATATAAAGGTAAGGGAACTGCTGATTTGGATTCATGTATTTATTATGCTTCTGCAGTTATTGATAATGGTTATTATGAATTGGAGTCAGATTTTGGCAAGTTGTTCAGTCATCCTTTGAATGATTATTCTAATGAAAATAGCCGTGAATTAATTCTTTCATGTGTATATGGTCCTGTAGGTAGTGCTGATAATGGCCGTTTTGGTAATCGTTTGCCTTACTTTTTTGGTGGGGATTATGCTAACGCATCTTGGGGAATTCCTGAATTCTGCTGGGAATATCCCACAAAATCAGCATCACGTGTAGGCTATACAAATGATTTTGGTTTTGATCTTTATGTAAATAAGCAAGCCGATTCACGTTATCAAAAGTCTTTTCATGTGGAATATGTGACGGCACTACGTGGTGGAGATTCTAATTCCAGTCCGGCTGCTAATAAAGATTATTATGCTTATAATAATAGCAGCAATGCTACTTATGAATGGACGGCAGAGATGGCTGACTATTTTAATGAGCATATTCTTCCTGGTTATAATCGTGCTTCGTGGAGAGGTCGTCAAGCCGTAGCTGGAGAACATAAAATGGGTACTGGTGATTTGGCTTTCGCTTATGTGGAAAATACGAAAGAAACAGCAATTGATATAAAAGAAGCATTGGCTCAGCCTTTTGTCCTGATTGCCCGTTGGATTAAAGATGGCAGTAAATATTACTATCGTGTTCCATATCAAGCTAGTGGCAAAAGTTATACTTATAATGATAAGAGTTATGGTGGCTTAGATAAATTTGGTTCTACTGTTTGTCCTGCTACTGTGAAATATGATGAACCTAATCGCAGTAACTATACTCATTATGAGTCTGGACGTGATGTACCTTTATTCCGTTTGGCTGAAACTTATTTGCTTCGTGCTGAAGCTTATGGACGTAAGGGGAATTATAATGCGGCTATAGATGATATAAATAAAGTACGTGCCCGTGCAGCGTTCAAGGCTGGTGAAACTCGTGCAGAAGTTCTTGCACGTTTGCAGCCTGGATATGAAAAACTGACACAGGCAGAACAGCAATGGCCGTATGAAGTGGAGAAAGATATGACATCCACGATGTTGGTTGATGAATCTTATTGGGATGGTGATTCGGCAAATTCCAAAGCCGAAATGTATCCGGAAACAGCTACTACGACTGAAGACCGTTTTGTGAATTTCATTTTAAATGAATTGGCACGTGAGTTGAATCAAGAGATGGTTTATTATGAGAATTTGCATCATTCAGGGTGGCAAGCTGATCGTATAATCTATCATGATCAATTAGCTTCACCTAAACAAGGGTTGTGGGATAATTCCGATAATTTGATTAATGGTATTGGGCAGACAGGTAATGGTATGGGAATGTTTGAACCGTATTTTACTTTTAAGCCTTTTGCCCAGACTATGCTTGACTTGCTTACAGATGAAAATGGTGTGTTGTTAGATGAAGCTGCTAAGAAAGCTTACCAGAATTATGGTTATTGAGATGCCGCTGTAGGTGTTTAATATTTATAGTAAAAGTGGAAAGAGTTATTATTACTTTTTCCACTTTTTTTATGGGAGCAGTATATCAGTGAAAAAATCTAGGATATATAGAGAATAGTTGGTTTAAAGTGAACAATTAACCATATAAATGGATAAAATTCTATTTGATATAATTTCTCTCATGCATAAATTTGTCGTATCAGATAAAAAATGACATGCTATGAGAAAGACATTTTTAGCTATTACATTATTTTTAGCTTTTAGTAAAGCCGCATTGGCTCAGTTTGGAAACTGCACTGCATCGGAAATGCGGACTTATGTAGATAGTGCGACCGGCAATACTATCACTATGTTGACCGACACGATGAAGAATGACCGTTTTCTTTATCAGACTGATCCCATGTGGACGGCTGATGGCAAATACTTATTGTTCAGGTCTTCCAGCCGTGGAAATGACAAAGAGGTGGAAAGTACGCTTCCTAACGGAGAAAAACGTAAATGGACTCCTACACAGATTTACTTTATTGAAATGGCCACCGGTAAGATTATTCAAGCTACGGAAGGACCGAACTTGGGCAGTGCTTTTTTGGCTAATAAAACGAATCGTATGTTTGTCAGCCGGAAAGAAAAAGAAAACTGGAACATGTATGTAATGGACTTGGATAGATTCTTTGCCGATGTAAAACAAGGAAAAGTAGGTAAACCATCCTCTTATGAAACTTTCATAGGCACTTTCCCCACTGAGATGGGACGTCCGGGAGGATATGCTGTGGATTGTAATGATGATTATGCCTACATAACTGTTGAGCGTGAGGGTACGGAAGAGGAAAAGGAACGTATGATGAAAAACGCTTTCCTGCCTGAAAGTAACCAGCCGGTAAAGATAAAGCCAACTCTTTGCGGAATTCGTAAAATGAACCTTATTACAGGAGAAGTAACTAAGGTTATTGATACGGAGTTTAAAACAGGACATATACAAGCCAGCCGTTTTACTCCGGGTGAAATTGTTTTTTGTAACGAAACCGGTGGCGATGCCCATCAGCGTATGTGGTTTTGCACGGCAGACGGAACAGTCTTTAAACCTTTATATAAAGAAACTCCGCTAGATTGGGTGACTCATGAAACTTTTGCAACCAAAGATTTTGTATATTTCAATATCTTAGGATTTCAGCCGCGCCTTCGCAAACAGGCGAGTGGTATTGTGCGTATCAATTTGCGTACGGATGATGTAGAGTTGATAGGGCAGGTGGAATTAGAAAAAGACCGCCAAGCGATTGACGGCCAATTGGTAGGAAGAGGTTTCTGGCATTGTAATGCCAGCCGTGATAATAAATGGGCTGCCGGAGATACTTTTGGAGGAAATGTATGGTTGGTTAATGTACAGACCGGGGAGCGTCATTGGTTGGCGTCGGATACCAAGATGAAACCGGATCATGCACATCCCAGCTTTAGTCCGGATGGTACGAAAGTTCTTTTCCAATCCGGACATTTTACAAATGGAAAAAGATTAAATTTAATGATGGTGGATATTTCATCCTTTAAATAAAGTAAGGTTGGATATGAAAAATACACGTAAGATATTATTTTCCGCAGCTTTGTTGTCTTCAGGGCTTACGATGGCCCGGACTACAACGGCAGAGAAATCGCCCAATGTTATTTATATTATGGCGGATGATTTGGGAATAGGTGATTTGGGATGCTATGGTCAGCGTCAGATTAAGACACCGAATATTGATGGGATAGCTCAGAACGGGATGAAGTTTATGCAGCATTATTCCGGTTCTACGGTCAGTGCTCCGTCCCGTTGTGCTCTGATTACAGGAAAGCATATGGGACATGCCGCAATCAGAGGAAATGCAAAAGTGGCAGGTTCGGATGGATTGTTATATGAAACTCCGCTTCCTGCCGGTGAAGTTACTGTAGCCGATATTTTTAAAACAAAGAATTATGTTACCGGATGTGTAGGCAAATGGGGAATGGGAGGACCGGGTACGGAAGGTATGCCCGGCAAACATGGTTTTGATTATTTCTACGGTTATCTGGGGCAACGTTTTGCTCATAGTTATTACCCTGAGTTCTTGCATGAGAATGAACAGAAGATTATGCTGGATGGGAAATATTATTCGCATGACTTGATGTTGGAAAAGGCTTTGAATTTTATTGATGAAAATGCGCAGAAACCTTTCTTCCTTTATTTTTCACCGACCATACCCCATGCGGATCTTGATATAATGGGGGAAGCGATGACGGAATATGAGGGGGAATTTTGTGAAACTCCTTTTGGAGGAAGCAGAGACGGTTATAAATCGCAGCAAAATCCGCGTGCGGCGTATGCGGCGATGGTTACTTATTTGGATAAAAGTGTGGGTTTGATTATTAAAGAGTTGAAAGAGAAAGGTTTGTATGATCATACGATCATTGTTTTTACTTCCGATAATGGAGTCCATTCGGAGGGAGGCCACGATCCATCTTATTTTGACAGTAATGGTCCGTTCAGAGGCCAGAAAAGAGATTTATATGAAGGAGGTATCCGTACTCCGTTCGTCATTCAATGGCCGGGAGTTATTCCACAAGGAGTAGTTACCAATCATATTTCTGCATTTTGGGATTTTTTGCCTACTATAGGTGAATTGGTGCAGGCGGATATTCCTCAAAATATTGATGGTATATCTTATTTGCCTACTCTTACGGGAAAAGGTACTCAGAAGGAGCATGATTGTATTTATTATGAGTTCTTTGAATTTGGAGGAAAGCAATCTATTATGACACCTGATGGTTGGAAGTTGGTGAGACTGGAAGTTAGTGATCCGTCTAAAACTTATGAAGAATTGTATAACATTTATACAGATCCGGCGGAAACTACTAATGTGATAAAACAATATCCTGATGTGGCAAGGAAATTAAAGAATATGATAGGTGGTCAACGTGTTGAAAATGCCCGTTTCCATTTTTAAACAAGTAAGATTTATGAAGCAATCCTTATTTTTAAAGAAATGCAGTAAGTTCTGTTATATACTTTTTGCAGTTTGTGGCTGTTTGGCTTGTACACAGAGTCAGAAGATTGAATGGCCGCAAGTGACTAACGAGACCAAGCCTTGGACGCGATGGTGGTGGGAAGGCAATGCGGTCAGGACTACTGACTTGGATACGGTTATGCGTAAGTACCAGGAGGCAAATCTGGGGGGATTGGAGATCACTCCTATTTATGGAATACATGGTTATGAGGACCGCTTTAAAGATTTTCTTTCTCCGGAATGGGTTGATTTGTTTCTGTATACTTTGCAGGAAGCAAAGCAGCTGGGGTTAGGAATTGATTTGGCTAATGCTTCGGGATGGCCGTTTGGAGGACCTTGGGTCACTCCCGAAGATGCGTGCAAGACGTTGGCTTATAAAACTTATCAATTGAAAGAAGGCGAACAACTAAGTGAACCAGTCCGGTATAAGGAAGAAGGCTTTGTCAGATTGGCAGGGCATACTCCGGTAAAACTGGCGGATTTGAAAGAACCGGTCAGTGCGAATGCTGATTTACAGACATTGGCATTGGATCAGGTACGATATAAAAAGGAACTACCTTTGATTATAGTGACCGCTAATAGTGATAAAGGTGAATGTCTTGACTTGACTTCAAAAATAAAGCCGGATGGTACATTGGACTGGACGGCTCCTCAAGGTGACTGGATTATTTGCGCTCTGTTCCAAGGTCATCATGGAAAAATGGTAGAACGTGCAGGGCCTGGTGGTGAAGGTGATGTGATAGACCATTTTTCAGCTTCGGCCATTGATCATTATCTCAGTAAATTTGATGAGGCTTTTAAAGGAAAGGATATCAGTTATCTGAGGTATTATTTTAATGACTCTTATGAAGTGGACGATGCAAGAGGCGAGTCAAATTGGACTCCTGCTTTTTTTGACGAATTCCAAAAATATAGGGGATATGACTTGCGTCAGCACTTACCTGCATTGTTAGGTATGGATACACCGGACAAGAATGCAAGGGTGTTGTATGATTATAGACAAACCATAAACGATTTATTGATAAATCATTATTCCATTCGTTGGCAACATTGGGCGGCAAAACAAGGAAAGGGTATAAGGAATCAGGCTCATGGTTCTCCTGCCAATATTCTGGATTTGTATGCAGTGAGTGATGTGCCCGAAATAGAAGGGCGTGATTTGGTCAGTATAAAAGCGGCTCCGTCTGTAGCCCATACGGAAGGAAAGAAACTCTCATCTTCGGAAAGTGCGACTTGGCTGGATGAACATTTCCAATCGAATCTGGGAGATGTAAAGAAAGCACTTGACCTTTTCTTTCTGGGTGGGGTGAATCATATTTTTTATCATGGCACTTGTTTCAGTCCGCAGGAGGCTCCCTGGCCGGGATGGTTATTTTATGCGGCAGTCCATTTTCATCCGAATAATCCGTTTTGGGAGGATTTTAAATATTTGAATCAGTATGTTACTCGCGTGCAGTCATTTTTACAGGATGGCACTCCTGATAATGATGTTCTTTTATACTATAACATAGCCGATGTGATGTCTGAGCAAGGGAACAGAAGCCTTCAACACTTTAGCGGATTGGATCGTAATATGTTGGAATCTTCGGTCAGAGAAAGTGCGGTAACTTTAACAGAGAATGGTTATGCGTGGGATATGATTTCTGACAAGCAACTTCTTAAAACTAATATTGAGAAAGAAATGATTGTAACGCCCGGTGCCGCATATAAAACCGTTCTTGTTTCGGCGGCGCAATATATTCCTTATGAAACAATGGAAAAACTGATGGCTTTGGCTGATGAAGGTGCTACCGTTGTGTTTCATAAGGGAATTCCTCAAGATATGGCCGGAATGATTCTTTCGGAAGAGAAACAGGCTCATTTTAAAGAAATGCTGGATGCTCTGGACTTTCATGCTGAAGGTGCTGTTAAATGTGCTCGTGTAGGTAAGGGGAAGATTTGTTTGTCAGATGATATTAATGCTCTGATGAATGAGGCGAATGTGGGTGCCGAGAAAATGTATCAAGCAGGTCTGCAATGTATCCGAAGAAATAGTGCGACGGGAAAATATTACTTTATAGAAAATAGTAGTGACCGTAAAATAGAGGATTGGATTCCACTTCGTACAGAAGCTCGGAGTGCGGCGATTTTCAATCCGATGACTGGTGCCAGTGGTTTGGCTGCTATGAAACGCAATGACGGGCAAACAGATGTTTACCTGGAATTGAATCCGGGTGAAACTGTCATTGTATCAACTTCCAGTCAGAATTTTACAGGAGATGCCTATGCTTATTATCAAAATGCAGGTGAGCCAAATCCTGTTTCCGGCAGTTGGACTGTTTCTTTTGTTCAAGGAGGTCCTCAACTTCCTGCTTCTATAACGGTTGACAGTTTGGGCTCATGGACTGATTTTGTAGGGGATGAATATAAAGCTTTTTCTGGAACAGCCGTTTATACGACTACTATAAATAAGGTGCCTGTAGCGGATGTGATCAAATTGGATCTTGGCTCTGTAGCGGAAAATGCATCTGTCTATTTGAATGGAGATTATATCGGTACAGTGATTGACTCTCCTTATCAATTGTATATCCCTGCTGAAAAATTCAAAGGACAGGATGAGTTAGTTGTCAGAGTAGCCAACTCTATGGCGAATCGAATTGCTTATATGGATAAGAAGGGAGTGGACTGGAAGATTTTCTATAATGTAAATATGTCTGCAAGAAAAAAGGAAAATGTGAAAAATGGTATCTTTGATGCTTCTGATTGGGAACCAAAATCTTCAGGGCTATTGGGACCTGTAACGTTGACTCCGGCTATGGTGAAGCAATGAATTATATAGTCCTGATGTTGCAACCTATAGAATAAATGTTTCAGGGTGTTTGTGTAATATGTTGAGTATTAATGTGATATGTAAATATGTGCAACATGAATACCCTGAAATTTCGTTTTGAACGAATTTCTATATAAATGTATCTTATTCTATGGTAGGCAAGAGGACTTTATGCTAGTTTTGCAACAAACAATTTGAGATAGCTATGAGAAACAAAATTCTTTTATTTTTATTGACTTTTATAGGAATAAGTCAGATTGCGGCAGCATCATCTGTCCGTGATAAATACAATTTTAATTCTGAATGGTTACTTTATGTTGGTGATATACCGGAAGCCAAAGAAGTACGTTTTCAGGATACGGATTGGAAGAAAGTAACATTACCCCGTCCTTTTAATGAAGATGAAGCTTTTCGTTTGAGTATAGATTCGCATGACAACCTCGAGACTGGAAGGGAACTGATTATCGACTTTAAGGCAAATGACACCATTTTCGTCACGACAGAACTAGATTTGGAGTCCTGCAAATAAAAGTCAATAGCAAAAACAAAAAAGTTTTTGTTGAATTTGAAGGCGTCCGTCAAGGAGCTGATTTTTATATCAATGGTGAATATATCGGCTTGCATGAAAATGGTGCGATGGCTGTAGGTTTCGATTTGACTCCTTATATTAAATATGGACAAGAGAATGTAATGGCGGTCCGCATTGATAACAATTGGAATTATAAGGAACGTGCTACCGGCACCAAATATCAATGGAGTGACCGTAATTTCAACGCCAATTATGGAGGTATACCAAAGAATGTATGGCTTCATGTTACTGATAAACTTTATCAGACACTTCCCTTGTACAGTAATTTAAAAACTACCGGTGTCTATATCTATGCGGAAGATATCCGTGTGAAGTCTCGTAAGGCTGTGGTTCATGCGGAGTCTGAAATAAAAAATGAATATAATCGGGATAAGAAAGTCGCTTATAAGGTTGAAGTGTTTGATCGTGACGGGAAAAGCATAAAAAGTTTTGAGGGTACTCAGACGGTAGTAAAACCGGGTGAAACTGCGACTTTGGAAGCTTCGGCAGAAATAGACGGACTTCATTTCTGGAGTTGGGGATACGGATATTTGTACACAGTAAAAACCAGTTTATGGGTGGATGGCAGAAAAGTAGATGAAGTGGCTACCCGTACCGGTTTCC